>Ga0315336_1001287_pt1 | contig 51350 bp, 47 predicted proteins | sample ASW5metaG_FD_204512 | JGI IMG/M metagenome (GOLD analysis project Ga0315336, IMG submission 204512) | Ammonia-oxidizing marine archaeal communities from Monterey Bay, California, United States - ASW #5 | ecosystem: Environmental > Aquatic > Marine > Intertidal zone | place: USA: California...
CGTTTGCTGACGTCTATCTCCAAAGTTTCGATACCGCCGGCCGGACGTTGGTCCGGTCAAACCAAAGCAAATGTGAAGGGCATTCTATATGGCAACTGGTACGGTCAAGTGGTTCAACGCCACTAAGGGCTACGGCTTCATCCAGCCTGACAATGGCGGCGCGGACGTTTTCGTCCACATCTCCGCCGTTGAGCGCGCTGGCATGACCAGCCTGGCTGAAGGCCAGAAAATCAACTTCGAGATCGAGCAGGACCGCCGCACCGGCAAGTCCGCTGCTGGGTCTCTTAGCAAGGCAGCCTGATTTGGCGATAGCGCGCGCCGGACGAAGGTTCGGGGCGCGCGGCAAGTCACGGATGTACTGACGGTCGCGCGAAAAGCGCGCCGGAGCGAAAAGACCCGACAAGCTGGAACAGCAGATAGCTGCCAGCCCGGACCGGACGCTCCCGATCAGGCTACCGGCATAGGAAGGCGGGCATTGCCCGCCTTTTTTGTTGTCTGGATTCGAAGCTGCTTCCTTCCCGTGTTTTGACGGGGAGAGTGCCAGGCAGGGCGATGAGGGGCAGCGCTCACCTTTCAGACTGCCATTGGCTGATTTTGCAAGGCCGGGGCCGCCCGTCGTCTGGCGGCCGCCATCTTCTCGCCCTCTACGGGGATAAGGAAGCTGTCGCCGACGCTTTCTCCAATCACCTGCGCCGTCCTTAAGGTGCCCACTCGATCGGCACATGTCCCTTGTCGGCTTCCACCCGCTTCAACCACTCCACGACGGCCGGATAGGCATCGAGCTGGAAGCCGCCCATCCCGGCGGTATGGGTATAGGCATACAAAGCGATGTCGGCGACACTGTAGGTGTTGCCGGCGAAGAATGCGTTTTGTTGCAGGTGGGTGTTCATCACCCCGAGCGCCTTGTTGCCGCGTTCCAGCGTCTGCGCCAATCGTTCCGGCGTGGCATCCTTTGCACGTTCCGGAAAGGTCAGCAGCGCCTTGCGCACCGCGATATAGGGCTCATGGCTGTATTGCTCGAAGAAAAGCCATTGGTAAGCGAGCGCGCGTTCGTATTTGTCGGCCGGCAGGAAGCGCGTGCCCTCGGCAAGATAAAGCAGGATGGCGTTGCTCTCGGCGATGCGCCTGCCGTCGTCGAGCTCGAGCATCGGCACCATCGCGTTCGGATTCTTGGCGAGATAGTCGGGCTTGCGCGTCTCGCCGGTGTGCGAGCTCACCTCGACCCGGATGAAGGGAATGCCGAGCTTGGCCATCAACAGCCGCGGCTTGTAGCAATTGCCGCTGTCGGCCATGTCGTAAAGGATCATGCCTCTTGCCCTCTCCTGATCTTGCCAGAAGGCTCTAACGCGCCGGCTGTGTCTCATCCAGTGAGTTGTTTTTGAGGATAAGCATCAGCGATGCTGATGCTTCCTTTCGGATCAACATCAGGGCTGCTTGTGCAGGGGCAAGACCTTGTTGGCGGCGTCGAGCAGGTCGTCGACGGACAGCGGCTCTTCCTTGAAGACGGTCCCGGCTAGCGCCGGGCGGGCCAGGTGAAAACCTTGCAACAGGTCGACGCCGCCCTCGAGCGCCACGCGCAGGTGTTGAGCGTGTTCTATGCCCTCGACCAGCACTTTGGCGCCGCGCTCATGCAGCATCCCCACCAACGGCCGGAAGAAGCGCTCGGCGGCTGCGTGGCGGCAGAGCTCGGCAAACCAGGCGCCGTCGATCTTGACGATGTCGGGCGCAAGCAGATTGATCCGCGCCTCGGTCGAATGTCCCGTGCCGAAATCGTCGATGGCGATACGGATGCCATCGCGCCGCATCTCGCGCACCAGGCTGACAAGAACACGGTCGTCGGCCGCCTGTTCGGTGATCTCGCAGACCAGCAGGCCCGGCTCCAGCCCGAAATCGCCCAGATGCCTAGTCATGAGCCGGATTTCAGCCAGCGCCCGCCCGAGATGGTCGTTGATCATAGGATTGTAGTTGAAGAACAGCGTGAGCCCCTCGACGCCGATGTTGCGGTAGTTCCCGAGATGCAGCATCCGGCACATCGTTGCGACAAACAGCCGGTCGGATGCGGAAATGCCGCCGAAGAAGTTCGACGTAGCCACCGGCTCGGCGACGCGGCGCGGCTCGATCAGCCCCTCGACCGCGACTGCTCTGAGTACCCTGCCCTCCGGTGCGAAGATGGGCTGATAGGCGCTCCACAGCCGGAATTCGCCGTAGATGCCGAACTGAAGGCCGATCTCGTCGGCGAAGATCGCCTTGGCGACATCACGCCGCCTCTCACGCTTTTGGTTCATGGCGCGACCTTGCGCCCAAACACTCTTGCCGGCCGCGCCTGCGACGCTGGTGCCGCCGCTTCGGTCGATGGGTCGCTTCCCTCGGTCGCGGACAGCTGCGCCCCCTTGCCGAAGACGCGAAAGCTGGTGGGGGCAAGTTCGGGCCGGGCAAGCACATAGCCTTGCACCATGGAAGTGCCGGACCGCTCGGCGAGCTCCAGTTGCCAGCTTTCCTCGAGACCTTCGAAGACGGTGCGGATGCCCTGGGTCTCGAAGCCCTGCACCATCGCCGTCAGCAGCGCGAAGCCGGCGCCGGATTCCATCAGGTGGGTGATCCAATGCGCATCGAACTTGACGATGTCAGGCTTGAGTTCCTTGATCCGGTTGATGTCGGATTCATCGGCGCCATAGTCGTCCACCGCGATGCGGAAGCCATTGGCCCTCAGCGCCTCGACAAACTCGTAGAGCGTCTCCTGCGAGGCCGATTTCTGCTCGGTGACCTCGCAGACGATGCGGCGCGGATCGATGCCGGCTTCATGCAGCACCAGCCTCATGTCGCGCAATGCCTTGTCGGCAATGCCGCGATCGGTGAACACCGAGGGGTCGAAATTGATGAAGATGGACGCCTCTTCCGGCAGGCAGGCGCGGGCGTTCAGAAGATGCAGCGTGCGCGTCAGCGCCTCGATATGCAGGCGGTCACCAGCCGGGCAAGTGCCGAAAAATGCCCGCGGCGATTGCGGCTCGCCGTCGCGGAACGGCCGGATCAGACCTTCGAACGCGACGACCGAAAGCTTGCCCTCCGTGAAGGCGAATATCGGCTGGAACGCGCTCTGCAGAGTATAGATGCCCCAGACACCGGTCGAGGTGCCGTCGTCATGATGGATGATCTGGGCAAGCCCGATACTGCGCGACAAAGCTTCCTCGTTCCGCGCGACTGGCGCAATTCGATCCGCGATCCTGCCAGCCAAGGGTTTAACGGCCGTTGATGAATTTAGCGTTGCCGCTCACGCCTCCTTGACCCCTGGCTCATCGCACAATGCTTGCGCTTGTCGCCATGATGCGACATGAGAGGCGCCGCGGCCGCTCCTGGCCGCTTTCCTAGGAGACATTCAGTCATGGCCTTTCTCGCCGACGCCCTTTCCCGCGTTAAGCCTTCCGCGACCATCGCGGTGACGCAGAAAGCGCGCGAGCTGAAAAATGCCGGCCGTGACGTGATCGGCCTCGGCGCCGGCGAGCCGGACTTCGATACGCCCGACAATATCAAGAATGCGGCGATCGAGGCGATCCGCCGCGGCGAGACCAAATACCCGCCGGTTTCCGGCATCGCGCCGCTGCGCGAGGCGATCGCCAAGAAATTCAAGCGAGAGAACAATCTCGACTATCGGCCGGAGCAGACCATCGTCGGCACCGGCGGCAAGCAGATCCTGTTCAATGCCTTCATGGCGACCCTGAACCCGGGCGACGAGGTCATCATCCCGCGCCCCTACTGGGTGAGCTATCCCGAAATGGTGGCGATCTGCGGCGGCACGTCAGTCTTCGCCGATACCTCGATCGACAACGGCTTCAAGCTCACCGCCGAAGTGCTGGAAAAGGCGATCACACCGAAGACCAAATGGCTGTTGATGAACTCGCCGTCGAACCCCTCGGGCGCCGCCTACACGGAGGCCGAGCTGCGGGCATTGGCCGACGTGCTGCTCAGGCACCCGCATGTCTGGACACTGACCGACGACATGTACGAGCACCTGACCTATGGCGACTTCGTCTTCAAGACAATCGCCGAGGTCGAGCCGAACCTCTATGAGCGCACGCTGACCATGAACGGCGTGTCGAAAGCCTATGCCATGACCGGCTGGCGCATCGGCTATGCCGCAGGCCCGGTGCCGCTGATCAAGGCGATGGACATGATCCAGGGCCAGCAGACCTCGGGCGCCTGCACCATCGCACAGTGGGCTTCGGTCGAGGCGCTCAACGGGCCGCAGGACTTCATTGCGAAGAACAAGGCGATCTTCCAGGGCCGGCGCGACCTCGTGGTCTCGATGCTCAACCAGGCGCGCGGCATCTCCTGCCCCTCGCCAGAAGGCGCCTTCTACGTCTACCCGTCCTGCGCCGAGCTGATCGGCAAGAAGACCAAGGCCGGCAAGGTGATCGACACCGACGAAGCCTTCTGCTCGGAACTGCTCGACGCCGAAGGCGTGGCGGTGGTGTTCGGCTCGGCCTTTGGCCTCGGTCCGAATTTCCGTATCTCCTACGCCACGTCGGAAACCTTGCTGGAGGAAGCCTGCACGCGCATCCAGCGCTTCACCGCCTCGCTGACCTGATCGGCGCGAAGCCGTCAGGCGTGAAGAACCCGGCTTCAAGCCGGGTTTTTTGTCGGGCCTGTCCTAACCGCCATATTGTCCGTCGGACACTTGCTCCAGCCAATCGGCTTGGACGCCATCCAGCGCCTCCTGCATGGCGATATGGGTCATGGCGGTTTTCCGCCCGGCGCCGTGCCAGTGTTTCTCACCGGGCGCGAAGGAAATGACGTCTCCCGCCCTGATCGTCTGGATCGGCTCGCCCCAGCTCTGCGCAAGTCCCGCGCCGGCGGTGACGTAGAGCGTCTGCCCAAGCGGATGCGTGTGCCAGTAAGTGCGCGCGCCGGGCTCGAAACTGACCAGTGTCGCCCTCAGCCGCGCCGGCGCTTCCTTCTCGATGATCGGCGTCTGCAGCACCCGCCCGGTGAAATAGGTCTCCGGCGCGATGATCGTCGGCACGCTGCCGCACGCAATGATCTTCATTGTCTCAATCCTCGAACTGATGCCGCATCGGCGGCCGCTCGCCCTCACGTGACTTTGCTTCCATGCCGCGCGCGACGCAACCGCTTCCGCGCCGCGGCATGGCGCATCGGCCACTGCGACCTGATCTCGACAGCCGTGGCCAGAACAGGCCGGCTCGGTTGCGGTGGGCAGCGTAGGCGTCGGCCATTTCCGTTCGCGAGAACTTCTTTTCCTCGTCCAGCGCGGCGATCAGATAAAGCACGAATATCACGGCAACCGGCGCCACCGCCCAGATCGACCAAGTCGCGATGCCCCAGCCGGCCCAAAAGATGATGTAGGACGTGTAGAACGGATGGCGGAGGTAGAAGAACGGGCCGTCAGTCACCAGGCCATGCGGATTGTCGGCATCGAAGACGAAGCGCAGCCCCGCCTTGCGCGACTTCGAAATCGCCCACCAAAACAGCGCCGAACTCGCCAGTTGAACCGCCAGCCCTACGATCTTGGCTAGCGGCGGCTGCGGCAGGATCCATATGAGCGCCAGGAAAAACAGCGCCGTGGCGGCCACGACCACCGAGATTATCGTGGCGCCCGAGGACATGCCCGATGATTGAAAATGGGCACGCATCGACCACAGATACTGGCCTACCGTAGCGATGCCGACGATCGAGACAAGAAGGTCGAGCCCGCGTTCCACGTCCATCTCCATGAGCACACCTAGAATTCGAGGACACAATAGCCGTTACCGTACATTAGTCTTTTCTTAACCAATAACCTAAAGCCCGTGTAGACCGGGTAATGCGATGTTGGAGGCTGCGCAATACTAAGGTTCTATGCACCATGGCCATTGCCGAGCGCACGATCAGCACCCCGCAGGCCGATTTGCGCGTTAGCGAATCGGCGGGACCAGGCATGCCCATCGTGATGATCCACGGGTCCGGCGCCTCGCGCGCCGTGTTTGCCCGCCAGTTCGACAGCCCGCTTGCCGACGCCCACCGGCTAATCGCTTTCGATCTCCCGGGCCACGGCCAGTCCTCGGACGCAGCCGACCCGGCGACGGACTATACGATCACCGGCTTGGCACGATCGGCGGCCGATCTCATCGACAGCCTGGACGTCCGCCATGCCATCGTCTACGGCTGGTCGCTCGGCGGCCATGTCGCCATCGAGCTCGCAAGCTTCCATCCGGCCGTCAAGGGCCTGATGCTGACCGGCGCGCCGCCGGTGTCGAAAGGCTTCTTCGGCATGCTGCGCGGCTTCCACGCCAACTGGGACATGCTGCTGGTTTCCAAGAAACTTTATTCCGAACGCGACGCGGAACGCTTCGAGACGCTCTGCTTCGGCGACAGTGCGGACCCGTCCTTCCGTGAAACCATCCTTCGCGCCGACGGCCGCCTGCGCGCCACGGCGACACGCTCGATGATGGCCGGCAAGGGAGCCGACCAGAAGCAGGTGATCGAGCAGGCCGACTTCCCGGTTGCCATCGTCAATGGCGAGAACGACCCGTTCATCCGGCTTAACTACTTCGACACACTGGACTGCGGCACGTTGTGGGAGCAATGCCACGTCGTGCCCGGCGCCGGACACGCCCCTTTCTGGGAGCGGCCTGACCTTTTCAATCCGATCCTGTCGCGCTTTGCCGGATGGGTGGCGGCACAAGATGCCGAGATCGTCTTGCCAGCCCGGCATCGCGCAGGCTGACGCCTCGTGCCTTGGTTTCGCTTAGCAGGGAGGAGTTAAACCGGCTCGGGGCAGTTACCGAGCGACAGCCCGATTCCACGCCGCGGCATCGCGCATACCGCCAAATTAGAATGTCTAAGAACCGTCATAAATCGTTGCTTTTTAACCATAAAATCGCGGTTCTACCCCTCCGACGAAAGAATGGACTGAGGCAGCGGTCGCGCTCAGTATTTCTTAACGGCTGAGGTCCTAGCCATGGCGCGTGCTGTGGGGGCGCGGACATGAGTATCCTGGCGACGATCAAGGATCATAGCGGCCGTATCTACCGCGGCATCCAGGCCTTGCTCGTGATGAGCATCGCCGCCACCGGGCTCGCGGCCTTCGCGCTGACGGAGAACACCTCCCGCGCCGGCGCGCTGATGATGGCGGCGGCCTCCACCTCGATGGCGCTTCTGGTGCTGATGTACATGCGCTCAAGCGTCGTCCAACGCCTGCAATCGGCGGAGAACGCCGAGGCCGAGAAGCACCGCTTTCTCACCATCGATGCCATGACCGGAGCCATGACCCGGCGCTATTTCATCGAGGCGATGCGTGACCGGCTGGGCGGCTTGCGCAACCGCCGCCAGGCAGGCCTGCTTCTGATCGACCTCGATCACTTCAAGCAGCTCAACGACACGTTCGGCCATCAGTTCGGCGATCTGGCGCTGGCGCATCTGGTCACGGAAGCGCAACGCATTTTCGAGGACGGCGTCATCGGCCGGCTCGGCGGCGACGAGTTCGGCGTCATGGTTCCGCATGGCGACGCCGCCGTCATCAACAAGGACGTGCGCCGGCTGCTGGATGCGATGCGGGCCGGTAAGAGACATGAAGGCAAGATCATTCCGCTGTCGATCTCGGTTGGTGTCGCGCTGGCGCCGCTGCATGCTTCGAACGGCGCTGAATTGATGCTGCTGGCCGATCTCGCGCTCTATGAGAGCAAGGCCGGCGGCCGCGGTTGCGTCACCGTCTTCGACGAGGAGATGCTGTCGGACAAACGCTATCGCCGGCTGGTGGAGCGCGAGCTGCGCGCCGCGATCTATCTCGGCGAGCTGGAACTCCACTACCAGCCGATCGTCGACCCCGACGGCTCGGTCGACGCGCTGGAGGGATTGATCCGCTGGCGTCATCCCGTACGCGGCTTGATCTCGCCGGCGGAATTCATCGCGATCGCGGAGCGCTCGACGCTGATCGACATGATAGGCGAATGGGTTTTCAAGCGCGCCTGTGCCGATATCGGGCATTTTCCGGGACGGCGCATCTCGATCAACGTTTCCGGCGAACAGTTGAAGCGCGACGAGATCGTGACGATGTGCGACCGGGTGCTCAGCGAGACCGGCCGATCCGCCTCGCAGTTCATCATCGAAATCACGGAGACAGTGGCGACCGCCGCGACGCCCGAGGTTCTGAGGCGCCTGGAGGCGCTGCGCGGCCTCGGCTTCCACATCGCGCTCGACGACTTCGGCACCGGCCATTGCGGTTTCAACTATCTGAAGTCGCTGCCCATCGACGGCGTCAAGATCGACCGCTCCTACATAAGCAGCCTCGCCCAAGACCAGGTGGCGCAGATCTTCGTCTCGGCGCTCGCCCAGATCGCGCGCATTCAGAACATCGCCATCGTCGCGGAGGGCGTCGAAACCGCGGAGGAGTTCACCCTCGCCCGGACCGCCGGCTGCAGCCGCTTCCAGGGATATTTCTTCGGTAGGCCGGCGCCTCGTGACAAGGCAAGCGCTCTGTGCGTCGCCGCTCGCGAACCGCTCGCCCTCACAGGCTGACAGACAGAGCTGATGGCCTGACGAACCCAAGCAGGCGAGTATCCTATTTTTCTTGCCCTCCCGGCGAACCCGTGTGACGATGGCCTTGGGAAGGGGTGCATAAACCCTGCCCGCGACGGCCGAACAGGCCGGCCGCCGCTCTGCATAGGGTGCGATCGGACGCAAAACCGGTTTCCACTTTTGCTGATCGCTCTCTTGGGAAACGCCTGAGTGGAGGTCAGCCATGGGTACTCGCGCCGGAGGACGACGCACGGGACCGAAATGCATCGCCATAGTCGGTCCCTTTGCAAGCGGTAAGACGACACTTCTCGAAGCCATCCTCGCCCGCACGGGCGCCATTCCCCGCCAGTCGCCCGTTTCATCGGGCAACACCGTTTCCGATCATTCGCCCGAGGCCCGCGCCCACGCCATGAGCGTCGAGGCGACCTTCGCCACCACCGATTTCATGGGCGAGCAGATTACCTTCGTCGATTGCCCCGGCTCCATCGAATTCGCCTTCGAGGCCGAGCCGGTGCTTGCCGCTTGCGACCTCGCGGTCGTTGTCGCCGAGGCCGACGAGAAGAAGATCCCGGCGCTTCAGCTCATCATGCGCAAGCTCGACGATCTCGCCATTCCGCGCATACTGTTCCTCAACAAGGTCGACAAGGCGATCGCGGGCGTGCGCGATACCCTGAAGATGCTGCAGCCGGCAAGTTCGGTGCCACTGCTGCTGCGCCAGATTCCGGTACGGAAGGACGGCATCGTCGTCGGCTCGATCGATCTGGCGCTGGAACGCGCCTACATCTACCGCGAATATGCCGAGAGCCAGGTCGCCGACATAGCGAACGATGACAAGGCGCGGGAGCTGGAAGCACGTTTCTCCATGCTGGAGACGCTCGCCGACCATGACGACCACCTGATGGAGCAGTTGCTGGAGGAGATCGAGCCGCCGAAGGATGCGATCTTCGACGACCTCTCGGCTGACCTGCGCGCCGGCGCCGTGACGCCGGTGCTGATCGGCACGGCCGAGAAGGGCAACGGCGTGCTGCGCCTGCTGAAGGCCATTCGCCACGACGCGCCGGATGTCGAGGCAACCAGGAAACGCCTTGGCGCGCCGGACGGCCAGACGGTGGTGCAGGTGATGAAGACCATCCACACCGCGCATGGCGGCAAGCTCTCGGTGTCGCGCGTGCTTTCAGGCCAACTGGCCGACGCAGCCGAGCTCTTCCTGTCCAACGGCGACACGGCGAAGGTTTCCGGCATCTACAGGATGCTGGGCAAGGATCAGACCAAGCTGACATCCGCCAAGGCGGGCGACACGGTCGCGCTCGGCAAGCTCGACAACGTCAAGACCGGCCACACGCTGAGTTCGATCAAGGGCGGCATCAGGCCATTGGTGACGCTCGAGCCGCCGCACCCCGTATTTGCCTTCGCGCTTCGCCCGAAGGAGCGCAAGGACGAAGTCAAGATGTCTGCGGCGATCCAGCGGCTGGCCGAGGAGGACCCCTCGCTCAGCCTGCGCCACAACCAGGATTCAGCCGAGACCGTCCTGTCAGGCCACGGCGAGATGCATCTGCGCGTGGTGCGCGAACGCCTCGAGGGCAAGAACCAGATTCCGGTCGAGGGCCATGCCCCTGCGGTGCCTTACCGCGAGACCATCCGCAAATCGACGCAGCAGCGCGGCCGCCACAAGAAGCAGTCAGGCGGCCACGGCCAGTTCGGCGATGTGGTTATTGAAATCAAGCCGCTGCCGCGCGGCTCCGGCTTCCAGTTCACCGACACCATCACCGGAGGCGTGGTGCCGAAGACCTATATCCAGTCGGTGGAGACCGGCATCCGCGACTATCTGAAGACAGGCCCGCTCGGCTTCCCGGTCGTCGACGTCGCCGTCAACCTGTCGGACGGCTCCTACCACGCGGTCGATTCCTCGGACATGGCCTTCCAGATGGCCGCCAAGCTCGCGATGAAGGAAGGCATGGCCGCCTGCTCGCCGGTCCTGCTGGAGCCAGTGATGAAGGTCGAGATCGTCACGCCCTCCGACGCGACCTCGAAGATCATCGCACTGATCCCACAGCGGCGCGGCCAGATCCTCGGTTATGACGCGCGGCCCGACTGGCCCGGCTGGGACGTCGTCGAGGCGACCATGCCGCAGGCCGAAATCGGTGACCTGATCATCGAGCTGCGCTCGGCGACCGCCGGCGTCGCCAGCTACAGGGCGGCGTTCGACCACATGGCCGAGCTCACCGGCCGCCTCGCCGACGAGGCGATGAACGCGAAGGGTAAGGCAGCCTGACCGAGTTTTTGCTGGCGGCAAAGAAACGGCGCCCGGTTGAACCGGGCGCCGTTCTTATGCGGACCGTCTTCCTGGGAGGCAACGGCAGGTCCGCCCCATCCGCAAATTGGTTCGGACGCGGTAGCTGCCTGAGCCCGGTCATTCCGAGTGATGCCCCCATCTCCCGAACCGACCAACCGCGTCCTATTGTCTACATAATCGATAGAGTGCGTCCGCGACATGTTACCCAATGTTACATGTCACTGTTACGTGGGGGATTCAGTCGTTTTTCCGCCGCCTCGAAGCCACGCGGGCAACAAAAAAGCCGGATCAATAAAGATCCGGCTGAGTTTGATTGGAAGTGCCGATTAAGGCTAACCTCCAGAGGGGAACACTCGAGGGCGCTAATGGGAGGAGAACGCGCCCTGGAGATGTGACTAGATATGTGCTCATCATGCCCAAGAAACAAGCATCTATTTTGCAACACACGCATGCAAAAAGACGCAGGCTGTGGTCCAACCTATTCCCAGAACCCATAGGACCAGAAAAATTACCGATTCCGTGCCGTTTTCGGAGCCAAAGCGCCTGCTTAAATACAAAAATCGAGCCGATTTGCTTGGAGATATAGGCGAGTCCGCAAATGATGCCGATTTCGGCATGGAGCGGCCATTTTTTCGGCAGGAGATAGACAATGCGGGTTTTTTCAGCAATTGCCGGCAGCGCGCTATTCCTTGTCGTCGCGCCGGGTGTGGTCGCCGGAGTGGTGCCCTGGCTGCTGACCGAACATTATCGCCAGCCTCTGGCGGCTACACCGGGCCTCTTGGCCGCGGGCTCCATCCTCATGGTCGGAGCAGCAGCGGTGCTGCTCCATGCCTTCGCCCATTTTGCACTCGAAGGCCTCGGCACCCCCGCCCCGGTGGCGCCTACCCAGAAGCTGGTCGTCGGGGGCGCTTACCGCCATGTGCGTAACCCCATGTATGTCGCGGTGCTTTCGATCATCCTCGGCCAGGCGCTGCTGTTCTCGAGCTGGGCCGTCGCGATCTACGGTCTGATTGCCGCGGCAGCGATGGTCTGCTTCGTGAAACTCTATGAAGAGCCGGCGCTCACCAGCCGCTATGGGGCCCAGTACGAAGCCTACCGCCGCGCCGTGCCCGGCTGGCTCCCGCGACTGACGCCTTGGCGTGGATGATCAGCGCCGGTGGGCCGGGTTCCAGGTCATCGCCGTTCGCAGGCCGGCCTCACCGGAATATCGGCGCACCCTAGTAGGACCAGCTACGCGCCTTGGCGATGATGAAATCGCGGAAGACGTGCAGCTTCGCCTGGTTCTTCATCGCGTCGGGATAGGCGAAATAGGTGTCGAAAGACGGCACCTCGGTTTCGGGCAGCAGCTGCACAAGGTTCGAGTCCTTGTTGATCACATAATCGGGCAGCATGGCGATGCCGGCGCCGCCTTGGACCGCCCGCTTGATCGACAGGATATCGTTGATCTGCAGCGTCGGCACCCGCTGCGCACCTTCGAAGTCCCCCACCGTCTCGAGCCAGTTCAACTCCGACAGATGCGAAGGCACCGGCACGCCGAAGGTGACGATGCGGTGGTTCCTGAGTTCGGCGATCGAGGCCGGCTTGCCGAACTTGGCGATGTAGGACGGCGCCGCGTAGAGGTGGAAGTGGACCGTGAACAGCCGACGCTGGATAAGGTCCGGCTGCTGTGGCTGGCGAAGCCGGATGGCGCAATCGGCCTGGCGCATGGTCAGGTCGAGCTCCTCATTGGCAAGGATCAGTTGCAGGCTGATCTCCGGATAGAGCTCGATGAATTCCTGTACCCGTTCGGTCAGCCAGCCGGCGCCCAGGCCAACCGTGGTCGTTACCCTGAGCACGCCCGACGGCCGGTCCTTGGTCTCGGTCAGCCGCGTCTTGATGGTTTCCAGCTTCATCAGCACGTCATGCGCCGTGCGGAACAGCATCTCGCCCTGCTCGGTCAGCACCAGCCCGCGCGCGTGGCGGTGGAACAGCGCAACTCCGACGTCATGCTCCAGCGCACTGACCTGCCGCGAGATGGCCGATTGCGACAGATGGAGCGTCTCGGCGGCATGAGTGAACGAACCAGCCTCCGCCGCGGCGTGGAATACGCGTAATTTGTCCCAGTCCAGCGCCATGATTCCCCTCGCGTTTCATTTGGCGTCTGAATGAAAAATCAGGCTTTTAAACGGCCTTTTTCAGCCGATCTGTCATTCCGCCGCTTCGCGGTGAACCTCTATGCCCGCCAGATATTTTTCCGCCTCGAGCGCGGCCATGCAACCGAGCCCCGCCGCTGTCACCGCCTGGCGGTAGACATCGTCTGTGACGTCGCCGGCGGCGAACACGCCGGGCACGTCGGTGCGGGTCGAATCCGGCGCCGTCCACAGATAGCCGTTCGGCTTCTGCTTCAGCTTGCCGGCAAAGAGCTCGACGGCTGGCGCATGTCCGATCGCGACGAACACGCCGTCGACCGGCAGCTTCGATTCCTGGCCGGTCACGACGTTGCGCAACGTCAGGCCTTCGACGGAAGGCGGCAGCGGCGCCTTGCCCGGACGGCCGGTGATCTCGTCCACGACCGTGTCCCAGATGACGCGGACATTGTCTTTCTTGAGCAGCCGCTCGCGAAGGATTCGCTCGGCGCGGAAATCGCCGCGCCGGTGGATGACGGTGACGCTCTTGGCAAGGTTAGACAGATAGAGCGCTTCCTCGACCGCGGAATTGCCGCCCCCCACCACCGCGACATCCTTGCCGCGATAGAAGAAGCCGTCGCAGGTGGCGCAGGCCGAAACGCCGAAGCCCATGAAGGTCTGCTCCGACGGAATGCCCAGCCACTTGGCCTGCGCGCCGGTGGCGATGATCAAGGCGTCCGCGGTGTAGATGGTGCCGGAATCGCCGGTGGCGCGGAACGGCCGCACATTGAGGTCGACCTCGGTGATGATGTCGTTGATGATGTCGGTGCCGACATGCTCGGCCTGCTTCAGCATCTCGCCCATCAGCCACGGGCCCTGGATCGGATCGGCGAAGCCTGGATAGTTTTCGACATCCGTGGTGATCATCAGCTGCCCGCCCTGCTGCAGCCCGGCGACCAGCATCGGCTTCAGCATGGCGCGGGCGGCATAGATCGCCGCCGTGTAGCCGGCCGGGCCGGAACCGATGATGAGAACGGGCGCATGTTTTGTATTGTCCATGAAAGGTCCCCTGCGGCGAACGGCCGTGGCTTGTCGCGTGTAATGTAAGTGTTGCCCGTGGGGCCAGCAAGGCAAGTTGACCTTCGTCCCCGGAAAGCTTCGTCCCTGCATATCGGGCCATATCGCCGATCGTCATCAACGCATTTCGCCCGGAGGCGCCCGGCCCCCGGATCACCGCATGCATCAAAACAAGGACAAATCATCGCAAAGCTATGGCCTCTGACACGAAACCAAATTACAAAATTGCGAAAGATTCTTGCGCGAAGGCCCTTCATGCCGCTGAAAGCCGACCTCGACGCCATCGACTGGAAGATCCTGCGCGAGCTGCAGAATGACGGGCGCATGACCAATGTCGAATTGTCCAGCAGGGTCGGGATCTCGGCGCCGCCCTGCCTGCGCCGGGTGAGGCGGCTGGAAGAGGCCGGCATCATCCGCGGCTATCGGGCCCTCCTCAACGCGCCGGCGCTGGGCATGGATGTCGTCGCCTTCTGCCTGATCGGCCTGCATCATCAGGCCGACGCGGAGCTGAAAACCTTCGCCGAGCGCACGCGCGGCTGGCCGATCGTGCGCGATGCCTGGATGGTCTCGGGCGAATCCGATTTCCTGCTGCACTGCGTGGCGAGCGACCTCGGCACCTTCCAGACCTTCGTTATCGAGGAGCTGGCCTCGGCCCCGAACGTGGACACGGTGCGCACCGCCTTGACCATCCGCCGCGTCAAGGACGAGGGGTTGGTGGCCTTTCCAACTTGATGGTGTGGCTAATTAAACGGCGGGCAATGGTTACCGGCAGTGATACCTGCTAGGCACCGACATCAAAGTGGACGGATGTGCTCAAAACCTCTTTGCGCGCCCTGCTGATTTGCGGCACAGCGCCAGCACCTGCAATACAAGTTTACAGCTTGCGTAATCGTGCCACCAGGCCGCGAAACCCGAATGGCAACCAAACCGTTTGGATATCGATTCGATCGGACCCAAATGCGCTTCGGTTCAAGAACTCCTCCAGTCCTTTTCGATCAAATGTCTGCTGGGTTTCAGGACCAATGAACTGCAACCTTCTCATGAAAGAGCAGTCCGTCGCATAGATCGACATGGTTCCTCCCGGGCGCAATACCCTGCGAGCTTCCGCGAGGGCGGTTCCTGTCGCTGAACAAAAATAGATCACGTTGACGGCAAGAACTTTGTCAACCGTGGCGCTTTCCAATGGTAACTGCTCGAAGCTACCCTGGATCAATTTCAGCTTTCCGTCTTCAATTGCGGCCCGATTTCGAGCTTGGGCCTGACGAAGCATTGTCGGCGACCGATCTACCCCAATGATTGTACCCGTGCGCGCGAGCTTGGCCATCTTCTTGAGAGCCCAACCCGGTCCAAACCCCATTTCGAGCACGTCATCTTGTTCGGCGATGTCCAGCATTTCGATGGCGCGCACATTTGGCAGGTAGTTTATCAGGCCCATGACCGCTCCAGTCACACGCCCGCTCACACCCTCCGGTCTCGAAAATTGTTGCGCGATAAAGTCGTGCAGGCCCAGGGTGCCTATACCATCGAGGGGAACCTGCGGGTTAGGCATGCCTCGTAGAGCGAGGCCATCGTGCAAGGTGAATCCATCGATCCCTGGAACGAATGGTATCACGGGCAATTCCCGGGCTTTTTCATCTAACATTCATCGTTGCCTTTATTGCGGCACCTAGGACACCAGTTCGGTGTGGCGGTGTCCGAAAAGTGTCTGCCGAAATGGTGACGACAGCCGTCGTTGTAGCCGCGGACCCGCACCCACATCCTATCAACCACCGTGTAGGCCGTCTCGATAGTCGAGGAGGAAAGCGGCACACTTCAGATGGGTCTTTTCGAGTGGAGCGAGAAATAACATCGCCGCGCTCGCGCTGCCGACGAACTCTGTACACGGCCACCGATAGCAACGATCGGGACCGCGACGACCACAAGTGCCTTGGCTAGAATCAGCCGACGCAGTCCAGAAGTTCCAGCGGTTCCGTTCATCGCGATAGCTCCGTTCCGGAGCAATGGACGGTTGATATCACCAGCGTCTTGCCGTCGGAATACAAATTCGTAAGGTGGATGATGCCTGCGCAGGCGCCCTTCTAGGGAATCGAGACGTTGAACATCACCATCCTGCCATGAGCGCCGCCTATCAGCCAGTTGGCGGAGCTCTGCAGCAAGCGGAACGCGTTGCGGATCAAGGTCAATAGTAGGCCGTCGCTCTGCTCACCCCAGAGCCAAGCGCACAATGAGTATGCGACAAGGCCAAGCCCCGTTCTCACGTCGAGAGCGCTGCCTTTGTCGGCGGACAACCGGTGTTAGTGTGCCGGCTTCCGGAAATCACCCGCAAAAAGAACAGCCTTGGCTCTGGCTTTGAATCAATCTGCGATCAGAGCGACTGTATCGCGTTAAGCAGTCCATCAAGGTCCGTCGCGTCGCGCAACGGCGAAACTGAAAACCTGCCCATCGACGAGCCTTCGCCGTCGACGAGCCAACCGTGCGTAAGGCCGGCGCGCTGGGCGGCTTCCATGTCGGCCGGCTTGTCACCGACGATCAGCGATCGCTTCAGGTCGAGGCCAAGCCGTCGGCCGGCCTCGAGCAGCATGCCTGGATTGGGCTTGCGCATCGGGTGATCGGGTATCGCCAGCGCTCCGGTGCCGGCTTCGTGATAGGCGCAGGCAAGCACCATGTCGACAAACACGTCTTGTTCAGCCAGCAGATCGAGCACCCGCCGATTGACCCGTGCAAACGCGTCCCAACCGAAATAGCCCCGCGCGATACCCGACTGGTTGGTGACGACGACGACCGGAACGCCCCGCCGGTTCGCGGCTTCGATCACCGGCGCGATTTGGGCGCGTAGCACCATCGCGGCCGGATCGTCGGGATAGCCGGTGTCGACATTGATCGTGCCGTCACGGTCGAGGAACAGCGCAGGCCGACCAACCGGAAACTCCGCGGAACCAATCCGCTCCACCCACAGGCCGGGCCCGGCCAGCGGAAAGCCCGCGTCCTCAGCCATTGCTGAGACGCGCTTCCACCGCCTCGCACAGATAGTGGTAGAGGCACAGATGCCCCTGCTGGATGATCGGCGTCGAGGTCGACGGCACGTTGAGCAGGATATCGGTCAACGGCGCAAGCTTGCCACCTGTGTCGCCCGTCAGGCTGATCACCGTCATGCCCATCATGCGGGCCTGCTCGGCAGCGGCAAGGATGCTCGGCGAATTGCCGCTGGTCGAAATCGCCAGGAGCACCGCGCCCTCCGACCCATGCGCCTCGACCTGGCGCGAGAAGACCGTGTCGAAGCCGTAGTCGTTGCCCCAGGCCGTCAGCACAGCGGCGTTCGCCGGCAGCGCGATGACGTTGTAGGCCTTGCGCTCCTTGAGGAAGCGGCCGACCAGCTCGCCGGCGATGTGGATGGCGTCGCTCGCAGAGCCGCCATTGCCGCAGATCAACAGCGCCTTGCCTTGGGAAAGCGCGGTCACGACGGTGCTCACCGCGTGCTCCATCTCGTTGGTGAGGTCACGTTCGACCATCGCCGAGATCGCCGCCGCGGAGCGGACCAGGTAGTCGTTCAAATCGGACATGGGATCCTCAGTTTGCGGCACGCAGCTTGCCGATCGTGTTCGTCGTGCTCTTGCCGGCGACGAGATCGACCAGCACCACGCGCCCGCCCGCCTTCTGCACCACATCGGCGCCGATCACGGTCTCGATCGTGTAATCCGCGCCCTTGACCAGGATGTCGGGCAAAAGCGCCTCGATCAGCTTCAGCGGCGTGTCTTCCTCGAAGACGACGACGGCATCGACCGAGGCAAGAGCGGCCAGCACGCAGGCGCGGTCATGCTGGTTGTTGACCGGGCGACCCGGCCCTTTGAGCCGGCGCACCGAGGCGTCGCTGTTGAGGCCGAGCACCAGCCGGTCGCACTGGCTGCGCGCGGCATGCAGCAGGCTGACATGGCCGGCATGCAGGATGTCGAAACAGCCATTGGTGAAGCCGACGGTCAGCCCCTCGTCCTTCCACGCCGCGACCATCCTGGCAGCGGCATTGGCGTCGAGAATGGCATCGGTATGGGTCGTCGGCCCGTGCGAGCGGAAGAGCGCCCCGGCCAGTTCCTCGACGTTGAGCCTCGCGGTGCCGCGTTTGCCGACCACCACGCCGCCGGCCGCGTTGGCGATGACGGCCGCATGCACGCGGTCGGCGCCGGCGGCGAGCGAAAGCGCGAAGCTTGCGATGACCGTGTCGCCGGCACCGGAAACGTCGAACACTTCGCGCGCCTGGGTGGAGATGTGACGGGCATCCTCGGCGGAAACCACGCTCATGCCCTTTTCGCTGCGCGTGGCGACGATGTATTCGAAGTCGTGCTCGGCGATGAGGTCGCGCGCGGCGGCCACGATCTCATCGTCGCTGAACACCTTGCGCCCGACCGCCTCGCCGAGCTCCTTGCGGTTCGGCGTGACCGCCGTCGCGCCGGCGTAACGCGCATAGTCGCGCCCCTTGGGATCGACCAGCACCGGCTTGCCGGCATCGCGGCAGATCGCGATCAGCTCGCCGGCGACGCCATCGAGCAATACCCCCTTGCCGTAGTCGGAGAGTATGACGACGTCGGCACGGCCAAGCGCCGCCTGGAAATGGTCGATGAGCTTCGCCCGCTCGGCGGAATTGAGCGGCTTGATCTCCTCTTCGTCGAAGCGCAGCACCTGTTGGTTGAGCGCACTGAAGCGGCTTTTCGACGAAGTCATACGGTCCTGGCTCTGCAGCAGCCCGTCGGTATCGACGCCGATCTCGCCGAGCATGCGCATCAGGCTGTTGCCTGCCTGATCTGCGCCGATCACCGAAACAGGAATGGCGGTCGCGCCGAGCGAAACGATGTTGGAGACGACGTTGCCGGCGCCACCCATGTTCAGCGTCTCGCCCCGTCCATGCAGCACGGGGATTGGGGCTTCCGGCGAGATGCGCTCGATGACGCCGCTGACGAAGCGATCGAGGATGAAATCGCCCACCACCAGCACGGTGGCATCGCCGAACCCGGCGATGGTGCGATGCAAAGGCTCGGGGGAAGGCAGATGCTGCTTGATCATCTCACTGGCGTACGCCTGAAGGCGGATTTTGGTCGGTTTGATGCACGGGGTTTCCGGCACTTATCATGTTCGCGATGCCGATATACCGCAATTCGGATGAGCGCAACGGCAGGCTGACGAGGGCTACAACAGGAGCCGGCGAGCAATCAGCTCCTCTGCAAGCCAACATGGACACCGAGGCCGACCAGCACCGCACCGCCAGCGCGCTGCATTAGTCGCTGCGCGCGTCCCGAACGCCGCAGCCGCGCAATCAGGGCGCCGGCAAGAAACACGCAAACGATGTCGGCCGAGGAGAACATCAGGTTGACGATGGTTCCCAGGACAACGAACTGCATCCACACCGGAAACGCCGCCGAGACATCGATGAATTGCGGCAGGAACGCCATGAAGAAGATCGCCGTCTTCGGATTGAGCACCTCAACGGTGATGCTTTCGAAAAAGGCGCGCCGGGCCGATTTCCGCTCGATGGTGGGCAGAGCCGCATCGCCGTCTGCCCGTTTACGGAACATGGAGACGCCGAGCCAGATCAGATAGAGGGCGCCGACGAGCTTGACCGTCAGATAGAGCGGCGGCACCGCGTGGAACAGGACGGACAGGCCGGCGGCGGCGGCAAAGACATGCACATAGCCGCCGAGATGGATACCGAGAGCCGCCGTCAAGCCAGACCAGCGCCCGCGCGCCATCGTCTGCGCGGCGGCATAAAGCATGGCGGGACCTGGGATGTAGGCGAAGATCGCCGTCGTGGCGAAAAACGCGATAAGCAGTTCGGTCGATGGCATTTTGTCTCTCACCATGTCGCCAGGCAGCGCGCCCGTCAGGCGGTTGGACGCGACTGAAGCGGGAGCTTTGCGGCCTCACTGTGGCGCGCCAGCTTGCCTGCTTTGTCGACACTCCCGCCCGCCTCCCTTATAAGGGCCGGAAGCTGCAACGGAGCAAGGCTGAAAAGCATGATCATCGTTACGGGCGGCGCCGGAATGATCGGCTCCAACATCGTCGCCGCTCTCAATGCCGAGGGTCATGACGACATCATGGTGGTCGACGATCTCACCGACGGCCACAAGATCGCCAACCTGGCCGACCTTCGCATCGCCGACTATGTCGACAAGGACGATTTTCTAGCCCAGCTCGACAATGGCGCCCTCGGCCGCATCGAGGCCGTCTTCCACCAGGGCGCGTGCTCGACCACCACCGAGTGGAACGGCAAGTTCATGATGGACGTGAACTACGCCTATTCGAAGCGGCTCCTGCATGCCTGCCTGGACCTGCGCGTGCCCTTCCTCTATGCCTCTTCCGCATCCGTCTATGGCGGCGGCAGCGACTTCCGCGAGGAGCCCGAGTTCGAGCGGCCGCTCAACGTCTACGCCTATTCGAAGAAGCTGTTCGACGACTACGTCCGCCGCAACGTCGACGCCAATCATTCGCAGGTGGCGGGCCTGCGCTATTTCAACGTCTACGGACCTCGCGAGGCGCACAAGGGCGCCATGGCGTCAGTCGCCTTCCATTTGTTCAACCAGGTCGAGCGTGGCGATAACCCGAAACTGTTCGGCGCATATGACGGCTTCGGCCCCGGCGAGCAGAGCCGCGACTTCATCCATGTCGGCGATGTCGCCGAGGTCAATCTGTGGCTGTGGAAAATGGGCCTGAGCGGCATCTTCAACTGCGGCACCGGCCGTGCCCAGCCGTTCCGCGCCATCGCCGAAACGGTGATCGACACGCTGGGCAAGGGGGAGATTGAATTCATCCCGTTCCCCGACCATCTCAAGGGCAGCTACCAGAGTTTTACTCAGGCTGATATGTCCCGCTTGCGCGCGGCCGGCTACAATGGCCAATTCCGCACAGTCGAAACCGGCGTCAGGGACTATGTCGAATGGCTGAAGGCCCAACGATCCTCGTGATCGGCCCACGCTGGGTGGGCGACATGGTCATGGCGCAGTGCCTGTTTGCGGCGCTGAAGGAAAAGCATCCTCACGCGGCCATCGATGTGCTGGCTCCGGCGTGGGCGGCGCCTCTGGTCAAGCGCATGCCGGAGATACGCAGCCAGATCGACTTTCCGTTGACGCCCGGAGCGCTCGAATTCCGCAGCCGCAGGCGCTTCGGCCGCTTGCTGCGCGGCCGCTACGACATGGCCTATGTGCTGCCGGGGAGCTGGAAATCGGCGCTGATCCCTTTCTTTGCCCGCATTCCGCATCGTGTCGGCTATTTGCGCGAAATGCGCTATGGCCTGCTCACCGACATCGTGCCGTTGCCCGAAACCCTGAAACGGCGCACGGCGCGCGCCTATTTCGGCCTCGCGCGCGGCGGCACGTTTCGCGCCCCGCATCTTGCCGTCGACGAGGCAAACCAGGCCGATCTGCTGGCGCGCTTCGGGCTCACCGCGAGGAAATTCGTTGCCTTGATGCCCGGCGCCGAATTCGGCCCGGCAAAACGCTGGCCAAGCGACCACTATGCCGGGCTTGCCCGGGACATGATGGCAAAGGAATTGGGCGTCGTGCTGCTCGGCTCCAGGAACGATGCCGCCGTCACCGGCGAGATAGCGACGCTCGCCCCCGGCGCCATCGACCTTGCCGGCAAGACGCGGCTGGAGGACGCCATAGACCTCATCGCCGCGGCGAAGCTTGCGGTGTCGAATGACAGCGGACTGATGCATGTCGCCGCCGCCGTCGGCACGCCGATCGTGGCCGTCTATGGTTCGACCTCGCCGGAAAACACGCCGCCGCTCAGCGAGCGCTCCGAGCTGATCTGGCTTCACCTGTCCTGTTCGCCCTGCCACAAGAAGATCTGCCCGCTTGGGCATCTCAACTGCCTGAACACGCTCGATGTCGCCCGCGTCACCGCCGCGGCCGAGCGATTGCTGACGGTCCCGGCAGCGGCATGAAGGTGCTGATCGTCAAGACGTCGTCGATGGGCGACGTCATTCACACCTTTCCCGCCGTCGAAGATGCCGTACGCAATCGGCCCGACATAGACTTCGACTGGTGCGTGGAGGAACCCTTTGCCGCGATCGTGGCGCTGCACCCAGCGATTGGAGTGATCCACAAGGTGGCGATCCGACGCTGGCGCAAGAAGCTTTTCAACGGCGGCACTTGGCGCGAGATGGCAGGGCTGCGCAAAACGCTTCGCGCCTCCCGCTACGATCTTGTCATCGACGCGCAAGGCTTGCTGAAATCAGCCTTGGTCGCCATCCAGGCTGGAGCGCCGATTGCCGGCTTCGACCGGGCTAGCGCCCGCGAGTCTTCGGCAGGGCTGTTTTATCAGCGCAGATATGCCGTGCCGCGCAACCTGCACGCCATCGAGCGCACCAGGCGGCTGTTCGGGCTGGCGCTTGGCTACCAGCCCGAGCTGTCGACGCTCGAGTCAGGCATCGTGCCGCCGGCGGGCAACCTGCCCCGCATTGAAGGCAAAGCCGCCTTCCTGCTGCACGGCACGAGCCGCGAGGACAAGAAATGGCCGGTCGAGGACTGGGTCGAAACCGCGCGCCGACTGGCCGACCGGCAATTCACGCCGGTAGTCACCTGGTCGAATGAGCCGGAAAGGAAAGTGGCGCAAGCCATTGCCGGAGCCGTGCCGGAGACGGTGCTGGTTACGAAATCGCCGCTCGCGGATGTCGCCGCGATCCTCGGCCGCTCGACGCTGGTGATTGGCGCCGACACCGGCCTAACCCATCTCGCCAGTGCCTTCGGCCTGCCGACCGTCGCCATCTTCCTGGCGACGGAACCGGGTCTTACCGGCCCACGTGGAAAATTTGCATCGACCTTGCTTGCGCCGGCCGGGGGCAAGGTCACGCCGGCTGAGGTGATGGCGGAGGCGGAACGGCTGCTGGTGCTCAGTTCGAAAGCGCCAGCCTGAGGACCTTTTCGCAATAAGCTCCGGCCGGTCTAATGGCGTAGCGTTCGAGGAGCGGCCCATGCCGGCCGTTCTCATGTCATGTATGCTTCAGGCGAAAGGCCGGGAGCGCAGAGAACCACGCTACTCGGCCGCCTGAGCGGTGTCCAAGGCTCCTCAGATAAACTGGACCTGGACGATCTCATAACCACGAGCGCCGCCCGGGGCATTGACCTCGATGGCGTCGCCGACTTCCTTGCCGATCAGTGCCCGCGCGATCGGCGAGGAGATCGAGATGCGGCCGGACTTCACGTCCGCTTCCTGGTCGCCGACAATCTGGTAGGTCTTCTTTTCCTCAGTGTCCTCGTCGACCAGCACAACGGTCGCGCCGAACTTGACCTTGTCGCCGGAAAGCTTCGAGACGTCGATGACCTCCGCGCGCGCGATCAGATCCTCGAGCTCGTTGATGCGGCCTTCATTGTGGCTCTGCGACTCCTTGGCCGCGTGGTATTCCGCGTTTTCGGACAGGTCGCCATGCGAGCGCGCTTCGGAGATCGCCTCGATGATACGGGGACGTTCCTCCTGCTGGCGCCAGCGGAGTTCTTCCTTCAATGACGCGAACCCCTCGCCTGTCATCGGAACCTTGATCATAAGCCTGACCTTTCCTGCCGCCACCCCCGCGTTTCGGGAGCGGCCCTGTCAAATGGGTACAAAAAGAAAACGGTCCGGCAGCCTCGGGCTAACGGAACCGTTTCACCACAATTTCCCCGAATATAGCGATCTTCGCGCGATTTTCACGCCAAAAAATGAAGTTGGGCAAAATGATCACCGCTTTCGCGGGCCGGCTGGCCGCCAGCAAGAAAAAACCGGCTGCGAGTACTCGCAGCCGGTCGAGCAGTCATAAACTCCGTTCAGCTTCGCAGGAAATGATCGATCTGCTCGGACAGCATGCCGTATTCGCGCGAGCCCTTGCCGGTCCGCTTTTCGATTTCCTGCAGTTGCTGCTGCGCGCCGGCGAGATCGCCGATCTGCAGATGCGCTTCACCGAGATACTCGCGCACGAGTGTGTAGTTCGGATCGATCCTCAGGGCTTCCTCGTAGTAGCCGAGCCCGACCGTGACGCGGCCCGAATGGCGGTGCGAATAGCCGAGATAGTTGAGGATCCGTGGGTCCTGCTTGTTCTCGGCGAGCGTCAGTACAGAGATCGCCTCGTCATAGCGCCCGGCCATGGCCAGATCGTGGCCGGCCTCATAGATGCTGTCGTCATCCAGCATGCCATATTGCGGCTTCACGCACTTGTTCTTCTTCTTGTCCCAGACCTCGCCTTTCTTGCACTGGGTGACGGTCTGGCCGGCGCTGCTGCCGCCGGTGCCAGCGCCGCCGCTGTCGCCTGCCGTGAACGCGGGCGCCGCGAACAGCGGCAGGGCAGCAACAGCCATGACTTGAACAAGCAATCGTCTGCGCATCGAAGCCTCCTTATGGGCGTGGGAATGCCAGACTAACGCCTCTATGGCATTCTTTCATCCCGAAATACCGGCAGCGGCCCAACTATTTTGGACGGCTTTACCTCCGTACGTGACGCGCGCTGCAAATCCGCTATCATCGGTGCCCAGCGCATCACGTGGAGAAGGACCGTGCAGCAGCGCCTCGAGAAGGAGTGGGAACTTTCGATCGATCCGGACACGGTGCGCCTCCTCATCCTCAAGGCGAAGGCGCTGAGCGCCGCCGTCAACGAGGACTATGACGACGGCGCCGAGCATGAGGTCGAGTTCGACGGCGACGCGCATGCCAGCCACCACCATGACGGCCTTGCCGAGGAGGCTTCGGAAGATCTGACCGAGGAGGAATTCCGGGAGCTGATCGACGATCTCAACATCGACGAAGCGGCCGAACTGATCGCGCTCGCCTGGGTCGGGCGCGGCGACTATGACGCATCCGAATGGGCGGATGCGGTGGCCGCCGCCAGCGAACGCCCCAGGAAGCGCGCGGCCAAGTATCTGCTCGGCCTGCCGATGCTCGCGGACTGGCTGGAAGAAGGCCTTGAAGCCATAGGCGCGTAACGCGCCGGTAACCGATTGTGATCTGCAGGCCCGCCGGCGCAGGCAACTTCGCAACGCGACCGCCGTTTCCGGGCGATGGCAACGCTCGGCCTTTCACGACTTTGCAGACTGGCGCTGCCTTTGGTGGCTGCCGCGCTCGTGGTTACGCCGGCCCTGGCCAAGCATCATCATCGGTATAAGCGACACCTGCCGCCGGCCAGCCATAGCGCCACCCCGGCACCCGAAACGCCAGCGGCGGCTCCTGTCCCGGGATCACGCCCACAGGACAGGGAGAATGGCGCTGAGAAGTCCGGGTCCGACAAGCCGCCCGCGGACAGCAACGACGACTTACTCAACCAGGAGAAGTCGCGTCCGAAACGGGATGCCCACCCCCCAGGCTCGAACGGCCCTCAATCCGAGCCTCCGTCGGAATCCGAGCCGCAGACGCCGGACACCGTGCCAACGCCGCCGCTGAGGCCCGCCGAAGTGAACCCGGAGCCGCCGGAAACCCCGCCGCAACCACCGGAAAAGCCGGCTGATGCCGGCGAGAAGATGCTTCCCGATCCGCGTTCCACCGAGATGCCGGCCGGCAACATGCCGGCGGAGGAAACCGCATGCCGCGAGCGGTTGAAGGCGCTGGGCGTCGAGTTCGAGGAGCATAACGCCGAGCACGATCCAGAGATCGGCTGCTCGATCCCCTACCCCGTCGTCATAAAGACACTCGGCAGGTCCATTGGCATCAGTCCTGGCACTGAGCTCAATTGCCCGATGGCCGAGGCGGCAGCGCGCTTCATGGTCGACGTCGTCCAGCCCGCGGCAAAAGCCGAGCTCGGCGCCGACCTGCGGTCGATCGACCAGGCCTCGGCCTTTGTCTGCCGGCCGCGCCACGGCACCCGTAAACTGTCGGAACATGCTTTCGGCAACGCGCTCGACATCGCCTCCTTCACCCTGTCCGACGGCACCAAGATCGAGGTCGGCCCGACACCGACGGAGAAGGATGCGAAATTCCTCGACGCGGTGCGCAAGGCTGCCTGCGGACCGTTCAAGACAGTGCTGGGGCCGGGCGCCGATGCCGACCACACGCTGCATTTCCACCTGGACCTGGCCCCACGCCGCAACGGCGGTACTTTCTGCCAGTAGGCACGAAAGTTTCGGATCACCCCCTGGCAAGACCAGCGCCGCAATTCCGCCTCAGGCATGAATACCGGCGCTGAGCTTTCCTTTACTGTTGCGGATTATCCTTGAGCTATCCGAATCATGATCCCAATTGGGATCAGATCTTGGGGACAAGGATGCCTTTCAATGGCTCGAAGACTTGGCGCCATGCTATTAGCGGCGCAACGGGACAGGCGTGCGCGCGTCACGATCGCCGGACTGGCCGTTGGTGCTGCCATCGCGACAATATCGGCCTGCACCACGGGTGACGTCTTTGCGCTGCAGCCGGCCGTCGATGTCGGCAGCCAGACGGCAGCCGTGCCGCAGCCGGACGCGCCGCAATACTCCGGCATGCAGCGCCTCGTTCCATCCAATCCCTACCTGACCCAGGCCGCCTATCCGCGCATGGACGAGCCGATGTCGCCTCTCGAGCAGATGCCGGCCAGCGAAATCGACTGCCGCAACGAGTTGAAGCGTATGGGCGTGGTCTATCAGGACATCCAACCGATCCATGAGGGCCAGTGCGGCATCGATTTCCCGGTCAAAGTCTCGGCCATCGGCAGCGTCGCCATGAAGCCGGCGGCGACGCTCACCTGCAACATGGCCGCCACCTTCGCCGCCTGGACGAAGAACGAGCTGCAGCCAGCCGCCCGATGGCGCTACTTCTCCGGCGTCAAGGCGATCCACCAGGGCTCCAGCTATTCCTGCCGCAACATTGCCGGCGAAGGCGTCCTGTCCGAGCACGGCAAGGGCAACGCGCTCGACGTCATGAGCATAGAGCTCAACAATGGCGACGACATCGACGTGCGCAAGCCCGGCTGGTTCGCCTTCCGCACCCGTGGCTTCCTCAACAATGTGCGGGCCGACGGCTGCCAGTATTTCAACACTGTGCTCGGGCCGGGTTACAACTACGACCACCGCAATCATTTCCATTTCGACGTCAAGAACCGCAAAAGCGGCTACCGCGCCTGCCGCTGAGGCCGCTCTGCCCAAAAACGGCCAACACCGCATAAAATGGTCGCATGTGGATTTGGGAGCGGTTGGGTTGTGGTGGTTAAGCGAAGCCTGAAGCGGCGGGCGGCGATCTGGCTGGCGGCGCTTTGCGCCTCTTATCTGGCGCTCGCCTATGTCGCCGCGCCGGAATTCTGGACGTGGCGCGAGCGCGGTTTCCGCGCCCGGCCCTTCGGGATGGTGACTCATACGCCGCAGGGCATTCCCGGCGACCCGATCAATGTCGGCCTGGTCGGCACTGAAAAGGAAGTCGTCCACGCCTTCGCCATCGCCGGCTGGGACACGGCCGACGCAGTGACGCTTAGGACCGCGATCGGCATCGGCGAAAGCGTGTTGTTTTCCCGCCCCTATCCCGACGCGCCGATGAGCCGCCTTTTGTTCGAAGGCCGCCCCCAGGATCTCGCCTTCGAGAAACCGGTCGGCAACAGCGCCGACCGGCGTCACCACGTCCGCTTCTGGCGGACGGATGCCGTTGGCGACGACGACCGCCCGTTCTGGCTGGGCGCCGCGAGCTTCGACCGCGGCGTCGGCCTCAGCCACGACACGGGCGCCATCACCCACCATATCGGTCCCGACATCGACAATGAGCGCGACTTCCTGATCGGCGACCTGAATGCGGCCGCTCTGCTGGCTTCGACCACTGAGATACCGGGGATCGGCGCCACCAGGACCGGGCGCAACGGCGGCGGCGATCCCTATTTCACCGACGGCATGGCCGTGATCGGCGTGTTGAAGGTGCTTCAGTAGGGCTGCTTGCGGCGCGCTGAGACAAGGTGCGCGTGGTCATCGACGCGCTTGCCCGGCATTTCCTGGCGCCGATCCGGGATGCCGCCTGAACACTGTGCCTGTCATCTTCCAAAAATAGCGGCGAGCTATTTTCGAATGCACTGCAGCAATGCTATTGACCGCTCATGCTTTATGTTGAAATCGCCGTCGTTGCCGTCCTCATCCTGGTGAACGGCCTTTTGTCGATGTCGGAGCTTGCCATCGTCTCGTCGCGGCCTGCCCGTCTCAAGGCAATGATCGACCGCAACGTCAATGGCGCCGGTCGTGCCCTGGCGCTCGGCTCCAATCCCGGCAAGTTCCTGTCGTCGGTCCAGATCGGGATCACTCTGGTCGGCGTCCTCTCGGGCGCGTTTTCGGGAGCCACGCTCGGCGAAAGGCTGGCAAAATACCTTGCGTCGACCGGCATCCGCGAGAACATCGCCGACCCCGTCGGCGTCGGTATCGTCGTCGCTTTGATCACCTATGCCTCGCTGATCATCGGCGAGTTGGTCCCGAAGCAGATCGCGCTCAAGGACCCGGAACGCGTCGCGGTCAGGGCCGCGCCGGCAATGACTGTCCTTGCCACGGTCTCGGCGCCACTGGTCTTCCTGCTCGACCTCTCCGGCCGCGCAGTGCTGTGGCTGCTCGGCCAGGCCGGCGAAGCGGAAGAGAAGGTCACCGACGAGGAGATCAAGATGCTGGTCGCCGAGGCCGAGCATCACGGTACCATCGAATCCGACGAACGCCGCATGATTGCCGGCGTCATGCGCCTCGGCGACCGCGCCGTGCGCGCCGTCATGACGCCGCGCACCGAGGTCGATTGGCTGAACCTGCAATCCGACGAGACGGTGGTCCGGAAGCTATTGATGGAGACGCAGCATTCGCGGCTGCCCGCGGCTGAAGGCAATGTCGACGCCATGGTCGGCGTCATCCAGACACGCGACGTGCTGGCCGCCCTTCTCGCCGGTCGGGTACTGGATGCGCGCCAGCACGTACGCGCTGCCCCCATCGTGCATGACCAGGCCGACGCGCTCGACGTGCTGCAGAAGCTGAGGGAATCGGACGTGCCCATGGCGCTGGTCCACGACGAATACGGTCATTTCGAAGGCATTGTCACGCCGGCCGACATCCTCGAAGCCATCACCGGCGTGTTCCGCTCCGACCTCGAGGCCGGCGAAGAGGAGAACGCCGTCAAGCGCGATGACGGCTCGTGGCTGCTCGCCGGCTACATGCAGGCCGACGAGATGGCCGAGGTCCTGGGCATCGACCTGCCGGAGAACCGCGACTACGAGACCGTCGCTGGCTATGTGCTGTCGCACCTGCATCATCTTCCGGCCACCGGCGAATGCGTCGACGCGCAAGGCTGGCGCTTCGAGGTCGTCGACCTCGACGGTCGCCGCATCGACAAGCTGATCGCCACCCGCCTGCCCGACGGACATCGCCCCGTGGCACGCTCATAGCCATGCGATGCTTGTTCAGACCGCGACGGGCAGTTGGACAAGCGGCGAACCGACACCGCCGGGCGCGGTAGGGTCCCAAGTAGCCACCCGTTGCCGCTGCCGTTCCGCTCAATGCGCATCCGGCGGCGGCGCTTTGGGCGTGACGTTGCGCAGGAACGGAACCAGCGCCGTGGCGATTACGAAAGCCACCATGATGACCAGGAACGCATCGGCGTAAGCCATTGTCGAGGCCTCGCGATAGGCGAGCTGCCAGAGCTGCTTCAGCGATGCGGCATGGCCGCCGTCGATGGCGCCGGGCAACTGGCCGTAGCGCTGCGCAACGGTGTCGACCATGCGCATGGCCGCTTCGTTCTGCGGCGTCAGATGCGACGCGATCGTCAGGAAATGGAAGTTGGTGCGGTTGTTCAGGATTGCGCCGCAAATGGCGATGCCGACCGCGCCGCCGAGATTGCGCATCGTGTTGAACAGGCCGCTGGCATATTTCAGCCGTTCCGGCGGCAAGCTGCCGAGCCCGAGATTGACGCTCGGCGCGACGGCGAAGACCTGCGGAAAACCGCGAAAGATCTGCGGCAGTAGAAGCTCCGCCGAGCCCCACTGGCTGGTGATGGCGCTGAAACTCCACATCGACGCGCCGAAGGAGGCCAGACCGAACATCATCAGCCAGCGCGTATCGAAGCGTTTGGCGAGGAAGATATAGACCGGGACGCCCACCATCGAGGCGACGCCGGTGGAAAAAACCGCGAGCCCCGTCTCGAACGCGTTGTAGCCTCGCACATAGCCGAGGAACAGCGGCGTCAGGTAGATCGTGGCGAAGATGCCGATGCCGGTAATGAAGGACAGGAAACAGCCGATCGCGAAATTGCGATTGCCGAAGGCTCGGAAGTCGACCACCGGCTGCGCATAGGTCAGGCTCCGGAAGACGAACAGGATGAGCGTAACCACGGCGACGACGGCGCCGTTTCGGATCGTGGCGTCGTCGAACCAGTTCCAGCGCGAGCCCTCCTCAAGGACGTATTCCGCCGTGCCGAGGCTGACCGCCATCAGCATCATGCCGATATAGTCCGCGCCCTTCAGCAACGACAGATCGCCCCTGTCGATCCTGACCAGCAGCGCCACCAGGACGGTGATGATCGCGCCGGGGACGACGTTCACATAGAACAGCCAGTGCCAGTTCAACGTGTCGGTGATCCAGCCGCCGATGACGGGACCGAGCGTCGGCGCGATTGAGGCGATGCTGCCAACCACGGCGGCGGCATAGACGCGCCTCGGGCCCTGGAAATAATGGAAGGACGAGGTGAACACCGTCGGGATCATCGAAGCGCCGAGCAGCCCTTGCAGCGCCCGGAACACGATCATGCTCTCGATGTTCCAGGCAAAGCCGCACAGCATGCTGGCCAGCGTGAAACCGGCCGCCGAGATGGTGAAAAGCCATCTGGTCGAGAAGACGCGGGTGAGCCAGCCCGACAGCGGGATGACGATGATCTCCGCCACCAGATAGGAGGTCTGGACCCAGCCGATCTGGTCCTGCGCGGCCGACAGGCCGCCGCCGATGTCCTGCAGCGAGGAGGCGACGATCTGGATGTCGAGCAGCGCAATGAACATCCCCACGCACATCACCATGAACGGCAGGATGCTGGCGATGAAGGATTGCGGGGCGGCCGGCGCTGACACGGGGCCCTCAGCGCGACGCGGTATCGACCGTGACCACCGTCGACAGGCCGGGCCGCAGCGCAACCTTGCCTGCCTGGTCGGCATCGATCGTGATCCTGACCGGCACCCGCTGCACGATCTTGGTGAAATTGCCCGTCGCGTTCTGCGGCGGGATCACGCTGAAGATCGCTCCGGTCGCCGGCCCGAGGCTGGTGACGCGGCCCTTGAGCGGTTGGTCGGGCGCGACATCGGCATAGACGGTCGCGGCCTGTCCGTCGGCCATCGCGCGCAGCTGGTCTTCCTTGAAATTGGCGTCGACCCACAGGCCCGCCGCCGGGACGATGGTCAGCAGATAGCTGCCCGGCGAGACATAGGTGCCGACCTGCGCCACCCTATTGCCGACAATGCCGTCGATCGGCGAGCGGATTTCGGTGAAGCCAAGGTCGAGCTGGGCGGTGTCGAGATCCGCCTTGGCGGCGGCGACTTCCGCCGTCGCTTCCGAAATCTGGGTGTTGAGGACGTCAAGCTGTTGCCTTGAGGCCGAAAGCGCTGCCCGCGCGGCGGCGACCGCTGCCTGCGCCTGGCCGTCGGCCGCGGCGCTCTTTTGCGCATCTTGTTGCGAGCCGGTCTTGGCGCTGGCGAGCACCGCGTATCGCCTGGCGTCTTGCGCGGTGAACGCGGCGGCGGCGCTTTTGGCTTCTAGATCGGCGCTGGCCTGCTCGATCAGCGAGTTCTGCAGAGAGACCTGGGCCCGCAGATTGTCGAGCGCCGACTGCTTCTGACGCACCGAAGCCTGCGCGCGTTCCAGCGCCGCCTTGAACGGCCTGTCGTCGATGCGGATGACCGGCTGGCCGGCCACGACATGCTGGTTGTCCTCGACGAGCACCTTGTCGATATGCCCGGCGACGCGCGGCGCCAGCGGCGTGACATTGCCGCCGACATAGGCGTCGTCGGTCGTTACCAGGAAACGATTGGCCTGCCACCATTCCACGCCGTACCATCCGCCGGCGGCGACCACGATCAGCGCCGCCCCGAGCAGCCACGGCTTCCGGCGCTTTCTGACAGGCTTCGGAGCTTCAACGATCGAGGGCTGCAATTCAGCCGGGGAAAGAGCCCTGTTCATCCGATTTGCGCCTCTTCCCGGCCGCCATCCACCCGCGTGTTGTCGACGAGCGGCAGGCCCGAACCCTCACTGCTGAAACGATAGCGCTGGCGCATTCGATCGCTGGCCGCCGGCCCGGTCGCCATGGTGAAGCCGCCGCTGTCGAGCTCCTTGCCGGTCTCGCGGTCGACCAGAACGGGATCGGCCCAGTGCCCATCCGCCGTGTCCACCACGACGAGGCTCGGGCCTTCGGGCGCCAGATGCCTGTTGCCCCAGGCCAGCAGCGTAAGAAGCACCGGCCGGAAATCGCGGGCCTTGGCGGTCAGCACATATTCATGGCGAAGCGGCCGTTCGCAGTAGGCGCGCTTCTCGAACAGCCCGCGCTCGACCAGGCTGTTCAGCCGCCGCGTCAGGATGTTCGGGGCAATATCAAGGCTCTTCTGGAACTGGTCGAAGCGCGTGAGGCCCTGGAATGCGTCCCGCAACAGAAGGATGCTCCACCACTCGCCGACCTCGTCGAGGCTGCGCGCTATGGGGCACGGGCGCTTTTCGAAGCTCGTCCTGGCAACCATCCTCATGACTCACTTTCAATATGCAAGTCACTTTATAGCCGGGTTAGTTGCATTATGCAAGTCATCATGATCAGTGCGTATTGCGCGCTGCATCCTCACGCCGGGAGAGCTTCAGCGAGACGTTCGCGCAAACGAAAAGGGCGGCGCAAGCGCCGCCCTTCGGGGAGGATGATCTCTAAATCCGGTTTAAGCGGCCTGGGCTTCGCCGGCGATCGCGTCGGCGGCGCGAGCGGCCTTCAGCACCTTGGCCCACCAGACGACGTCGTTGACCAGCGCGGCCGCGGCCTGGTTCAGGTGCTCGAGATCCTCGAGCTTCTTCTCGCCCTGGCGCACCGCAAGGAAATCGCCCCAGGCGATATGGACGGCCGACTTGACCGGCGCCATCTGCAACTCGACGGCGATCAGGCGAAGCTGTTCTACCGCGCGCGCGCCGCCGACCGAGCCGTAGCCGACAAAGCCGGCCGGCTTTTTGTTCCATTCATTGGCGGCGTAGTCGATGGCATTTTTCAAGACGCCGGTCGGAGCGTGATTGTATTCGGCGGCGGTGAAGATGAAGCCGTCGAACTCGGCGACCTTCTTCTGCCAGCGCTGCGCCACTTCGTTCTTCGACGGCGCCCAGGCAGAGGATGCGACTTCGTCGAAGAAGGGCAGCGACCAGTCGCGCAGATCGACGATTTCGACGTCGATATCGGCATGCGACTTGGCGATCTTGGCGATCCACTGCGTCGGCACGTCGGCGAAGCGGGCGGCGCGCGTCGAACCGACGACGATGGCGATTTTGGGCTTGGACATAAGGGGCTCTCCTTGCGGGAATTTCTGGTATCGTTTGGATACCGGCGCTATATGTGATACTGACCAATCGGCGCGCAAGGAGGCACTTCTTTGTTACTGAGGCACCCGCACATCACCGAGGACTGCCGGGCCGTGTCGGAAATCCTGCAACGGGTCGGCGACAAATGGACCGTCCTCGTCGTCGGCAAGCTTGGCGACGGGGCGCTGCGTTTCAACGAATTGCGCGCCGCCGTCGGCGGCATTTCGCAGAAGATGCTGACCACCACCTTGCGGGGTCTGGAGCGCGACGGCTTCGTCACGCGCAAGGTATTTCCGACCATTCCGCCGCGTGTCGATTATGAGCTGACCGAACTCGGTCACGAGTTGCTCGTGCCGGTCGCCGCGCTTGGCGAATGGGCGCGCAAGAACACCAACCGGGTCCGCGAGGCGCGCGCCAAATTCGACAGCCAGCAGGCCTGAAACCGTTGTAATCCAAAGGTTTATGAACCATTGGATGAACCGTGTGGCTCGGTGTCGGCCCTATCGCATTTTCCGGCTCTGACCGGATCCGTCGCCACCTCGACGCGAGCCCCGCCGTCGGCTCCGAGCAACCGCCTCGACACGGAATGACAATGTTAGCCGGCTATTTATCAGGCGCTTTGGGCGGCCCCGTTGCAGCACGCTGTCGAGCAGCTTTCCGACTGCACCGGCTTCCTGTCGGCCACCTTCAGAACCCTCATGTAGGCGAAGCGCGGAAGGTCTTTCCTGACCTCCATATAGGCCGTTATGCCGAGCAGGCAGACCAAGGCTACAAGGGCTGCCGCGAGCCAGCCGTTCAGCATGTGTTGACGCATTGTTTTCCCCTTCGCGACCCTAAAGTGAATCGCGAAGGCAACCATTCGATGTCGCGGAGCCCATCTTCCGCGCCGGCATGGTTACAAAACGACAAGGCTGGGGAGAATCGTATCTGGTCAGCTTTCGGCCGGAACCGGCTTCGGCTTGCCTTCGCCGTCGAGCGCCACCATGACGAAATCGGCGTGGGTGACCTTTTCCATCAGGTCGGAAAGGTAGCGCTGCGCCCAGGCCTCGACCTTGAGCACCATGGAGGTGCGGCCGACCCGCTCGACATGGGTGTAGATGCAGAGCGTGTCGCCGATTTTCATCGCCTTGGCGAAGGACATCTCCTTCACAGCGGCGGTGACCACGCGGCCCTTGGCCCGCTCGGCGGCGCGGATGCCGCAGGCAAGGTCCATCTGCGCCATCACCCAGCCGCCGAAGATATCGCCGGCGGCATTGGCGTCGGAGGGCATGGCGAGCGTCCGCAGCGTGAGATCGCCAAGCGGTTTTCCGTCCGCGTAGTGCACCATGGGGAAATCCTTCCAGGATCAGTTGCAGTTGCCTATCAATGCGGCCGCCATGTCGCAAGCTCCGGCGAAAGCGAAATGCACGCCACGATCGACGGTCGCTTTTTTCACAAGCCATGCCGGAAGCCACGGCGACGCCGCAAGCAGGCAGTGTCTAGGGTAAGCCCGACATTGCGGAGGCCGCCCTTCCACCATGCAGACCTATGATTTCATCGTCGTCGGCTCCGGTTCGGCCGGTTCGGTCGTCGCCGACAGGCTGTCGGCGTCGGGCCGTTTTTCGGTGCTGGTGCTGGAGGCCGGCGGAACCGACCAGCGGTTCTACGTGCAGATGCCGCTCGGTTACGGCAAGACTTTCTTCGACCCGGCCGTCAACTGGAACTACAAGGCCGAGCCGGATCCCGGTCTCGCCGGCAATGCCGACCACTGGCCGCGCGGCAAGCTGCTCGGCGGCTCGAGCTCCATCAACGCCATGGTCTTCATCCGTGGCGCGCGCGAGGATTTCGACGCCTGGGCCGCCGCCGGCAATCCCGGCTGGAGCTATGAGGACCTCCTGCCCTCCTTCAAGGCGATGGAGGACAATGCGGCCGGCGCCGACCAGTGGCGCGGCGTCGGCGGCCCCTTGCATGTCACCGATTGTTCGAGCGCCGTGCATCCGCTGACCAAGCGCTATCTGGCCGCCGCCGTGCAGGCCGGCCTGCCGCTCAATCCCGATTTCAACGGCGCGTCCCAGGAAGGTGTCGGCGTCTACCAGATCACGACCAGGAATGGGCGCCGCATGTCGGCGGCCCGCGCTTTCCTGCGACCCGCGATGAAGCGTTCCAACGTGCGCGTCGAGACCAACGCGCTGGCGACGAAGGTCCTGTTCGAGGGTAGGCGCGCCATTGGCGTCGAATATGAGCAGAACGGTGAGAAGAAGACGGCGCGCGCCGGCCGCGAGGTGATACTTTCGGGCGGCTCGATCAACTCGCCGCAGTTGCTGCAACTTTCCGGCGTCGGCCCGGCAGCGTTGCTCGGCGATCTCGGCATCCCGGTCGTCCACGCCAACGGCAATGTCGGCGCCAATCTGCAGGACCATGTCGGCATCAACTATACTTTCAAGGGCAAGCTGCCGACGCTGAACCAGATCCTGCGGCCATGGTGGGGCAAGCTGCTCGTCGGCATGCAGTACATCCTCTTGCGCTCGGGTCCGCTGTCGCTGTCGATGAACAATGCCGGCGGCTTCTTCCGCACCGACCCATCGATGGCGCGGCCGAACATGCAACTCTATTTCCAGGCCTTCTCCACGGTGATCCCGAAGAGCGGCGAGCGTCCGATCCTGACGCCCGACCCCTGGCCGGGCTTTTCCATCGGCCTGTCCAACTGCCGGCCGTCGAGCCGCGGCGAGATCATGATCCGTTCCAACAATCCGCTCGACTACCCAAAGATCACCGCCAACGCCTATTCGACCAATGCCGATGTCGACGAGATGCTGGCAGCGGTGAAGTTCGTGCGCAGGATCGCGTCGATGCCCGCCATGGCCGAGATCATCGAGGAAGAGGTTCTGCCCGGGCCGTCGATACAGTCGGACGCCGACCTGATCCAGGATTTCAGGAAGCGCTCGGGCACCGTCTACCACCCGGTCTCGACCTGCCGCATGGGGCCGGACGCGTCGCGCGCCGTGGTTGATCCGCGCCTCAAGGTGCACGGGCTGGACGGCCTGCGCGTCATCGACGCATCGATTTTCCCGGACAATATCACCGGCAATACCAATGCCGCCTCGATCCTCACTGGATGGAAAGGCGCCGACCTGGTTCTGGAGGACCATAAATGAAGATCACCGATGTGAAGACCTGGGTCGTCGGCAACCCGCCGCCCGGGATCGGCGGCAAGTATTTCATCTTCGTCAAGCTCACCACCGACGGCGGCGTGGTCGGCTATGGCGAGGCCTACAACGCGACCTTCTCCGCGCATGTCACGGCCAGGATGATCGAGGACATGGCCGAGCGCTATCTCGTCGGTCGCGATCCGCATGACATCGAGAATTTCTTCCGCCGCGCCTATTCCTCCGGCTTCACGCAACGCCCCGACGTTTCGGGCATGGGCTGCTTCTCGGCGCTGGAGATGGCCTGCTGGGATATCATCGGCAAGGAGGCGAACAAGCCAGTCTACAAGCTGCTCGGCGGCCAGGTGCACGAGACGCTGCGCTCCTACACCTATCTCTATCCGCACACCGGCAGCGTCCATTCGGAAGATGCTCGCGGCAAGAACGTCTACAACGACCCCGAAATGGCCGCCGCCTGCGCGCTCGAATATGTCGAGCAGGGGTTCAACGCCGTGAAGCTCGACCCGGCCGGCCCCTACACCGCCTATGACGGCCACCAGCCACGCCTCATCGACATCGATCTGTCCGCGCGGATGATCAAGGCGATCCGCGAGGCAGTAGGCACCAGGGCCGATATACTGTTCGGCACGCACGGCCAGTTCACTGCCTCGGGCGCGCTGCGCCTCGCTCGCGCCATCGAACCCTATGATCCGCTATGGTTCGAGGAACCGGTGCCGCCGGATATGCCCGAGGTGATGGCGCAGGTCGCCCGCGGAACCTCCATTCCGGTCGCCACCGGCGAGCGGTTGACGACGAAGTTCGAGTTCGCCCGCGTCATCGAGAATCGCGCCGCAACCATTCTGCAGCCGGACCTCGGCCGCTCCGGCGGCATTCTGGAGACCAAGAAGATCGCAGCGATGGCCGAGGCCTACCACATCCAGGTCGCGCCGCATTGCTATTGCGGCCCGATCGTCGGCGCCGCCAACATCCAGCTTGCCGTCACGCTGCCCAACTTCCTCATCCTGGAATCGCTGAAGCAGTGGGACGGCTTTCACGCCACGCTGCTGAAGAAGAAGATCGAATGGCAGGACGGCAACGTCATCCCGTCGAAGGAGCCTGGCCTCGGAGTCGAGCTCAACGAAGCGGTCTGCGACGCGCATCCCTATGACGGCAAGGACCTGCATCTGCAGATGATGCAGACGCCGCTGATGCCATGACCGCGCACCCCGCCTACGCCTTCATCGGCCTCGGCAATCTTGGCGGCAACCTTGCCGCCAGCCTGCTGCGCAACGGCTTCGCCGTCACGGTCTTCGACCGCGACGCGGCAGCGGTCGAGCGACTGGTCGCGCTCGGCGCCACGGCAGCGGCGAGCCCGGCCGAAGCCGCCGCCCGCGCCGGCAATGCGATCACCTGCCTGCCCTCGCCGAAGGTCAGCGAGGCGGTGCTCGCCGGTCCGGACGGATTGCTTCAGGGCCTGCCGGCAGGCGGAACCTGGATCGAGATGTCGACCAACGGCCGCGACGAGATAGTGCGGCTCGCCGCGCTTGCTTCGGCCAAAGGCATCGAGACGCTGGAATGTCCGGTCACCGGCGGCGTGCATCTGGCCGCGGCGGGCAGGATCACCGCGCTGGTCGGCGGCGATGCCGCGCTCTACGAACGCCACCGGCCGGCCATCGAGGCGATGTGCGCAAAGTCTTTCCTGATGGGCCCGATCGGCTCGGCGGCGGTGATCAAGGTCATCACCAACATGCTGGCCTTCATCCATCTGGTCGCCGCCGGCGAGGCGCTTATGCTCGCCAAACAAGGCGGGCTCGACCTCGCCCAGGCCTATCACGCCATCGTCGCCTCTTCCGGCAACAGCTTCGTCCATGAGACCGAAAGCCAGCTCGTGCTCAACGGCTCCTACGACATCGGCTTCACCATGGACCTGGCGCTGAAGGATCTCGGCTTCGCGCTCGCCATGGGCAGGGATCTTGGCGCGCCGCTCGATCTGGCCACACGCGTCAACGCGATCTTCGAGGAGGGCAAGCGCGCCTATGGCGGCGGTGCCTGGTCGACCAAGATCGTCAAGCTGCTCGAGGACGCGGTCGGCACGGAGCTTCGCGCGCCAGGCTTCCCCGCCAGGCTCGAAACATAACCGGCAAGGATTTTGCCAGCTATTCCAATCAACTGACCGCGCTCGCTGAATCAAACCCTCAGCCGGTTGGTTCAACCTCTCAGCGTCAGCGCGCCGGGCAGGATCTCGAAGGTCGCCGGAATCCGGCCTGGCGACTCACCGTCTATGTCGACCAGCGCGCCATTCTTCTCGATATCGCCCAACGGCTCGACCAGCACCTTGCGGCCACGCAGGATGGTGATTGCCGGATGGTTGCGATGCCGGCCACCATAGAGCAGGCGGATGTCCCTTATCAGGCCGAGCTTGCCGGCGGCGCGCAGGATTACGATGTCGAACTGGCCGTCGGTGAGTCCGGCGTCCGGAGCGATCATCATCCCACCACCGAAGAATTTGCCGTTGGCCACCGCCACCAAAGCCACGCGCGCCTCGATCGGCTCGCCGTCGTCGATGGTGATCCTGACGTCCTGGAAACGGTAGCGGATGAATTCCGTGACGGTGCGCCAGAAGAACAGCGCCTTGGCCGACACCCGGCCCTTTCGCTTGTCGGCATTGACGGCGCGATCCGTCGCGCCGGACAGACCCAGACTGGCGATGTTGATGAAGTGACGGCTGGCCAGCGCGCCGTGGTCGTCGATGTAGCAGATGCGGCCGGCGTCGACCTTCCGGCCCTCGGCGTCGGCGATCCGCTTGAGCGTGGCGTCGATGCCTCGTGGCAGGCCGAGCCCGCGCGCGAAGTCGATGCCGGTGCCGCACGGCAAAAGCCCCAGCGCGCTTTCGCGGCCGGTCTCCTGCTCTGCCTGAAGCAGCCCGTCGGCCACCTCGCTGGCGGTGCCGTCGCCGCCTGCCGCGATCACCAGGTCGCATCCGCCGGCGGCAAGGTCGATAGCCAGCCGCTCGGCATCGCCGCCGCCTTGCGTCTCGCGTAGGTCGAAATCTCCGAAATTCCTGGCGAGCGACGCCGCCACCTCCGCCCAATGCCGCTTGAGCCTGCCGCCTCCGGCAATCGGATTGAGAACCACCCCGACCTTCAAGCCGACCTCCCCCGAGGCAATCGCGCACTATGCGCGGTGGAGTCGGCGCTGGCGCCCAAAGTCCGTCGTCGGCCCAAACTCCTTTGCCGGCATTGAAACGCGGACCAGGCGACGGGGCAAGGCTCAAGCGTCCAGGGTCACAGAAAAAGCGGGGCAGGCTGTCTAAGGGGTTCGGCTGGCGGGTTCCGACGCTTTTGCCGTTGGTCCCCGATAATCCCGCTATCCACAGGCATGCCGTTGTTCCCCAAACCCCTTACGCGGCGTAGATTCAACCCATCTCAGGCGGCTACCGAACGCCCAGCCGAAAGGCAAAAGCGCAAGGCGGATTTCCTGAGGCCCGTACGGCCCGGAACGAGAGCAGGTTCGCCTGTTGGAGGGACGGATGCCGAGACCTACGGGTGCCGCGGAAAGCGTGCTAACGCCGACGGCGGACCGATGCTGCCATGAAGGCCGGGAAAAACCTTCGATGGCACGCTGGGCGAAGCCCGCAAGGGTGGAGATCGGCGTGGTCTGGAACGGGCGCTGCCCTCGGGCGGCGACTGGCAGGACCGTCAAAATCAAGGCCGGCCTGGCGCGACGACTTTACTGGAGTTGCTGCCTTAACCGGGTCCTGATCTGACAGGGAGGCGCTGGGAGAAATCCCAGCGCCGACTGTCCTTTTGGGATCTGTCCGCCTCGTTGGCCTTGCCGGCGCCGCACCTCCAAGGCTTCCGCTACAGAGGCATTTCGGTCACAGTCGCCGACTGGGCAACCTTCGGAAACTTCCCGTCATCCACATTTCACAATCGCGGCCAAATCCCGCCTTGTTCAGCATGGATTGATGCAGACGGTGTTGGGAAGCAATTTCGAAGGGACAAGACCGTGATCAAGACCGCCCTTGTCGCCATGACCATCGTCGGCTGCGACTGCGATGCCAAGCTGTGCGAATATATCGGCGAGACGCCGGCCAAATGGGCGACGATCGCCGACTGCGAGGCGGCGATGAAGAGCCAGATGCTGCACCAGCGCAATTTCAACTATCCGCTGGTTTCAGGCATCTGCCGCGTCAAGGGCTCGGCCTCGTCGTCCGAGCTTGCCGCGAAAGCCTCCACGCCGGATCTGAAGCCCAGGAACCGCGCTGTCGAAACCATCGCCCCGCTGCCGCCCGAGCTCGACCATCGCCCGAGCGCCCCCGTCGGTGGAGCGGTGACCGCCAGCGAAACGGAAGCAGCGAAGCCCGTGGCCTTCTACGGGTCGGTCGATGGCGGCCGCGCCGTGCTTTACCGCACCAAGGCCGGCTATGCCGTAGTCAAGACCGATCTCACCCGCGCCGCCGGCGCGACGGTTGACGCGGCGAAGCGCTCGGCGAACTGGCTGGCCGGTCTGACTGGGCTGTAGGCCTGTCCAAGGGGTGACGAGAGGCAGGTCAGTCCGGCCTCACCTGATCATCGACACGCCTTACTCGTCGGCGGTCACAACCTTTGGTGGCTTCAGCAGCGACGGCAGCGAGCCGCAGCCAGGTTGATAATGCCGAGATATTACAGGAAGATAATGCATTCGCCTGGGTTGGGGGGGTGTCATGACAATTGCCATTCGTATCGCGCTGTGCCTGCTGCTGGCGCTCGCTCCCTTGCATGCCTGGGCGCAAAGCGACGACAAGGCCATGATGATCGCCTCCGACGACGCCGAGATGGCGGCGGCGATCGAGAAGGCGCGATCCAGCCTGGATGAATTCCTGGCTCTGTCCGACACTCCGCCGCCGGGAACAGGCAGGTTCAAGCTGAAGGTGATGATCGCCGACGGCAATGCGACGGAGCATTTCTGGGTCATCCCCTTCAAGCGGACTGAGACCGGCTTCGTCGGCATATTGGCGAACGAGCCGGAGGTCGTCCGCAACGTCGTCCTCGGCCAGAACATCGAATTCACCAGGGACGATATTTCCGACTGGGGCTATACTATGAACGGCCATCAGGTCGGTAGCTTCACCGTCTGCGTGATGTTCAAGAAGATGTCCAAGGATGAAGCCGATCACATGCGCGCCCAATACGGCTTCGACTGCTGAGGCCTTTCCAGCCGCCTGGTGCCCGTGATCACCGCTCGCTCGGCATGAAATCCGCTGCTTCCACGGCCACTCCCGGCCCTCGCCAGGACATTGCTCATGATGGCGCCTTTGGTCAAAGCCGCCGACGCTCACCTTACCTCCCCAAGGCGGGAAAGATCGCCCCAAGCCGCGCTGCAACCCGCCGCTTGAGCGCGCCATCCAGCGCCTCCACCGGCACCAGCCGTTCATGGCCTTGGGCGGCGAGGCGCGCGAAGAAATGCAGCCTGTAAGCCGCGATGATGCCGCGTGTGGCGGCATCGGCGCTGACATCGACGGTTAGGATCGAACCGATGCGGCCGGGCCAGGGCTGCCTGGCAAGGGATGTGCCGAGGAAATCACCAAGGCCGTGGACAATGACGCTATCGCCGACACGCTCGACCGGCTGTACGACATGGGCGTGATGCCCCACGATCAGCCCGACACCGTGATCCGCCAGCCGCCTCGCCAGTGCCCGCGTCGCCGGCCTTGGAAAATGCCGGAACTCCCAATCCCAGTGCGGCACGGCGCAGGTCAGGTCGATGCCGGAGACAACCTCGCGCGGCCATTCGGCGGGATCGCCACACATGGAGATGCGTTGTTCAAACGCAACGGCTGCGGCATTGCGCCAGAGCGTGAAGGCCGCAAAGCCGATCTTCAGCGATCCGGCCGCATGAAGCTGGACCGGACCGCCGGCAACCGTGCCGATGGTCGGGATGCCGAGCCGCCTCAGCGCGGCGAGCGTTTCCTCGAAACCGCCAACTCCCTGGTCGAGCACATGATTGTTGGCCAGGGACAGCACGAGCCTGTCGCGCGCGATGCCGGCGGCTGCAAGCGCATCGGCCAAGAAACGCTCGCTCATCGCATGACGCATACCGAGTAGCGTGCCGATGGTCGCGCGTGGACTGTCGACGATCGGGCTTTCGCAATTGCCGATCACCAGATCGGCCGATGAAAGCAGCGCGGCGATCGTCGGGTCGCATTCAGGCGTATCGCGATTGGCGACCGCCGAAATATCGCCGACGAAAGCCAGCCGCGCCGTCTTGATCGGCAGCGGATCGATCAGCGTCGTCGCCGGCGCCGCGAAGCCGCCTTTGTCGCCGCCAAGCGATGGTCTCAGCAGACGCGGCAACCACGACAACTTGTAGGAAAGCGGATAATTCGACACGGGCACGTCCAGTTTTGCCCTGTGTAGACTGTCTGACGGGCCGGTTGAAGCCGGCCACCGAGCGATCCTCAGCGGACATCTCCGGCTGACCAAAATACGTGTATGCTCGTCCCATCACGCGAGTGGAGGACGATGATGACGATGCTCAAGACAGTCTTTGCCGCCGCCCTGTCAGTGTTCCTGCCGGCGTCTCTCGCCTGGGCGGAGATGCCGGACGCAGCCAGATCCTTGTTCGAGGCCAAGACCGTGGCCGAGCGGGACACGGCGCTGTTGACGCTTGAGGCGGCAGCGGCCGGGGATCCGGCATCGGCCTATGCGGCTGGCGCCGGCGAATTCTTCACGGCACTGGAGCTCCTCGCCGCCGGCCTGCATCGCCACGGTTTCGAGAGCCCCAAATCCTTCATGCTGCCGTTGATGCAACTGCCCGTGCCGGAGAATCCCAACCCGCAACCGCTGACCTATGAACAATTCCGCGCCATCCTCGTCGCCTTCCGCGACCGGCTGGAAAAATCCGCTGCCACGCTGGGCTCGGTGCCAGCCAGCGCCGATATCGGCATGGTCGTCGACCTTACCCGCGCCGGTATCGATCTCAACGAGGACGGCACGATCGCGCCCGACGAGAGCTTCGCCGCGATCATGGCCTCGCTCTCGCGCGGCGGCGTCGATACGAGCAATGGCGCGCCCTCACTGACCTTCCGCTTCGACCGCGCCGACGGTTTCTGGCTGCAAGGCTACGCCGAGTTCCTAATGGCGCAGGCCGATTTCTGGCTGGCGCACGACTTCAGGGCCATGTTCGACGGCTCCTTCCACATGCTGTTCCCTCGGGCGAAACTGCCATTGCAGGATACGCTCGTACCGCCGGACGGCGGCATGAACGGCAACATCTTCACCTCCGAATGGCGCTTCGCCGACTTCATATCTCTCGTGCATCTCATCAACTGGCCCGTCGTCGAACCGGAGCGCCGTCAGGCCGCGCGCCGCCACCTGCTGGAAATGATCCGGCTGTCGCGCGAGGATTGGAAATCGATCCTGGCGGAGACCGACAACGACCGCGAATGGCTGCCGGGGCCGCAGCAGAAGGGCGTCAACCCGCTGACCGGCCTTGAGGTCGGCCAGCAACAGGTGCAGGCCTGGCTCGCCACATTGACCGTGGCCGAGGATCTTCTCGAAGGCCGCACCCTGCTGCCGCATTTCCGCATCACCGGCAAGGGCATCAACATGAAGCGCTTCTTCGACGAGCCCAAACCCTTCGACCTCGTGCTCTCGATCACCGGGCCCGGCATCGCACCCTATCTCGAAAGCGGCAAGATCCTCAGCAGCGACGATTTCGACCAGATCCAGCGCCAGTTCGGCGGCGCCGGTTTCTTGACGTTCGCGCTGTGGTTCAACTGAGACATCGCGGGACTGGAGCCTCCCCCCGCCATGCGGGGGCGAGGAACGCAACCCCGTAGCGATCGTGGCTTTCAGAGAATTGCCCCCTGGTAAAGCACCGCCTCCGCCTCACCCGGCGCGAAGCGCCGCGCCAGGGTGCGGAAGGCGCTGTGGACGCCATCACGGTCGAGATTGCAGCTTCTAAGGTGCCGGACGGCCAGCGTCGGATCGAATTCGCTGCGCCCGTGCAGGACCCGCTGATTGTCGAACACCAGCACCTCACCGGGCTTGAGCTGGTGCTGGAACTGGTTCGCAGGATCGCAGATCAGCCGCGTCAACTCGGCCAGTGCTTCGATGAGACCGTCGACCGCCTCGACCGATCCCGCCTGCGGCGCCAGGCAGCGGTCGTTGTAGCGTATGCCGGTGACGGCGCCGCTCGCGTCGAGGCTGATCACATGCGCCTCGGCGCTGAAGAACACGTCACCGGCATGCTCGCGATGGAACGTCACGCCATGCCTGGTCAGCACATCGAAGAGTTCCGGCGTGTTCCTGCGCATCAATTCGGCGACCTGAAAGCCGTCGACCATCAACGATGTGCCGCCGCTGCCGGCGCCGGTCCTGATGGCATGGAAGAAGATGAAGCCCGGCGGCGAATAGCGGAACGGCTCGTCCGTGTGCGGGATCTGCGCCCGTGCCGTCTCTCCTGCCACCCGCGCGTCGGGTCGTGAGATGAGATCGAAAACCTTGCCGTAGCTCGTCTCGCGTACGGGACCATAGCGGCCGGCGACACGCAGCGTCGCCTCGGGCTCGGCCGGCACGCCGGTCAGCATGGCGATGCCCTGGTCGCGCAAGGCGCGCAGCGAGCGGAACAGCGCTTCATCGTCCTCGACCACGGCATCGAAGGCAAAGCGGCCGAGCAGCCCGGAGAGATCTCTGTTCCACAGTTTCGGCCGGAAGCGCGGCGCACCGGAATCGCCGGTCTGCCCGGCATGGGCAGCCAGAAAGCCCGTCGCGAAGCGCGAGACATGGCCATCCGGCCAGGCCACGTCCATCATCCCATCCGACGAGATTACGATCGACGCTGCCCGCATATCGGCGGGAACGTCCGCCGGCGTCAGCCAGCGCTTCCCCGAAGCCGTGTCGCCGCATATCTCGCATTCGCAGGCGAGCCGCAGCCAGCGCGTGGAGAGGCGGCCGGCACTGCCGTCATCGAATTCGATCGTGATGCGTGTCCCTTCGTTACGCATCGATCGCAACGAGCGTGGTGTCGCTAGAGCCTTACCGGAGAAGACGGACTCGGTGTGCGTATCGAGCATGGCGATGGCTTTCCTGGATTGAGTTGTCTTCAACGAGACTAGGTCCGAGCCAATCAAACCAGCAAACGAGTTTGCTTTCTCAGGCTTTGAGGTAAACTCAATCCATGACACTCCTTCGCGATCTCCCTCTGTCGGCCTTGCGGGCGCTGGCCGCCGCCGCGCGCACCGGCAGTCTTACGCGCGCCGCCGACGAGCTCGGCGTCACGCCAGGCGCTGTCGGCCATCAGTTACGGCAGTTGGAGGACCGGCTTGGCGTCAAGCTGGTCAGGCGCGAGGGCAACGGCATCGCGCTCACGCGTATCGCCGAAGCGGCGCTGCCTGACATCGACCGTGGCTTCGACGCGCTGGCCTCAGGGCTGCGGCGGCTGCGTTTCGCGCGCCGCGCCCACAACTTCACCATCGCGGCAGACCCCTCTTTCTCGTCGCTTTGGCTGGCGCCACGCCTCGACAGGGTTCGTGCGGCACTCGGCAGGCTGGACGTGCGCATCGTCATGTCGATCGCGTTGGACTCGATGCTGGAGGAAGGTATCGACCTCGCCATCAGCTACCGGAAGAGCTCGGCCAGGGAGCTCGCATCGGCCGACCTCTTCACCGAAAGGGTGGTCCCGGCTTGCGCCCCGGCATTGATCGGGAACCGTTCCGACACCGCCACGGCGCTGGACCGCCTGCCTCTGCTGCATATCGATCAGACCATGGGCGACGATGTCTACCCCACATGGGCAAACTGGTTCACCGCCGCCGGCCGCCAGCGCAAGAACATCGACCATGGACCGCGTTTCCCCTTGACCGTGCTGGCCGCGCAGGCTGCGATTTCCGGCATGGGCGCGTTGCTTGCAAGCGAACTGGTGCTACGGGAGCATCTCCGCTCCGGTCAGCTCGTCGAGATTGCCCGCGAGATTCCAGCATTGACCATCACGCGCCGTCTGGTCTGGCCGGTGAACGGACCGAAAGCCCGCCATGCTGCCGCCGTCGCCGCGGCACTTGCCGCGGTCGCGGATGCCGACAGTTCCCGGCTAACCAGATCATGACGCCGCTCCTGACAGCCTTCTGTCAGCAGCGACCGCGCGCGGTCGGCGCCCGTTCACTCGGCTCTTCCCATTTCGGCCGAGTCCACCCATATTTGGGCCATGGCCAGACATCCTGACAAGAAGACGCCTTCGCAAGACGGCGCGCCGAAGCGGCGCAGTCCGCTCACCGACTTCCTCGACGCCGCCGAGCCGTTGAATCCCGGCGGCCTTGCCGAGGCGCCGCAGGCGGAGTTTTCCGGCGCGCCGTTGACCGGCTCGATCTCCGATTGGGCCGGGCAGATCGAACGCGAGGCGGAGAAGCAGCCGAAGGCGAAGGCGCCGAAGAAGATACCCGAACGCTCGTCCGCGCCTGGGCGCACGGCGCGCGGCACCTCGATGGGCGGCGCGGCTTCGGCCAAGGAACGCGCGGCAGCAGGCCTCAACCCGGTGGCCGGTCTCGACATCAGCCTGGAGGACGCCGAACAGGTTTCGTCCAGCGGCGTCACCGCGACCGTCGCGGCGCTGTCGGCGCTGATCGAATCCGGCAATCCGCTGCACAAGGACGGCCAGCTCTGGACGCCGCACCGTCCTGCACGGCCGGAAAAGTCGGAAGGCGGCATCGCCATCAAGATGGTGTCGGATTTCGAGCCGGCCGGCGACCAGCCGACCGCCATCAAGGACCTCGTCGAAGGCGTCGAGCGGAACGACCGCACCCAGGTGCTGCTCGGCGTCACCGGCTCGGGCAAGACCTTCACCATGGCCAAGGTGATCGAGGAGACGCAACGCCCTGCCTTGATCCTGGCGCCCAACAAGACGCTGGCCGCGCAGCTCTATGCCGAGTTCAAGAAATTCTTCCCGGAGAACGCGGTCGAGTATTTCGTCTCCTACTACGACTATTACCAGCCGGAAGCCTACGTTCCGCGCACCGACACCTATATCGAGAAGGAATCCTCGATCAACGAGCAGATCGACCGCATGCGCCACTCCGCGACGCGCTCGCTGCTGGAACGAGACGACGTCATCATCGTCGCCTCGGTGTCCTGCATCTACGGTATCGGCTCGGTCGAGACCTATACGGCCATGACGTTCCAGATGCAGGTCGGAGACCGGCTTGACCAGCGCTCCCTCCTCGCCGATCTAGTCGCACAGCAATACAAGCGCCAGGACATCAACTTCGTGCGCGGCTCTTTTCGCGTTCGCGGCGACACGATTGAGATCTTTCCGGCCCACCTGGAAGACCGCGCCTGGCGCATCTCGATGTTCGGCGACGAGATCGAACAGATCACCGAATTCGATCCGCTCACCGGCCAGAAGACCGGCGAGCTGAAGAGCGTCAAGATCTACGCCAACTCGCACTATGTGACGCCGCGCCCGACCTTGAATCAAGCCATCAAGTCGATCAAGGAAGAGCTTAAGCATCGCCTGCAAGAGCTTGAAAAAGCTGGGCGTCTCTTGGAGGCGCAGCGCCTTGAACAGCGCACGCGCTTCGATCTGGAAATGTTGGAGGCGACCGGTTCCTGCGCCGGCATCGAGAACTATTCCCGCTACCTCACCGGCCGCCAGCCGGGCGATCCGCCCCCGACCTTGTTCGAATATGTGCCGGACAATGCGCTGATCTTCATCGACGAGAGCCACGTCACCGTGCCGCAGATCGGCGGCATGTATCGCGGCGACTTCCGCCGCAAGGCCACGCTTGCCGAGTATGGTTTCCGCCTGCCCTCGTGCATGGACAACCGGCCGCTACGCTTCGAGGAATGGGACGCCATGCGCCCGCTTTCGGTCGCGGTTTCGGCGACGCCCGGCAACTGGGAGATGGAGCAGTCCGGCGGCGTCTTCGCCGAGCAGGTCATCCGCCCGACCGGGTTGATCGATCCGCCTGTCGAGGTGCGCCCGGCCAAGAGCCAGGTGGACGATGTCGTCGGCGAGATCCGCGACACCACCCGGGCCGGCTACCGCACGCTGGTCACCGTGCTGACCAAGCGCATGGCCGAGGACCTGACCGAATATCTGCATGAGAACGGCATCCGAGTCCGCTACATGCATTCCGACATCGACACGCTGGAGCGCATCGAGATCCTGCGCGACTTGCGCCTCGGTGCCTTCGACGTGCTGGTTGGCATCAACCTGCTGCGCGAGGGCCTCGACATTCCCGAATGCGGTTTCGTTGCCATCCTCGATGCCGACAAGGAAGGTTTCCTGCGTTCCGAAACCTCGCTGATCCAGACCATCGGCCGCGCCGCCCGCAACGTCGACGGCAAGGTCATCCTCTATGCCGACCAGATCACCGGCTCGATGGAGCGGGCAATGGCGGAGACCAGCCGCCGCCGCGAGAAGCAGATGGAGTGGAACGCCGCCAACGGCATCACGCCGGAATCGGTCAAGTCGCGCATCGCCGACATTCTTGATTCCGTCTACGAGAAGGATCACGTGCGCGCCGACATCTCGCAGTTCACCGACGATGCGGGCGCGATGATCGGCAACAATCTGAAAACCCATCTCGAGGCGCTGGACAAGCAGATGCGCGACGCCGCCGCCAATCTCGACTTCGAGAAGGCAGCGCGCGTCCGCGACGAGATCAAGCGTCTGCGTGAGATGGAGCTCGCTATTTCCGACGACCCGCTGGCCCGCGAGGTGGAAAGCCAAAGTCCCGCCTCAGGCCGAGAAAAGGGCAAGCACAACAAGGGCGTGGCCAGACATCGTACTGCCGAGGAACAGGAGCGTTTCCGCCAGCTCGACGAAGCGCGTGCCGCCGAAGAGGCGGCCAAGGCTGCCCGGCCCAACCTCTTCCGCAAGCCGCATCTCGACGAGATGGGCGCGGACGGCGCTGTGCCGGTGAAGAAACCGCTCTTCGCCAAGCCTTCGATCGACGACATGGGTCCTGGCACGGACATGACGACACCGGCCGGCGCGGTGTCGCGTTCGCTGTTCAAGAAGCAGAGCGCGCAGGAAGCGCATGGCTCCGATTTCGGCATTCCAGGCGATCGCACCAAGCCGTTGTTCAGGAAGAATTCGCTCGACGAGATGACGGTGCGGCGGACGGAAAAACCAGTCGAAGGGAAAGTACCGGCGAAGCCAAAGCCAATCTCCCCCCAAGCGGTGGAGATGTCCGGCAGGACAGAGGCGGGCGCGAAGGAACGCGACGACAAACCCATCGTCCGCCAGCGGTCCGGCATCGGCTCCTACGAAGATCCTGCCGATGAGCGCCGGCAGAAACGCCGGCCGGGCAAGACCGGGCGGCCGGGGCAGTAACACCTTCTCCACTTGTGGGAGAACGGGAGCGCCCTTGCCACCAACCCCTGCCTCGGTGTACCCAATCCCCAACTCGAACTCTGGAAAGGAGGGCTGCGTGTTTACCGATCACCATCGTCAGCGTGGCCCGATTTGCGCCCTGCGAGCTTGCTTGCAGGGCTGACCAGGACGGTCCGGGTTTTCCCGCTTCGATTTTTGGTCTGCCCTTCGTGGTGCCGCTGAGTCTGGCCTGATGGCCCGCCGGCGCACCGTCAAAGTGCAATGAGCCGCTAGAGCATGATCCCGAAAGTGGGAACCGGTTTCCGGGAAAGATCATGCTCCTACAAGCGTCGGCAAGACCAGAGAAATCGACATGGCCCTGATCAGCCTCAAATCCCTCGGCGTCACCATGACTGCGCCGCTTTTTTCCAATCTCGACCTCACCATCGGCGCCGGTGACCGGCTGGGCATCGTCGCCGCCAACGGCCGTGGCAAGTCAACCTTGCTCAGATGCCTGGCCGGTGAATTCGAACCCACGACCGGCGACATCACCCGGTCGCGCGGCCTGCGTGTCGGCCATGTCGAGCAATCCGTCCCCGACGCATTGCTCGACCTCGGCTTCCATGACACCGTCGCCGATGCCTTACCGCCCGAGCGGCGCGACAGCGAGCTGTGGCGCGTCGACGTGGTGCTGGATTCGATCGACGTGCCCGAAGAGATGCGCAACCGGCCGATAGGCGCGTTGAGCGGCGGCTGGCAGCGGCTGGCGCTGATCGCGCGTGTCTGGGTCACCGACCCCGACGTGCTTCTGCTCGACGAGCCGACCAATCACCTCGACCTCGCCAGGATCAATCAGCTGGAAACTTGGCTCAACGCGCTGCCGCGCGACGTACCGGTCATCATCGCCAGCCACGATCGCGCCTTCCTCGACGCCACCACCAACCGCACGCTGTTCCTGCGCCCGGAAGAGTCACCGGTGTTCGCGCTGCCCTATTCCCGTGCCAGGCGGGCGCTCGACGAACTCGACGCCTCGACGGCGCGCAAGTTCGAGCGCGACATGAAGATCGCCCAGCAACTGCGCAAACAGGCAGCCAAGCTCAACAATATCGGCATCAATTCCGGCAGCGACCTTTTGACGGTGAAGACCAAGCAGCTCAAGGAGCGGGCGGAAAGACTGGAGCATGCGGCCGTCCAAGCGCATCGCGAGCGTTCGGCCGGCGCAATCAAGCTGGCCAACCGCGGCACGCACGCCAAGGTGCTGATCACGCTTGAAGACGCGGCGGTGGAAACGCCTGACGGCACGCTGCTGTTCAGGACCGGCAAGCGCCACATCTGCCAGGGCGATCGCATCGTGCTGCTCGGCCGCAACGGCGTCGGCAAGACGCGCTTCATCGCGATGATCCGCGACGCCGCCGCCGAGCCGGGTTCGGTCGCGAACATCAAGGTGACGCCGTCGACGGTGCTCGGTTACGGCGATCAGGCGCTGTCCGGCATCGATGGCGACGACATG
>Ga0315336_1001288_pt1 | contig 51247 bp, 114 predicted proteins | sample ASW5metaG_FD_204512 | JGI IMG/M metagenome (GOLD analysis project Ga0315336, IMG submission 204512) | Ammonia-oxidizing marine archaeal communities from Monterey Bay, California, United States - ASW #5 | ecosystem: Environmental > Aquatic > Marine > Intertidal zone | place: USA: California...
TATCTTTAACATTAATTTTTTTCTTATATCTACCTATATCAGAAAAATGATTTTCAATAAACCAATCTGGAATATCACCATCATTGGCTTCTAAATATTTACGAAGAGCTCTACGAATATTGCTCAACTTTCTCCATTTAGATGCACTCATTTTTTTCTTATGATGTTTACTTCTTGGCATTTCTTTCCTCTACAAATTTAATATAATCTTTAGATGCTTCATCATCTTTTGCCCAAAACTTACTACCATCTTTTAACTCATATTGTTTATAATTATGAACTATATGAAATGGTTCATTTTTCTTTTTAGCCATTCTTAACTACCTTGTATAACTTATTAATAGATTTTTCATTACCACCTTGTTTAAGTAATGCGTCTTTTCGTGTCATATACCTTAATGGTACATCAGCTAAAGATGGTGGTCTACCCCACTCATCACACAATACCGGTTGGTTTAACCATTCTTTTTTAGACATTTGTTATTCCCAAATTCTTGCTATTCTACGAAGAAACCCAAGTAAAGCTCCAAATCCAAATGCTATTGCAGCTACTTGTAAATTTTCCATATATAGTGCTATAGCTGACATCATATATGTTGTAAATCTTACTACACCATATATTGAAAAATCTCCACTAGCTTCTGTAAACTGTCTTCTTGACATTTTCTATCCTTTATCTATGTTATGATTTAAAAAATCTTTTTGTTTCTTTACAGCTTTTTTAAGAGCTGCCTTTTTTTCTTTATGTCGAGCTACAAGAACTTGTTGTTTTGTTCGACGTTTAACCTTTTTCTTAGGAGGTTTAACCTTAGTTGGTTTCAATGTACCTTTAAGTTTAGGTTGTTCCTTACCCTTATGAAATACATTACCATCTTTATCAACAAATTCTGACATCCAATGCCATCCTGCTGGACGACCTGTAGGTTTATAACCTTTAGGTTGTTCAAGGGGTACTGAAAAAGTAACACATCTACTACACTTTACACCTGTAGCTGATGCATCAACTGCTTCATATCTACCACAATTCATACAAGACATATATCGAATACGTCCTTCATAATAACTGTGATACTCTACTTTCTTTTTACGAGCCATTTTGCATTTCTCTTATTGTTTTCCTATTATTTTTACTTTTAATTTTTTCATTTCGCTCACTTCTTTTTGTAAACTGAACATACATACCATTCAGAGCTTTTCTCTGTTTTATGCTCAAACTACCTCTACTATAAACTTGTTTTTCAATAGATTCCAAGAAGTATAATTTATCATTTGTATAACTCTTAGTATAATTACATTCACCCAATCTACGTTTAATCATATTTAACTTACTAATAGTACTATCAGTATAATCTAATTTCCGTTTTCGTAACTTCGGATCTTTTTCTGCATTTAAAAATTCTGCATAAGTTTTAACTATCTTTGTAATAGCTGATTCCATCTTTGGGGTAATCTTTCTACCACTTATTAAAGCTCCATACATACTAAATATAAATTCATGATATGAATTTTCAAGATTAGTTCCAGTAGTACCCCGTTTAGGTATATAGTTAGTATCGTCTGTAATGGCTTTTAATTGTTTAATTCTTCTACCATATAAAGATTTATTTTTTGCAATCTTTTCATAATGTTTACCAACACCAGGCTTTTTAGCAATTTTTTTCACTACTACAGGTTTTTTAGCAGTTTTTTTAACTGCTACTGTTTTTTTAGCTACTTTTACCACTCTAACTGGTTTTTTAGCTACTTTTACCTTTGCATTAAATTTCATTATAAATATAACCATCCACCGAATCTATCGGCGTTTTTAAAAGTTTCCTTATCATATATAGAACCTCTAATACAATTACCTTTTGTATGAGGTGCTCTCCAACCCGCAGGTTTGTAAATATTGCCTGTATCTCTTTCTACAAAACAATGTATGCGGTTAAAATCATAGTTATTATCATAAACTATTCTATCAAATCTACGACCTTTAACCATTCTTATTGAATACTTATCAGGAGATCTATCTCTTGAATTAGATTCTTCTGTAAATCTATCTTCCAAGTAATTCATAAACTCTATGAGTGTTTTATCATAACTCATATTAATCTAATATAATCCTATACTACTCATATATGATTTACCAGCTCTTAAATAAAAATAAGAACTCATTAAACCTACTAACACTTTTATCATCAAAATCATTTATATTCTCTCATTATCTACTATAATATAAGCATAAAAAGCTATACAAGTCAAGGCTTTTTTTCACTTTTTTTACTTTTTTTTTCATTGTGAGTGCGGTAGGATTCGAACCTACTTGATGGTTAAAACGGGTTACAGCCGTTCTCCTTGCCAAATCGGACTACGCACTCATTAAAAATCACCTTCTGCTACTTGCCAAGTGTTAAGTCCTAATTCTCTCCACATCTTAACAACTTTATTCCTATCGTCAACAACTAAGAATACGTCGTCAACATCAACGAATAAGTCTAACATATGTTTCTTTAGAATTTCATCTGGCATAAATCTCATCTCTTGGGTAGCAATATTACCACTAGCAATTTTATCTCCCCAATTAAGAAACTTATCAGGCCTCATAATTAACTTCTGAAATGGAATTCTATTGTTAGATAACCAACTTCTGGTAGTATGAAAACTTCTATCATTTCTACCTGAAAAGATTACAACATTAAAATCATTTTCAGCAAACATTTGTGCCATTTTAACTACAGGTTCATTTGGAACATCTAACTTAATATTCTCTGGATCAAAGAAAACATCCCAATCTAATTTACCATTAGGTTTGGTAGCTAACTTTCTCCTAGCATCAATATTTGCTAAAGTTCCATCTAAATCAAATATAACTGTATTTTTATTCATACCCTATTATACAACAAAAAACCTATACGAGTCAAGCTTTATTTTCATTATTTTTACTCATAAATTTTCTTATATTTGTCATACAAATGCATTGCCCAATTTTCATGTCCTTCTTCTAACAAATGTCCAAACTGTCCTTTTGGAATATCTTTATTAATATCTAAACTATACATTGTATATGCATTTTTCAATCCAATGAATTTATCTTCATTAATTTGATTTAAAATATTTTTATTTAAATACTCAATTCTACTACTTAACCCTTTTATATAACTTTTATATTTTTTTATAGCTCGATTTGAATCAAAATCTTTAGTTTCTAGATGAGAAGGTATATTCTTATTATATAAATAAAACCTCTCAATTAATGAATCTTTAAAACAAGAAAAAAATAAATATTTTACTTTATAATGCTCTAAAAAGCTCTGTAGTAAAAGTGTTTTTTGCCAAAACATTACGCTGTCATAAATAAACGAATGTAAAGTTTTATAATATAATTTTGAATATTTAATTTTATCTCCACCATCATTATTAGCTATTTGGATCCAAGAATTTGATTCATCAGAAAACAATTCTATTCTACTCATTTCAGTAAATCCTAATACTACTATCAAATTATCAGCATTATTTAAATTATTTACTACATAATCTATAGTTTCTCTGATAATTTTATCATTAGAAGATCCTGGGATAGCGTAATTATCTACAGTGCAATTTAATTTTTTAGATAGCATAACCGGCCAAGAATTATTAGTTAACAATTCTGACCCAAATGTATTACTATCGCCATTTGTGAATAAATGAATTTTGTCCATAACCTAATCTACACATAAAATACTATATGTGTCAAGCTTTATTTTACTAAGTAAAATTGGGAGCCGGTTACCCAGCCCCCAAATTAACTATATTTAGAATCTTACAGAAATACCCATGTTGAAGTATCTTGGTGTTCCAAGAAATACTTCTGCATTATGTGCCGCGTGAGTTTTAGATCCGTAGCTATTATACTGACTATGATCTACTGCATCTTGTACATATGTTGCATCTGTTGCATTGAATATATGAGCAAAAGCAGTTAAGTTATACCCACCAATTTTCGGTAGGTCATAGGAAGCGTGGAGATCCACTTTGGAATATCCAGGTGCCATCCATACTTGTTCTCTGTCTGCATCTTCGTCTGAACCATCATACTCTCTTGCGCCAGGACTCCAATCAGAATAATTATTATCATACTGATTATATACTGCTGACATTCTAAGTCCACTTATTGGAGTTACAGTTGCAGCGAGTGCATAAGCTGTTTGAGGCATATCACCTACCATTAAACCATCAAGTGCGTATGTATAAGGTGTAGTTGTCTGTCCGATAACTTGACCTTCTTCATTGAACTCATCTTCTTGATAGTTACCATCTGCATCACCTGCAAATTTCCAATTACCAAGACTTACTGAAGCATCTAATCTAAGTAAATCAAGAATTTGTGTAGAAGCTTCAACTTCAACACCTTTATGATTCTGATTTATTCCACTTAGGAATATTACATCAGTATCACCACTTGATCCTTGTCCAGATGTTACAGATTTGGTAAGATTTCTGTCTTTCCAATCTGTATTATATGCAGATACTTTTATTGCATATTTATCAGCGGAATAGTTTAAGCCAGCTTCTGTACTAATGAATTTTTCATTAGCAGGATCAGAAGCAACTGTGCCATCAAAATAGATTACATTATCCATAATTGGTGGTTTTTCAACAATTCCAAAGTTACCAAAAACACTAATGTTATCATTAACATCATACATTGCTCCACCTTTCCATTGTATAGTAGAGATAGGATCAGCTGTGATCTTTTCATCTGCTACTGTAAAATGGTCTTGGTAAGAATATGCAATTTGAGTTAATCCTAACATACCATAGGCTGAAAGCGGACCTGAAGAATAAGCTCCTTGTCCATAAACTCCTAACCAATCAACGGTAGTTTCGTTGTGATAAGCGATAATATCACCTAACCCAACTTTCTTACCGTCTGGTGCGTTATCATCAGCGAAGTCCATATAGAAATCACCGCCCATTAAATCACGTACTTCACGTGCGTGTTCAATACCAGCAGTTCTCCAATCAACACCAGCCTGTAATGTAAGTTCATCACTTACATCATAGTTAAGTTTAGAAATTAAACCAAGTGTATTTTGACGATTTATACTATTCCTCAAAATACCAACTGATTGACCAGCTTCTCGACTGATAGCTCTTTTATCTACATAAACTACATCGTCTGTACCAGAGTTGTAGTCTATAAGAGTATTCCAATCACGTGTCCAGGGAGAACGACCATAATAAAATTTATAGTTTTCTCCACCTAATTTACCATCAGCGTCTAAGGTAGGAATCCTACCATAAGTACCTGTACCACCACCTGAACCACCACTCCAATACGCAACTGAACTCAGTCTTGTTTTGTCATTGATAGTCATAAAATGGTTAAGGTTTACCAATGGTTTATGAAAGAAGTTTTCTCTTTCATTAATGTAATTGGGATTGTGTCTGTCTACAGTTTTAGCACCATACATATAATAGTATTGTTTACCTTTATATGATGGATCGACTGGTGCCCAATTCTGATTGAACTTATGTCCAACATCTTTGAACTTACCATCTTCACCAAGTGCTTCAGTATCATATCCATCTACACTAGCAGCAAAATCGGCATCATAAGCACCAATATTCTGTTTGTATAGATTATGTCCGTGTCGCTGTGGAGCACCGATTGCATACAACTCGAATCGGTTATCTTTATTCAGTGCGTAACTTGCACCAAAATAATATGCCCAAGCGTCTGTCCATGTTTTGTCAATGACACCATTACCTGTTTTTCGTACTAATGTACCACTTAATGCAAGTTTACCATCCATCATCAAACCACTATTATAATTAACAGTAGATTTTATGAATCCTCCTGCACCACCTTCTTGTTTGAACTTACCGCCTTTTTCATGACGAGTAGGATCAGTTATAATATTCATAGTTCCACCAATAGAGGGAGCTGCTAAATTAACGGCACTTAATCCACGCTGCATCTGGATAGAATGTGAAGCGTCTGCTACACCATCCCAATTGGACCAATAGACCCAACCGTTTTCCATATCATTTTGTGGAACTCCGTTAATCATCACTGCAACATTTCTTTGGTTAAAACCTCGAACATTTATACGAGCATCACCCGCACCACCACCTTGTTGAGTTGCGTATACACTTGGTGTAAGGTTAAGAGCCATTGGAAGGTCTTGTGAACCAAGACGAAATTCCATGTCTGCTTTCGTTACAGTTGTATGTGCAACAGGTGTTTTTTCGCCAGCTCTTGAAGCCAAAACTTCTAATGCCGACATCTCGACCGCCGATACTGCTAGGCTAAAGTCGAGAGTTACATCACCACTAACATTAACCAATTTAGTGGATGATTCATATCCAATAACGGAAGCTGTAACTGTATAAGAACCTTCATCAACCTTAATAGAATAAGAACCATCCGCTAGCGCGGCTGCTCCTAATTCAGTTCCTTCTACAACTACATTGGCTCCAGCTAAAGGATCCCCTGTCCCACTAGCGACGGTACCACTAATACTTTGTCCATAAATGAACATAGGCATTAGAAATGTAGCCATTAGTGAGATAAGATTACGATTTTTCATCATCGTTCTCCTCGTTGTTTATTGCCATGACGCATTTTTCTACAGGTGCGTCAACTGCCTGTCCGCAGTTCTTGTAAATGCAAAAGGGTATCAATTTCATCAATTAATGAATCTACAATACCCTTTTGTCTTATATATCAATATCATTTATAAACCATACAGTAGGATTTCCCTACCGTATATAAGTATAATTTTAAATTTTTAAATACACTAATTTTTATATTCAACTAACTTTTCTCCCACCTTTAGATAAATTATCTGTAGTAACGAATGTTTTTCCATCACCTTTAAATATTACTTTATCCTTAGGTTTAAAATCTTCTCTATGACTCTCATATTTTGTAAATGAATTATCAATCATATCTTTTCGCTCTCTCTCACCATACACTTCCCATTTCCTATTACCAGTTATAGCTACATTATAAGCTACTACTAGTGCAACTGCTAATGGATCAAATACAAAGATTAGAATAAAGATAAAGAACTTAACAACTGTATCTATATCTGTTTCAAATGCTCTTGCGAGATAAATAGCAGGACCTACATCAACACCAGTTTCTATCAATCCAACTTTTAAATCACCAATCTCTTGTTTTATTCCTAATATCTCATCATTAAGAGCTAATACCTTTGGATTATATTCTTCACGAAGTTGTCTTTTCGCTGTAGGATAGTTATCTGGTAATGCACTTATTGATTGTTCTAATTCATCTTTAAGATAAACCTTATCATCTTCTAATTGCTCTAACCTATCTTCTTTGTATATAAGTGTAGTAGATTGTTTCTCAAACTCTACTGTGGCTCCTTGATAAGCATTAGATAGAAATCCAAAGATGCCACCACTTGTTATTAATATTAAAGTAACTACACCCACTAACAAATATGATTTCATGAATGTATTAATATGTGCCCAGTATCTATATAGATAAGCTGCAGTTACCAACTTAGCTAATTCTAAACTACTTGCCATCACTATTACAGAAGTAGTTGCTCCTGCAAATAATTTAGATAATCCGAATACTGAGAAAAATGCTGCGTTAAACGCCACAAAAAGAGCAGAAAATCCTAAGAGTGGCGTAAAATATTTAGATCTTTCCAAAAATAATCTCCCATTATATTCTAGTCAATAAATAGAATATATACAGGTTATTATCCGTCGACCTCTAGTTCAATCATATTCCGTATATTATCAACTTTACTCTCAACTTGCACTATTTGATTAGCTACTTCTGCTAAATTGTTAGCATCAATAGCATCTTTACAACGTCCTAAATGTCTTTCGATTATATCCAAATCCATTTCAACTCTATCTTTATATCTCATATTTATTTAACTCCATTGTTATTTGTATGATTCAATAATTTTTGCCCTAATTAATTCTTTTTTATCATCATCTGCATGATACCAAACCCAAGCATAAGTAGTTTTCAATTTTTTTATTTTATCATTTATTTTGTCTATACTTTTATTTAAATAATCTTCTGATTCATAAACATCTTCAAATCCTAACCTTACTGCAATTGCAACTAAATCATCATAATTATTTTTTACAGAAGCTTCTGTTGCAATTTTATACATTGATTCCAACTCTTCTTTTTCTTCTTCTGTAATATCTTTATGTAAAAGTTTATCCGGATGTGTTTTACCTGCTATCCTATGATATAACTTTAATATTTCTTTTTCTTTTACTTGTTGTTGTTGTGCTTTTTGGTCTGTTTTAACTTTTTGGACTTTTTCATCACTTAATGGTTCAGTAAAATCATTATAAAACTTTTCTAATGCTAACTCATAAATATATTGATCTTCTTGTAATACATCTCTAAGATATACAAATTGGGATTTAAGTTTTTTTAATTTATAACCCTCTAATTTTTTTTCATCCACCCTTATGCCTGAGGTACATTATCCTTATTATTATAGATTAACATAGCTTCCCACAAATCTTGTCTAGATTTAATTGTTCTCCACCAATCTTCAAATTGAATCTCATCTTGTGGAATTGCAAGTGGATCTATAAACCCATGATCAATAAGTCTATCCACAAATTCATGAACTGCTTGTCTTTCTTTCTTTGTAAAGTACGATTTCATATTAATAAATATCTCTCAATCTTCTTTAATATCCTCAAATTCTGCATTAATTACACTTCTACAAAAGTAGAATATATCACCATTCCTAAGAACGGTATTAGCTCCCCATTTTTCTTTCCAATATTCAGTGCCCTTAACTTCAGTTTCGGGCACTGATTGAGTACCTAATAATTCATATAATTCATCATTAGCTTTAATTATACGACCTATTTTTCCCATAATAATTCCATATTAATATAATAAAGCCACCCTAACGCTACACACATTTCCGAACTTCATTAATGTAGTGGAGAAGTCGAAAATCACCTCTTTATTATAATTAATCAGTAACCTTGATTATGAGATTTTCACGTATGTTTTCTTAGGTTTCTCTGGTTCCACCTTAGGAATTGAGACTGAAAGAACTCCATCCTTAAAGTTAGCAGCGATATTATCACCATCTAACATCTCACCTAATTCGAATGAGCGTTTGAATGAAGATTGTTTTAACTCTCTACGAATAACCTTAGCACCATCATCTTCAAAAGTGCTATGTTTATCACCTGAGATAGTTAATACACCATCTTCAACATCTACATTGAGTTGTTTTTTATTAAGTCCTGGAATTTCAGCTACGATTCCAATTTTGTCATCGTATTCATATACGTTTACTTTTGGATATGCTGAACCTTGATATGGTTTGACACCTACCTGTTTTACTACATCGGGGAATTGTGATTCCACCATAGCATCAAACATTTTGTCAAACGGGGTTAAAAAAGTATCCCTATCGAAGTGTGGGATATTTGTACGAAATGCAACTTTAGTCATTTTATTTCTCCTATTAAGTTACGTTAGTCAACTTTTGAATACCAACTTCTTTTGAACCTTGATATTCGGTTTATGTATCGACCTCATAATGAGCGTCGAATTCTTTATTTTTACAGACAATCGAATCCGTCAAAAATCTTTCTAGTAATAAATATATACTTCTTAATAAAAAATGAAAATTTTGGAGGTGTGAAAATGCCATTTCACATTGAATCACTCTGATTTATTACTTCATATCTCGTTTCCGAAAGTTACTTCGATTCTCTCTCAATGCTATTAACATCGTCGAGGCGAATACAACTTCTAATCCGATTGCTTTAACCCTCAAAGATTGGTTTATTCAGCCAGTTTACGGGGAGATTTCCTCTCGGGTACTCCCAATGAAGCGAAAAAGTAGGCTTCTTTTTCAAGTAGTTTTGACTCAAACTCCCGCACGAAATGTCTTTCAGTATTACCAACATTTAGGTGAATACTCCTCTACCACAAGAGGGATTAGAATACTTTACAAGCCCTTAACGTAACCTGTTATTCGGTCAACCCCACAGAAAGGTGTACGACCCGTCTGCTTTACTCATTTTCAAATTTTCAAAAAACTTTAGTCTCTACCCAGAGACATAAAATAAATATAATCTAAAATTTCAAAACACACTTTTATTTTTAATTTTTAGAGTTTATTAAATTTCCAACAGGTACATACCAAATTTTACCCATTTCATCTGTAACTCGATAGTCACCATTTTCTTTTCTTACAACTTTAACTACATCTCCCTCGTACAATGTACCTGCATGAGTAGTCATAGTTTTTTTTAATTTTGCTCTTTTGCCTTGTAAATTCATTTTATCTTTTTCCGCCCTGACCTCTATATTTTTTCTTATAACGATTTCTTGTTTTTTTAGATGCTTTACCAGTAGGTTTAGTTCCCCACTTAGTTCCCCTACTCATTCCTTGACGGGTTTTCTTTCTTGTTTTATTCTTATTACGTTCAGTTAATACAGATGCCATTAGTTCAATCTACGACTTATATTAACATTATCCAAAAGATTTCCATGTTCATCAAATGGCCATCTAAACTTACCATCATTTTCTTCCATATCTTCAGCTCTCCACATTTTCACCATTAGTTCTTGTACTTCTTTTATTGACTTACTCATTTCATCTAAATTATTTTTTATTAAATCTATACTTTCTGTTAAATCATCTAACCTTTCGGGTAATTCAGATTTCTTCTTACTACTAAAAAAACTCATTATTTCTTTTTCCTTTCGGACTTTTTGATTAACTCTACCAATCGATGTTTCTCTTTTTTAGATTCACCAGGTCTAGTTTTAATTAACTCTAATTGTTGTTGGTGCGTACGTTTATCGTACACCTCTTGTCTTTGTACAGCTTCCCCCTGTCTTTGTTTAATTCTTGCTTTACTTCTATCGCCTTTACGCTTCATATTAAGCCTGACTCATTTCTTTAAATAATTGTGTTGCAAAACCAAATACCTTTTTAGCTTCGCCCGCCATATCATCATTTATATTATCATAGATAACATTAGCCAATTCTTTAGGTTTATCGAACTCATAATACTTTCCACTACCTGGTACTTTCTTAGATATCATTTGACCACCTCGTAAATCACCCAAGTATCTAACATACACATGAGCCATAAATTGTTCGTATGTTTTTATATTATCTTCAACATAATTACCATAATCTAATGAACTTGGTTTTATTTCAAATAATAAACCTGCGTGCTCATCTGGCGCTTCAACATACACTCCCGTCATTTGATATAATAACTCCTCTATATCTTTTCGTATCTTATCACTTCTCTTTAACCTATTGTCTGGCAATTTAAATTCAGAATGGTTTTCTAATGCCGAATAACAATAATGTTGATTCATAAGATATCTCATATAAACTTTTTTTGTTATTTTACCACTCATTAAAACACCAGCAAACTTTTGTCGTTCTGCGTTATGGTGTTGTTTCATTGTTAATTCTTTTAAACTCATACTCTAATATCCTATTCCAAATATAAATGCTATAAAAGTCCATATTCCAAATATCAATAATAACTTCGCAAACATATTACCAAATTTCTGATTCATACTTCATCTCCCCAAAATAACCAATAACCAAGTGCAATAACTATTATTATTGCAGCAATAAATCCTATCATTTTTTCCACTCCTCAGGCGTTGATGCCTTAATTTTTATACCATGTATTCCAGGATTATTCATTATATCCAACTCCTTATAAATCGCTTTATGTCTGTCTACTAGCGTCATAGGTTTGAATGCCTCGGCAATAATGGTCAATTCGTAAAGTCTTTCTTTATCTTCCATAGTTTCAATATGTTTATCTGAAGTATGAGTATGACTTTTATCCACCAAATCTATATGTATCGGTGAAAACTTTTCTTTTAATTTTGTTTCAATCTCTAACTGATTCACTATCCTACTGTTCCTTCTAAACTTACAGCCAATAATGCATTTGCTTCTATTGCAAATTCCATAGGTAATTTACTAAATACATCATTACAAAATCCACCTACTATCAATCTTACAGAATCCTCTGTACTCAATCCTCTAGACCTACAATAAAATAATTGATCTTCATTTACACTAGAAGTAGATGCTTCGTGTTCTTGAGTAAATGTTGGATTCCTCACATCAATATATGGAAATGTATGTGCTCCACAATCACCGCCTATAAGTAATGAATCACATTGCGTAAAGTTACGGCCGTTGGTTGCCCCCTTCATAACTTGAACTCCACCTCTATAAGTATTCTGTCCATTACCTGCTGATATACCTTTACTAACTATGGTAGACTTTGTATTCTTTCCAATATGTATCATCTTAGTTCCCGTATCTGCTTGTTGATGTCCTTTAGTAACTGCTACAGAATAGAATTCTCCAACACTATTATCACCCTTTAATATACAACTTGGATACTTCCAAGTAATTGCAGAACCAGTCTCAACTTGATTCCAACTAATCTTTGCATTATCGTGACAAATACCTCGTTTAGTTACAAAGTTTAATATACCACCCTCGCCTGTTTCCTCATCACCTGGATACCAATTCTGTACTGTAGAGTATTTAACCTCTGCTCCTTTTAGAGCATGTATCTCAACTATTGCTGCATGTAACTGTTTATTCTTTCTTATTGGTGCAGTACATCCTTCTAAATAACTTACATAACTACCTTCGTCTGCTATAATTAATGTTCTCTCAAATTGTCCTGTATCTATTTCGTTAATTCTAAAGTATGTAGACAACTCTAATGGACACCTAACATCTTTTGGCACATATACAAAAGTACCATCACTAAAGACTGCACTATTTAAAGCACTATAAAAATTATCGTTAACTGGAACTACCTTACCCATATACTTTTTAACTAAATCAGGATACTCTTTAATTGCCTCTGATATAGAACAAAATATAACACCGTGTTTTTCTAACTCAGTTCTTGCAGTCGTTGCTACAGATACAGAATCAAATACTGCATCAACTGCTACACCTTCAATGGCTCCCATTTCTGCCAATGGAATACCTAACTTCTTATATGTTTCAATCAACTCTGGGTCTAACTCATCAAGAGATTTTGGTTTATTCTGTCCACCTGGTGCAGAATAATAAACTATATCTTGGAAATCTATTTCAGGTATATCTAGATGATGCCATTCAGGATGTTTCTTTCTAACCCAAGACCTATAAGCCTTTAGTCTATAATCTAACATCCATTTAGGTTCTTCTTTTAGTTTGGATATAAGTCTGAGAGTTTTTTCATTTAAACCTTTAGGAATCTTCTTTGACTTGATATCAGTTTCGAATCCCCATTTATATCCAGATTCTAATTTAGAGTCTTTTGATATTTTTGGTTTGTTTACTAATTTATCTTCAAACATCTTCTACTTCTTTAAATGCTCCAGGAAATTCTCTATGAGTAAATGGGTGATCTTTTGGTACCCCACCTAACTTATTGAATTTAATTACCTCACTTGTAAATTTATGTTTTTCTTTACGCTTCCGTTTCTTCATATGAAGCCAGGTGAATATACTCATTTTATGGTGCCTCTTGTCCAAACCATTCATAATTAATTTTAATATATTTATTCCATTCTTCTGGTACTTCTGTTTCTTCAAATATTGCCTCAACTGGACATTCAGGTTCACAAGCTCCACAATCTATACATTCATCTGGGTCTATGTATAATTGTAATCCATCTGGATTAAATCCATCTTCGTGTACTTCTGCACCAGCTCCTTCTTTATCAAAAGGACCGTGAATACAATCTACTGGACATACATCCACACATGCCGTATCACAAGTACTAACACACGGTTCTGCTATAATGTATGTCATTATCCTACCTCTCTTGCAGGTAATGGTTTACCTAACATTCCTGGCATACCACAAGTATGTGTTTCTTGTCCTCTACAACATTGTGGTATACTATTTTCTGGTGTAGGTTGTGCACCTACACAACTAATTGTAGTGGACATATAAAATCCTAATATAAAGAATAATATAAATCTATATCTATTTTTCATTTCATTTCTCCCTAATCAATCGTATAGTTATAAATAGTTTCAAATTCTTCTGTAGGTAACATTCTTATTGCATCCCATGTTAACTTAGTACAAACCTTTGCACATATTTGACAACCTATACATTCATTAAATCTTATCTGTACTGGTGGAATAGGTATATTATATTTATCAGTTGGTACTGTCTCAATACAATCAACTGGACAAAACGGAACACACACTTGACAACCTGTACAATTATCTTCATCCACTACTGCCATAAGACGTGGTTTTTTCTTTTTATAATTTATCTTATGTGTCGGTTCGGGAACTGTTTTGTAATGGTCTATAGATTTCATTACTTACTACTCATTAAAGTATGAATATCTTCTATCTTATATTCTTTACAATCCATAGCAGTAAACTTCTCTGGTAAATTATCATACTGTCCTTTTGGTATCTTACCCATATCTGTCATAGTTACATTCACTCTCTCAGGTGGTAATCCTTCTAAATCACAAGTATCCCATTGGATGTATTCATCACTATCATCAACTTGAACTAATGGTTTAGTTCTATTAAGTTCATATAATTGTCCTAATGGAAATCTCATTCCCAACTCCCATCTCCACCTGCTCGTGTTCCATCCAACATCGGTCTATTCAATTCCATACCTAACATTGTTTTAGCTTCATCACTCATCATATCTTGACTCCAGGGTGGATCCCATACTAAATCAACATTACACCTATCTACACCTTCTACTTCTTGAACTCTTGTTTGTACTGTATTTAAAAATTCTGGTCCAACTGGACAAGATGGTGTAGTTAATGTCATTGTAATTTCAGCGTGCTGAAAAGTTTCGCCGTTATCATCAAAGGGTTTTCCTTCGTCTACCACTTCTCGAGCATCTCCATCAATTTTAGTTCTTTTTTCTACTTTAATAGAATATACTAATCCCAAGTCCCAAATGTTTTGTGGTATCTCTGGATCGTATATTGTTTTACAAACATTCTCTATTCTTTTTTCTATAGTCATTCTTTCATCATCCTTACGGCTTCTGCAAATCCACGTAATCTTTGACTTGATATATGCCCATCTAATCCCAATCCATCTATTAAGTCTTGTCCTTCATATGGATCAATTGAAGATTTTGGTTCACCGTTAAATACCTGTTCTAATAAAGCTAAAATGCCCCCAACTATCATTGAATCTGATACAGTTCTTATTTGAATTGGATCATGACTTTCTAATTTAATCCAAGCATTAGATGTACATCCATGTATGAAATTATCTTCTATTCTATCCTCTACAGGAAATGTATCTCTAGATTCTTTACCTAAATCTACTAGATAATGTAATCCCATGTTACCTATCTTTAAGGATTCTAAAGTATCATTAATACTTTCTAATTTATTTTTTATCTCCAAATGCTGCTTCTTTTTCTTTTGATACTTCTTCTTCAAAATCTTTTTTCTTTCCACCATAGTATTCATAAGCGTGTCCTTCTTCAATTAAGATATCATTAACACTTACCCAACCATCATGGTCTAAATCAATTTTAGAATCAGGACTTAAAATACATTCGTTGATATGTTCCCCAACAACTTCAGGATCAACAAATATTTCACCTAACACTCTACCAAATTTTCCTGTTCCAAATGATTTCAATTTGAAAACACCTTGTTCTAATAATGCTTTATTTCGAGCTTTAGCCAAAAGACCTTTTGCTTTTTCTTCTAAATCTTTTGTTCTAGATTCCCAAGTATCGATACCCATATATCTTACTCGTTTTTTAGTTTTCAGATTGAAACCTAAATCTATAAAACAATCTATTGTATCTCCATCAACAACTTTAATTAATTCACATTGATATTCTTTAACATCAACTTTCTTAGCCATTTTATTTCTCCCACAATCAGGAGAAATATAACTCTCCTAATCTTTAATGTAAACTTATACCTAACTGTGAAGCGACCAATAACATTTTTTGTGTAACTGGAGTCCACCTACACTTATAAATATTAGAAAGTATATTTGTAGCTTCCGTCGCAGTTACCTTTTTATTAGTTATAAGTTCACCATCTAGAGCAAATGAATGTCCACTTTGACCTTGAATCTTGTTCAAAGCTTCGACTACTATCTTAAATTTAAGAAAATTTTCATAAGACATTTTTAAGCGTCCATTTGACCTATCACTCAACACTATAAATCTATCGTAATCTGTCCATCTTTTTAGATCCATATTCTGTTCCTTTATCATTAAATTCTTCTAACTTATTTCCATAAATAACTTCCCAACAATCTAAACATAATTGACCAACACCTTCAATATATCCAAGTCTGTAATCAACGTGATCTGATTTATTGTATAAAGTTATTCTTTTACAATTCACACAATTATCTTTAATTATGCTTCTCCCTCAATTCCTATAGGAGTATCTAACATTATATTTTTATAATATATATCTTGTGCATAAGCAACTATATCATCAAACTCATTATCAGTTAATACTGGGTCTCTATGATCTAAAGACTGCATATTAAAATGTTCTAATATCAAATCTATTATAATTCCATCTATAGGTGATTCTTTCATTCTAACACCCATCAATTTGAACTTTTTCTGTTTTGAATGGGTATTCAGTAAATTTTCTTCCAGTAGGTTCTTTAGTTTTCCAATCTATTTCTTCTTTATTCTTTGGGTCGTAATCTGAGAATGGTCGTCTGAATACAGTTTTACCACCATCTGGTGATTCATAAATCCAACTACCTTCTTGTGCTTCAACTATCTCTTCAGCTAACTTATGGGATTCTAATACAGCTTGTGCATCTCCACCTTCAGGTAAACCATCAGAAGTCATTTCCATATAAGCTTGTTTTTGTAAATCATCCTTACTACTTACTCGACCTTGAGCAAATGCTTGTTCATCTATATCTTCAGCATATTCATAACTACCACCCTGGTCATGTCCGAAAACTTTATCTTCGTGTTTCTTCTGTGAATAATTCTTTTCTCGTCTATCACCCTGTCGTCTATCTACATCTACACTTTCTCGTCTATCACTACTTGTTCTCTTATCACTGCGTGGTCCCACAGGATTCTTTAATTTCATATCTGCTGGTAACTTCAATTCATCATCTGTCATTTCTAATTCTAACTCACAACCTAAATGATTAGTCCCTGAACCTATATAATCATAATCTACATCATATGTGGAATCACCACATATAGAACAAACCCAAGAATCTTTCATCTTTTGTTCATCTATTTCTGAATCCGTAAATTCTATATAAGAACCTTTGGACTTTATAACACTTATTATTGATGTAGCTATATTTTCTCTTGCTGATTCTGATTGTAAATTTGGTTGAGACTCAGCAATATCTTCTAATACACCTTTTATTAATTGTTTCATGTCAATCTCCTATATTATATATGCGGTGAAAGCGGATAATAAAATCCGCTAACACCGTTTTTGAGTGAGAGATAAATTACTTCTTTTTCTTTTTAGAATCCCTATAATTTTTTTGTTCATCAATCATCTTCTGTAATCTCTTATACATAGATTCAGGATTCTTACCTGCTACTAAAGCTTTATTTATGGAAGCTAAGTATACATCCATAATTAGCTCATTTAGAGTAGGTTTCTTCTTTTTAATTTTCATAGACTTAAGCATGACTCTCATCATTCGCATTTTCTATTTCATCTTCATTGAAAAGATTTTCATCAGAACCGTCATCAACAAACTTTTGTACTAACTGTTTGATATAAGTTCTTTCAGACTCAACTCCACCATCTTCTGAATACTGCGGGTAAATTGTTACCTCTGAAGCTTCTCCTAAACCGAAACCATCAAACAATAATCCTGCTAACTCAACAGAAGTTCTTGTTGAGATACCATTAGAAAATCTACCATTTTCAGATCTTGATTCAACTCTTGAAGAATACGCAATTGATGCAGTTGCTTTTAACAAATCATTATTAACATGAGGAAACATATATGAAAGTAATCCAAATTCCTCATCTTCATCCAATACATCCATTTCAACAATGATGAATCTATCCATCAAAGCTTTATCCATAACTCTTGTGGAAGTGTATTCATTACCAATATTTGCAGTTGCAATAAAAGTAACACCTTCAGCAACATTAATAGTTGCTTGTCCATCTTCCTCATCCAATCTCATATACCTTTGACCTTCATCAAGAACAGTCATTAGAATATTCCAAGCATCTGGATGTGCTCTTGATAATTCATCAAGAAGAATCACAGAATTTGGAGTTTGAATTGCTTTAACAAAAAGAGATTCACTAAAATAAGTTCCCTTCTTTTTATCAAAATGTACATTACCAATTAAGGTAGAACGAGGATCCTGTGTAGCACCCAAGTTAAAGTAGAAATCAGGTCTATCCAATGAATTAACAAGGGATTTAGCTGCTAATGTTTTACCACAACCAGAAGGTCCAGTCATTAGAATATTTTTTCCTCTAACTGCAGATCTAATCAGATATTTCCATTTAAGTTCCTTCATAACCAAACCTTTAGGTTTAAGATTATATGAAGTGTGAATGAAGTTTAAAACTTCTTCATGATCAGAAGGTATCTCAACTGACATATTAGTAGTTACATCTACAGATGTTAATTCAAATTCACTCATTGGAACTTTCCACCAATAGGTTCTACCACCTTTTCCTTCACGCTGTTCAAGCGCCATACCTTTTTCAAAAGCACTCCTACGAGTACTTGTGCCTATTTCTGATGTGTATTTATTACCATCAGAATCATAAGCGTTATATCTGTTTCCAGACATCTCTATTTTTACAACAATTTTATTCATATTGTTTTTTTCTCACTCTTTTCTTTATTATTCAAATCTTTAATTTTCTCTCTCATTATCTACTATAATATAAGCATAAAAAGCTATATAAGTCAAGCTTTATTTTAATTATTTTTTCCAATGTAATTTACCATTACCTGATTGAAATGTTTCCCAACCACATTTTTTCCATATACATTTCCAACTATATTCTTCTCTTGAATTGGTAGGTTTCATCTTATATCCACAATTACATATTGGACTATGTTTATACAACTTATTTACAACCCATTTAATCAACTAAGTATCCAATCCATAAAAAAGAATGAACCAGGAACTAAACTACTCAATAAGGTAACATATAAAAACTGTTCAAACATCAATAATGTATCTCTTATAATATTAAACCAAATAAATTCAACAACAAATATAATATCATTAATCATTTACTTAATTTTTCTCCAAGAATTTTTTATTCATTGTTTTGGATATTGACATTACAGAAGTTACATCTATAAATTGTGAATCTTTACCATACATTTTTTTGAAATCTTTCATATATCTATTTGAATCATATGAATCACCAATATAATAACTCAACATCTTAATTCCTCTATTCTTAATTTCTTCTACCATTTTCTTAGTATGATTAAGTGCTGTATCATGATAATATTCTACATCACTATTACTAAACATAGGCATTCCATCTGAAAAGTTTAGGAAATAAGATTCTCTATTATTAGAAGAAGGAACAATTTCATTCATAACTGCTTCATAACATAAACCTTCTGGAGTAGTTCCTGAACATCTAATGTGAGGAAATAAATTTTTAACTTTACTAAACTTATCAACTCTTGAATCATAAGCTAATAAAACAATAGGATAATCAGTACCACGACTTCTTCTACTATTACTACCACTTTGAGTGCTTCTAACTGAAACCACCACATCAACATTCTGAATCATTGATACTGCTTTACAAATTGCAACTACTGAAGTCATTGTGTTTTCCCATTTTTCTCCACTCATAGATCCTGAAGCATCTACTGATATGTGAAGAAAAGCATCTGCATAAGATTCTACAAAAGTAGTATGAAAAACTCTATCATTACCAAAACCTAATTCAGCGATTAATCTTTTATCAATCTTTCCACTATCTTTTCTAGTCCATTTAGTATCTCTGGATTCTCCTCTAACTTGTAGTTTTTTACCCAAGATAGTTCCAATCCTAATACCTTTTTCTACAAAACCTTCTGTATTATCATCATCTCTCCAAGACCATCTACTATATCTACCTGTAGATAACATATTTACAGTATTACTATCTATAAGTGATTTAGTTAAATTTCTAACAACAATACATTTAGTAGGAGTTGCTTTTCCAAGATATTTATCTTTTAAATCTTTACCTACATCGTGATAACCCATTCCTGATTCTTCAACTGTTTTCAAATCATCCATTACTTTTTTAGTAATTTTCTTTTTGGCTATATCACCATCCATAAATTTTTTCTGTTTCTGAATCGCTTTTTCTAACATCTTTTTTTGTCTATCAGATAATTCAACTTTTTTAGTTTCCTTACCTGTATCAACTCCACTACTATTATCAGTAGCTTCACCACTCATTGGCAAATCAACTTCAATACTTTTACCACCACTTTCACTAGAATCACTTCCACCCATTACATTATTTTCTATTGAGTTAAGTAAATCATCAAATTCATCATCAGTAATTTTACGAGATTCTTCTTCACCACTACCTTCACCACCTTCACCATTTTCTTCAGAAGAACCACTACCATCTGCTTTTTCATAGGTAGTATTACCTTCTTCATCAGTTTTTTCAACTCCATCAGGAACATTATTTAATATTATATTATAAACTTCAAGTGCTACTTGAAATGCTTCTTCTGAAGATTTTAATCTATTGATATTTTTTAAATCTAAAACTTTCCAAATATCTCTTAAACCTTTTACAGAATTTAAATTAGTATTTTTATTTGTTAGATTTAAAACTCTAAAAATATATGAATCCCAATTCTCATCAGTATATTCATCAGTACCAAGTGCTTTATCAATCACTTTTGCGTGAAAATACTTATCATACATTGAGTGATAATAACCTTTATAACCAGGTGAAGTAGAAAAAACATAATTATCAATTCTTCTATCTTCAACATAGTTAAGTAAATTTTTAATATGTGAAAGAATTTCCATTTTTGGGAATCCTTTCATCTCACCCCTAACAAAATATTCAGCAGGAATGTTAGCTTCAAGATTTCTTAAAAAATCGAAATCTGATAACTTAATATGTGAACCTTCGTGAAGTGCTAAACCAACAGTAGAATCATATAATTTATCATCCATCTTGGAAGAAATAGTAACTGATTTACCATCTGTATAAGAATCGCCACTTGTGGTATAAGTTACTTTTATATCAGGATCTCCTGTTAGAATACTCACAAAATTTGCGATAGCTCGTCTATATGAAGATAAAGCAATTAAATCAACCTTTGGTTTAACATCCTCAACATCAAATATAGAATAATGACTATCCATAGAATCACCCATCCAAAACGAACTATAATTGTTAGTTTTATTAAGTGATTTTGCGGAGTATTTTTCCCTTAAAGCGAAGGGATTAAAATGTTTTAAATCTTTCATATTATCTCTCATTATCTACTATAATATAAGCATAAAATACTATACGAGTCAAGCTTTATTTTAATTATTTTCAACTTTTTTTAGCACAATACCAAGTACAATACTTCTTATTTTTGTACTTAACTACGGCTTTTATCTTTTTACACTTAACACATTTCATTATTTATTACCCATCTATTATACTATAATATAACGATAAATAGCTATACGAGTCAAGCTCTTTTTTTATTATTTTTTAATTTCTTTCTGGCAATTCTTCAAACTCGTTCGTTACTTTAAAAGTTAATATCCATTTCATATCATCACCTTCGTCCCATTCTTCATAGTCAGATAGAAAACAAGTATCAGTATTCATTCTCTCCATTACTGGTTGAACTTGATCTTCATCTTTACACACAACTACTATCTTATTTCCTTGTGATCTAATCATTACTATATTTTCTGGACGATTATAAACTACATCATCTTTCATATATTGAGACTGAATCTCATTATCACTATCATCATTTACCATACATCTTCTCCCCAACCTTTATACTTTTCTTCTCCGCCAAGTACTTTCCAATCTGAATCAATTGTAGTCCTAGACATTATTCCGCCTCGTGGATTGCAATCCAATATAAGTCGTAGTCTTGCTGGTTCATAAACTTCCATCATATGCTCATATATAACATTTATCAATCTCTCATATGAAATAATAATATCCCTATATTGCTGTAAATATATCTTTAATGCTTTTAATTCAATTATTTTACCATTAGGATACATCAAAATATACAATGTTGCAAAATCTGGTTGTTCATGAACTCCCATAAATGTCAACTCTGGTTGTTTCATTTTAAGTTCGTATGGTCTATCCACTTCTGGACTTGGTAAAGATTTCAGTATAGATTTATCTGCATCCTTCCATGTTTTTTTAGTCATTTAAAACCTCTGTAATTGCATTAGATATACTAACTGCTAAATTTCTATTAAATGAAATACCTTTTTTAGTTGGTTTATATTCGCCTTCTTCATCCTCATACCAAACTCTAAGGTCTATTAGTTTATGTTCTTTGTATTCTTTTAATTGAATACGAATAACTTCACTTTTGTTTTTTCTTATTTCCTTCACTTTTTTTGTCCTCGGATTTTTTTACTTTTTTATCTGGTTTACTAAATCTTTTTTTCTTATAATCTGTTGCATAAAATCCACTACCTTTAAATACTGGTGGTGCTATACTTGACATCTTACGTTCCATTTCTCCACTCATAGTTTTATCTTTTGGATCTATACAACATATAGGTGGTTTATCATCCATCTTCTGCAATACCTCTACTTCTTTATCGCATACTTTACATTGATATTCATAAATTGGCATTTTTTAACTTATCATAGCTATTTTATTTTTATTATAAAAGTTCATTTCTTCAAGTGGTGTATAAGTTTTAACAATATTATTTATATGTGGTACAACAAAAACTATTCTTTCAGTCTTATCAAATTCCATTACTACATTAGGTTCTGTTTCTTTTTTTGGAAATCTTCTATATAACTTTTTAACATTATCTAAATAATCACCCTTAATATAAGGCCATGACTCTCCCCATTCTGATTCTTCAAATGATTCCACAACTTCATTAACAAAAATTCCATTAGATTCTATATCAGGTAACTCCATATAATCTAACTTTCTAGATGTTTTCTTAAATAAAATTGCAAAATGCTCATATCCATATGTAGTAGTTTTTGTAATAAATCTTTTTACAGGAACTAATTTAAGTTTATCACCTAACTCTAATAATGTTTTTTCAGTAAAATTATTCATGTGTTCTAGATAAAGAGAATCTTCCCAATTAATAAACCTATGTAAATGTGGTACCTCTATATAAAGATACCCATTATATTTTATTTTTTTAATAGTATGTATTAAAAAATCTTTAGGTGAATGAAAATGTTCTAAAACATGCAATAATGTTATTACATCAAATGAATCATCAGGTTCAGTAAAATCTTCTATCTTACCAGGGAAAATATTTATTTTATTTACTTCATTACCTACCTTAGCTCTAACAGGATCTGGCTCTACTCCCATAACTTCCCAACCTCTGTCCTGAAACGCCTTCAATCCAGTTCCAGGACCACATCCAACATCAAGTAGTTTTCTTCCAGTAGTAACTTCTTCTAAAACTTCAGATAAATTCTCATAACGATTATACCTTTGTTTTTCTTTTTCTGGATCGTGGGCTTGCTCATATACCGCATCCTTATCTTCATCTTCTCGTATATTCCAACTTTTTTCAAACCAAGGCAAATTTGGTCTTTTATTCCTAAAGACAAATTTACATTCTTTACAATACGCTGTAGATAAAAAAATAATATGTTCTTCCATAGGTATTATTTTTGTGAAATTAGAATCAAAGTCTGTCTTAAACTTTCTTTTCTCTTTTTCAACTACCTCACTTATAATTTCAATATCACTACTGTCACATATAGGGCAATTATATAGAATCTCTATATCTTGTTCTTCTATATCGTAAATTGGCATTATTACATTTCATCCAATGTGTTAGAAACATTTAATATTATAATAGCTAATGCTAATAATAATGATATCCATATCTTTAAACTTGGCATTTCTTTTAAAAATATAGCAGTCATTATACCAAACGTTATTGTAGCCATTCCAAACCCTAATGGTCTAACTGCCCAATATTGTCCAAAGTATTCATATGACCATCTAGTAGAATAATAAAATAAAAATGATATCGGAACACCACCTAATATTATCCACCAAACAGATTTAGCCCAATCCCATTTGAATTGTGCATTCATATGTAACCACGCAATTATATTACCTACTAAAGAAAATAATAAAACTACAAGTAATTTATTATTTGCTAAGAACGACTTCAACAATTCTACTTTCCTTTATTGAAGTAATCTCCCATTCATTTGGATTATCTTTCATCATTTCATTTACTTTTGCTTCCACATAAGTAATACTTTCACCTTCTATTAGTAGCTTATCTCGTAAAACCTTTGATTTTGTTCCCCTCGTTGTAGGAATTTCCAATACTTGTTTTACTGATGCTTCATAATACTTCATAACCTTTTTTCCTTTATTTATTTATTTTTATTATTTAGATTCTGCAACAGATGCTTTTCTATATTCAGTAACTAACTTCTTAATTTCACCGATATGTTTTCTAGCTCTGCCACCAGCTGCCTTATTACCTTTTTCAGAATGTGCTTCATGATTAGCATCAAATTCTTCAAAATGTTCTTTTATCTTTGCATGTATTTCTTTTGCCTTTGACATTACGCTTCTCCTATATTATTTTAATTTATTAATCACACTAGCTTTTGGTTGTACACCAACAAATCTAGTTACTTCTGTACCATTTTCTTCAATTACAACGGTAGGTACGGAACGCACTCCATACTGTACCGCAACATCTTGCTGACTATCCACATCTATAAACTGTACTGAATAACCTTCTCCAGAGATTTCATTCATAACTGGTTTAAAAGATTGGCATGGACCACACCAAGTTGCTGTAAAATATTTTGCTGTTTTCATATTAATACTCCTCGCCATATAATGAATACTTTTTAATAGGTTCTGGTTTTTCTTTACCATCTTCTAAATGAACTTCACCCTTACCAGCATCAATATAAAATTGTGTTAGTCCAGTATCCATATAAATTTTATTTAATGCTTCTGTTAATGATGGATATATTTGCTCACCATCATCTGTAAGTGCCCATCTGTCTCCAGGTGGAACTCTATTTGCTTTTAATTCTTTCATATCTATGCTCCAAATACTTCTCTAAAAGATTTCCATCTAATAGCATTTTTTGTTTTTCTTTTAACTGCTCTTCCAGTAGATTCTTTACCTGATTTTTCATGATGACATGGTGAACATAAAGTTTGTAAATTATCTAAATCCCAATATGTAAAATCTAATTCCTCTATAGATTTTCCTTTTTGTTCCACCAACGGTCTTATATGGTCTACTTGCCATCTACCATGTTTTCTATTACACCAATTACAAACTCCATTATCTCTTTGGAATACAACTTTTCTAGTTTCACCTGGATGGTAAATAAACATATACTTATCTAAACATCTAGGATGCCAATGCCTATTATGTATTATAGTACCATCTTTATTAACTATAATTTTACCACACCATCTACACTTACCAGTTTGTTCAGTAAAATAATGTTCTGGTTTTGGTGGTTGTCTAAAATCTCCATTCCAATTTTTTTCTTTTTTACCAAAAGTTTTTTTAAATCTTTTGCTCCATCTAGTGAAAGCCATTAAGATACTCCTACAACAATTCCTTCACTATCCATTACTTCTTCTGGACCCCATTCCCATATTCCTGTTAATAACATATCTAATGTTTCATCATCCATTTGAAACGCAGTTCCGTTTACCATATCACTTCTAATGTGATTAAATAATTCTCTATCTACTTCTCTCATTAAAGTTTCTACACTAAATGGATCTTTTGGTATTCTCATCTAATTCCTCAGCCGCTGCTTGTTTAAGTTCCGGTAATAAAATTTCTACTAACTCTAAGTATAAAGAATTATATTCTTTATGTTTTTTTATTGTATCTAAAAGCTTAATAACATACTCTGAAGGTACATAAGGTAAATCATTTTCTTCAGTTACTATAGCAGATTGTATAAATGTATTTATAGCTATTTGCATATCTTCTGGTAACCAAGTTTCTGGTTCCAATTTTTTTAAGTGCTTTATATATTTTTTATCTATTACCTTTTCTTGCATGATACTATCCCCGCATTAGCTATTACTTGTTCAAAAGTATATGTCGTTTGATTATCAAAATTATCAATCGGATTTAACGATTCAAAAAAATCTAAAACCCACTCATAGTTACCACTATTAAACGCTATAAGTATATCTAATATATCTTTTTCATATATAATATATTTGTTATTTGGAAGGTGTATTTTCATTTTCTATTTATGTCTCGCATGCCAATGTAAATGATCAGGTATTTTTCGCTGTTTCTTATCTATATAAAAGTCTTTTTCATCCCTACTTTCATAAAACATACAGGCTGTTTCGTACAACATAGATTCCATAATATATTCGTCTGGTTCAGGTATCTCCATAGTGTGTTCTTTCCATACTACCATAGGAACATGACAATCTATACAATCGAGTATTATAAAATGATCCCATTCCATATAGACATTTGTTTTTATTTTTAATATACAAAGGTCACAATCTTTCATTTCGTAACTCTCTGCCTTTTATCTTCGCTATATCTTTTGGGGGCGTGTGTTCAATAATATCATACCCAACGTCTCTACCATAATTTACGGACTCTATGTCAGGTATAATAATCACCTTAACCAAATTTAATTTGATAAATTCTTTTAAAAGAGGTTCTTTATGTAAATTATCATAAACTTCTTCACAAGTATATGGATTAAGTTTATCAGGCATAACATCTCTAATACAGATTAAAACAGGATTACCATTTTTTAATTGTTGATCAATCAACCATTGATGTCCTTTATGCCACTTTTGCCATCTGCCGATAAACATCGAGTATTTCATCTACACACTCCTCTATTGGTTTGTTTGTATCTATATCTGTAAAATTGTGAATTGGTGGTTCATAACCTTCTGCAAAATAATCTTCCTTACCTCGGATCTCCGTAGTATGAAGATAAAACTCTGCAATATTTCTTTCCATTTTTAATTCTTCTCGTAAATCTCTATATGGTGAAACTAAAGATACTATTACTGTAAAACCTTTATTATCCATAAATCTTGCTAAATTCATTGCAAGGGTAATATTTTCTCTACGACCTTTTTCTGAATAATCTTTATTATCTACAACTTCTCTCAAGTCATCACCATCAATGTGCACTATTCTAACTGGTTGAATTTTCATAAATCCAATTAATTTATCTTTTATAAACCTTTCTGCTAATGTAGTCTTACCACTGCCAGGTTGACCCGTAAACCATAATATCATTCTGTATATCTCCCACTTTGAGATTTATCCCACAATCTTTCATACATATAAAAATAAACTATACCTAACACATTCATAATAATTGCATTATAAAGTGGAATATCAGTTAATCCTAATGACAATATCATCCAAGAATTACTAAATGCTACAACTCTCCAACCGATAGATTTCCTTAAAGACCTTTTACGTGTTTCCCTAAACATTATTTATTTTCCATAATAGTGGAGCTGACAGGGATCGAACCTGCGACCTCCGCAGTGCAAGTGCGGCGCTCTCCCAACTGAGCTACAGCCCCCGAGCCAGAGATTGGACTCGAACCAACGACCGGCTGATTACAAATCAGCTGCTCTACCAACTGAGCTACTCTGGCAAAATTATTCTTCATCTTCTATCCATATATTTATCTTATATCTTTCTGACCATTCTGAATGTCCTTCTTTCACTTTATATTGTTGTATATAAAAATCTAATTCGTCCACCGAAGGAACTTTAATTAAATGGAAAGTAGTATTTACTTCTTCACCACTCTCAATTCTCTTTTTTAAATATTCTCCCAACGTTTCTTTTCTTTTAAATTTACGTTGTTCATATGTTTTATCTTTCATAACAATGAGCGGGTGGACGGAATCGAACCGACAGCATCAGCTTGGAAGGCTGAGGTATTACCACTATACGACACCCGCAAAAATTAATTCACCTTAGTTATTTTTTCGTACCAAGGACTGAACCAATCCAACACTTCTCTCTGACTTTTATACACTTTTAATAAATCTCTTTTCTTTAATAATAAATCTTGTGGTAATCTATCACTACCTTTATCAAATCCCCATAATATATCTGGTCTTAAATGATTTAATATATCGTGTAATGCCCTATGTCTAGGGTGTCCATATTCACCTTGTTTATTATGTGTTACTATCTTTATATATTCTCTTTCTCTTAATACTCTCAATAATTCATAGATAAGTTTCTCTCTATGATAATCTTCTCCACCTTTATAACCTGTCCAATGTTCAAATTCTTTTATCCCTATAAATTTCATAGAATCTTTAAATTCTAGTCGTCTAATCTTATCATGGAATTCATCTATTACTACAACTTTGTATTCTTTTGGATGTGATAATAATTCAGCTCCACCAAATAGTGCTTCGTCATCAGGGTGTGCTACAATCATTAACTTATCTATCATTCTATTCCTTTATTAACTCGTGAACTTTTCTTCCGTTAATTACATAGTGCCCATCAAGACAAGCCATACATGGATTATCAATATGATGGTCTCCCCTTCTAGTTACTGCTTCAACTAAATCATCTATCTCTTGATATAACAAAATATCAACTCCTAAATCTTTTTTAATAGTATCTATACTTTTACTACTAGCTATGAGTTCATTTCTTGTAGGCATATCCACACCATAATAACAAGGATGTTGTACTGGTGGACAAGCACTCACAAAATAAACTTCTTTAGCCCCTGCATCTTTTACCATTCTAACTATCTCTCTACTGGTGTTGCCTCTAACAATACTATCGTCAACAATCATTACTTTCTTATCTCGTATCTCTGTTTCTTGTGGAACAAGTTTATGTCTTACAGAACGTCTACGTTCTTCCTGTCCTGTCATAATAAATGTTCTACCAATAAAATGATTCTTATATAACCCTTCAGAATACCTAACTCCTATCTCATGAGCAAATGCTAATGCTGATGTATTTGCTGTAGAAGGAGCTGGAATAACTATATCTGGTTTAACGTCTGGATACTTTTCCTTCCAAGCATATGCTAAGTTCTGACCCATTCTCAATCTTGAACGATACACACCTACATCATTTAATACAGCATCAGGTCGTGCAAAATAAACATACTCAAAAATACAGGGGTTAAATTCTTCCTTAACTAATCGTTTACTAAACATCTCACCATCATTATCTATATAAATTAATTCTCCAGGTAATACATTACCAGTTGGTTCATAACCTAATGAATAAAACATAGTATTTTCTGAAGCGAAGATATAATCCTTTTTTCCATTAGTATCTCTCTCACCTCTAACTAATGGACGAATACCTCGTGGATCTCTAAAAACAATTAATCCTTTTCCAATTACAATACCTGTTACAGAATATGCTCCTTTAACTTTTTTAAATATAGTACCAACTGCTTCACATAAATGATTAAAAAATTCTTCTGAAGTGTTGGGTACTCCGTTATTATCTAATTCTTTTGCTAATATGTGTAATAAAACTTCTGTATCACTTGTAGTATTGAGATATCGTTTTTCTTTTTTTGTAACTTCTTCTACTAATTCATCATAGTTTGTTATTTGCCCATTGTGTGCCATTGATATTCCATAAGGTACAGAAGTCCACATAGGTTGTATTTCGCCGTGACCAAACTCTCCATGAGTTGGATATCTATTATGTGATATACCAACATTACCTTTAAGTAGAGATATATTATCTTCTGTAAATACGTCTCTAGCTAATCCCAATCCTTTATGTTTATGCATTCTTTCGTCGTATGTCATTATACCTGCAGCATCTTGTCCTCTATGTTGTTGATGAACTACACTTTCATAAAGTTCAGAAGCTACTGGGTTGTGACTATATATTCCTGATATACCGCACATTATAATCCAAACCTATTATGTTTTCCTTTAATATAAAGTTCTCCGTGTGTTTCACAAACCTTACTTACCATATCTAATGTTTCTCCACCAATACAATCTGGACACCAACACATTTCAGTACCATATTCTGGGTGATTTGACTTAAATCTTTCCATACACTCGTCATTAGTTTCTTCTTCTACTAAACCTTTTTCTTGACCATATTTGTCAACACCATCAGCAACTATTCTTTGTCGTCTAATTGGCATCATATGGACATCTTCTAAGTGATCATAAAAATGATGTCCTGGATATGTTACTGCCGTACATAATAAACATTTAGTTTTTGTTTTCGTCATCAAACTTTCTTTTCATTATAATTAAACTAGAAGTCATTACACAAGTAAGACTACTAGTAAGTATTACTGGTAACACATTTGATAACATTCCAAATGTAAACCACAATAATTGTGATATAAAAGTTAGAAGTAACCATTTCATAGATAAATCTTTAGAATGTTTTGTTATATATGTTTTCCAAACTTGTGGTATTAATGCAATAATACTTAAAGTTCCTGCCAATAATCCTATCATAGTTATATAATCGTTCATTTATTATATTCTCCACAACTAAATAAATCTGATATAAATAAAACTATGGCTAAACCTAATAGATATACAATCATCATTTTTTCGACTATATATTTTTTAAATTTACTCACAATAATATATCTTTACGTTTTTATGATTTTGTAATATTGATGCTGGAACACTTTCAGTTACTTCACCATTCACAGCAACATTCAATATATTTAATTTATGTTTACCATTAGCCATCAACACTATCCTTTTTGATTCCATAATAGTTCCCAATCCCATAGTGATTGCTTGTTTAGGTACATCATCTATAGAATCAAAGTGCTTTGCATTATCTTTAATAGTTTGTTCAGTTAAATCTACTACTCTCGTCCTCGACTTAAATGAAGAACCTGGTTCATTAAATGCTATATGACCATTACTACCTATTCCTAATATACACAAATCAATTCCACTATTAGCATATATCTTATCTTCAAATGATAGAGTAGGACGAAATGGAAAATTACAATGATCAGGATAAATATTAGTTCTATCAAATAAATTCTTTTTCATATAACTATGATAGCTATATGGGTGATTAATATTCATAAGATACTCATCTAGATTGAATGTAGTAGTTGTACTCCAATCTAAATCTCTATTAACTAATTCTTTGTATAAACTAAGTGGTGTTGAACCTGTTGGTAATACTAATTTAGGTTCTGGTAACGTTAGTGCATGTTCAACAATATCTGCTACAACTGAACCTAGTTCCCAATAATTCTTTAATATATTTATTTTCATACTTCTCCTAATATCTTAGTAGTAGAGTAATCTCCTACTCTATCAAAATATTTTATTTCCTCTGGTATTTCTTTACCTATTATTACTTTACCTTTCCAATCTGAACCTACCACTATTATATTTGGTTTGTAATCCTCAATAGATTTATATAAGGTTTCGGTTGAATGAAACGAACATACAGAATCTACATACTTAATAGACTTGATTACTTCTATCCTATCTTGTAAAGTATTGTACGGCCGTTTATCTCCTTTGAATCTTTTAATCATTCCATCATCATCTAAACCTACCATAAGTTCATCTCCAAGAGATTTACCATATTTAAATAATTCTATATGACCTCTATGTAAAATATCAAAACAACCATTAATCCAAACCTTTCTATAGTATTCATTAATCATATAGTAGCCCCTAGCAGAATCGAACTGCTGTTGCCAGGATGAAAACCTGGAGTCCTGACCACTAGACGAAGGGGCCAAATATACGGGGGGCGGGTAGAAAGGAGGAAACACCCTGCCCCCCAGCGTACTAACATGTACGCAAATCTAATCATTCAAATAACTTTCTAATTTTTCAATATCTTTAACATTAATATTTTTATCATCTATAAATAAGTCATAAACTGGTTTTCCCATTCTTAATTCATGGTATTTACATCCCCATTCTACTAATTGGTTTATAGTAAGATGGAACCAATCTGCTCCAGTACCTGTTCCTCTTGCAGTCCAATATACAACTCTATGTCCTTTTTCATGTAAGGCATTTACTATATCAATATTCTTCTGAATAGGTTTTGATGATGTATAATCTCTATCACTATTTGTTATACAAATTGTTTCGTCTATATCTACATATATAATCATGATTTTAATTTCTGTTTCCAAAGTGGATCTTTACTTTTTTTAATTGTTACCTTATAATGATCTAATGCTCCACAACATGGTCTCCATATAGGTTTAATAGTTTGATGGCTATGAGCAGTTCTCTGACAATACTCTTTTGCTAATTTTTTATCTTTATCTTTATACATCCCACCACTACCTCTTAGAGTAGGATCTTCCCCACATACTTTACATCTCTTTGGCATTTTAACGTTTTCGTAACTCATTTTATCTTAACCCATCCAAAGTAATTATTAAATCCCCATATAGTAAGTAAGAATAACATACCTACAGGTAACTCTGATGGTATTGCTCTTAATACATTCTCTGGTAATGTAACAGCACATAACCACATAAGTCCATACCAAAACATAACTGGTAAAGTAGATTTGAATCTGAGTATTTGTTTCTGTTCAATCTTCTTAGTCCACTTGATACCTCTACGCTTATATTTCGCTTTAACATTCGGTAGTGATAGTTTAATAAATAAATCGATTAGTTTGTTTATATATTTCATTTGACATCCCAAAAATTATTTTCTTTAATTTGTTTTGCTCTCATTCGTTCAATATAAGTCTTACCAGTTATAGCATGCAATTTATTTTCCTCATCTAAAATATCTCTTTCTGTTTCAAACTTATCTATTCTATCCTGAGCATCTTTTATATATTTTTCTGATACATCTATACCTACATAATCACATCCTAATAATTTAGCAGCTACCGCAGTTGTTCCACTACCCATATAAGGATCTATAATTAATCCAGTTTCACCTTTCATTTTCGGAAATGAATCGTATAACGACTTAATAATTCTTATTGGTAATACTAATGGGTATGGTGCTGGATGATTATTATATCTATCAGGTAAAAATCTCCATATTGATAATAACTTTGCATGTTTTGATTTCATTTCATCAGAAGTCTTATCCTCTTTAGGTTTATATAACCAATAAATCCTCTCATCATTTTGCCAAAAATGAAATCCTCTCATATTTATCGCAGTCATTCTATCCCATACTATTTCTTGTTTTATACTCCAATCGGTTTTAATCAACCATTCAATTGGATGTATGATACTATTCTTACTATGGCGAACTTTATGATTATAAAAAAAGCTACCACCTGGTTTAATTGTTCTATATAATTCATTAAGCACTTCAATTTGTAGACTCTGATATTCATCTTCTGGTAAAGTATCATTAAAACTATCATAAATTATAGGACCAAAAAGAGAACCTTTACCACCGCCTGCTTGTAATTTATTATACGGTGGTGATGTTATCCCTATATCAAAAACTTTTTCATCAAAAGATTTTAATACATCTAAACAATTTCCTAAATAAATTTTATTTAAGTTCACTATCTAAAACTTTACTTCCAGATTTAACTATTTGTTCTAATGCACTCTCATTTAAGCTCATTGATTCATAAGTACCATCAATTTTTTCATGAGATAAAGTATATTTCCATTCCCTAGTCAACACTTTCTCAGCAACTCGCCATGGTTTATTATTTATATTAATAATAGTACCTATATATTCTTCTTCATTCATAATCACCCTTTACTTTATTTCTATACCATTCATTAGTGGGTTTATCTTCGTCAGTATTCCAAACTGCCTTTTTAATCAACTCATCAATTGGTTTATTTTCTTCACCAAATCTACCATCCATTTCCCACAAGATATAAAGAGTTGTATTTAAAGATTCCGATATTTTTTTCAATGTTTTATAATCTTCAGTAAGATTTAAATCACCAAACCACACTTTACCATAACCTGGCATCAATACATTCGCATTGAATATAACCAAATCATCTGGATGTTCTTCTGTATATTCCCATTTTGATCTATCTATCATTCTAGCATCGTAAAATCCGAACGCACTAAAATGTTTTTGTATTTCCCTTACCGACATTGTTGGTTTAAAATCACTTGGATATTCACCTGTAAGTTTTATTGTTTTGTCAAACATTAAGATTCTCCTCGTTCTTTTAATCTTTCAATAAGATTATTCATCGAAAATCTTTGTTGTTTGTCTGGATGTTCAATTAGAAATTCATAAGAATCACAATCTTTATACATATCCAATGCTTGCGCAGTACCATACTCGTCTGATAATGCTATCAAGGTATCTTTAATATCTTGTTGTAATCTATCCCAATTTAAAACGTGATCTTTAATTTTATTACTATAATTATTATTCATTTATACCCTAACCATATTAGAATCAATTGGCATCTCATCTTGTATTGGTGGTAATAACCAAGTTGAGTCTTGTTCAGTTGGTGGTATATAGAATGGTGGTATTTCTGTATCGGTAGTATCAGGTTCTGTATATAACCCAATAGACTTTTCAAATCTATCTAACGACCCTTCTAATGTACCATTATAATCTTTTACTAATACGACCAATGCTAATACGCAGTGGAAATAAAACCAAGTTAAATTCATTTAATAATCTCCCAAAGCTTTTTGTAAAATAGTATCATTAGGGGGATTGCCTGCCCGACTATATCTTTCATAATTTTTATCATCAGACATAGCAGTTATTATTTGTTCTACACCTGTAGTGCCAAGTAATCTATCTATTTCTACACCATCTTCTTCTATAATACATAATGGAGATCCTTTTGGATTATATTCCTTTAATGCACTAGGAGTTTCATCCCAATTAATATATTCAATTGAATAATCACTTGGAAGTTTATTCATAACATTATTGATGTGGTCTTTTGACATACCACCATCTTCTCTATATAGATATTTTATCTTTTTCATTTTATTATCCTCATAATGTCGAGTAGGTAGGATTTGAACCTACGACCCCTTGCTCCCAAAGCAAGTGCGCTGCCGGACTGCGCCACTACTCGTATAAATTTTTTCCCACCTCCGTCCCTCTTTAGATACCAACCAAACACTAAATTTTTTTGATGTATTTTAAACACCGACAGTTTATATATTGGTACTGCTAGACCTTAGCGTCCGTTTATAGTATGTATATTACATTGGTATTTCTCCTATAATTTATTCCCAAAATTCTGATTTAAATTTCTTCAATTTAGGTGTAACTAATTTATCAATATAAACTTTATTTTTCTCAAACCCAATATATTTTCTACCTAAGTTTAATGCTACTTCACCTGTAGTTCCACCGCCCATAAATGGATCTAATACAATATCATCTAATCCTGTTAAATATTTTATAAACCACTCTGGTAAATCTGGATGAAATGGTGCAGGATGTTTAGCTCCTTTTAATACTCCAGCATTATCAAATCTAAAAACTCCGTTTGGTTTTGACCCTAATGGATTTATATTCATTATTTTATCTTTACCAAATTCAGCTATACCAGATTTGGTTGCTGATTTTTGCGTCTTTACAGGAGCTTTAGCTCTAACTATACTACTTGGTGCATATGGTACTCTAACTGCATTCATATTAGTTTTAAAATTTTTAGTATCTCGTACAAAATGAAATATATATTCCATTCTATCATTTAATCTTTTCTCTCCACCCATAGGTAAACCATTTTTTTTATACCATATATATCTATCATATAACTTCAGTCCAGATTCTTTAACAATCTTAATTACTGTTTCCATAACATATATAGACCTTTCCCCCTTCACAATCTTATCATTTATATTCAATATAAAAGATCCAGTAGGTTTTAAAAATCTATTAGCTTCTATGAATAATGGTAATATCCAATCAGGATAATTTTCTGGTGAAAATACATTTATATCTTTACCATACGAAACTGTATCTGCATACGGTGGTGAAGTAACTACCAAATCAATATAATCATCTGGAAGTTCCTTCGATAAATCCATACAATCACCTATATGGGTTTCATTTACCTTCATATTTACTTACTTTATAAATTCCCCTTTTAATGTTACTATAACTATTACACTCTAAATATAAATATAAACATATATTTGAGAGTACACTTTTTTTTCTAGAGTGCAAGACAGGATTCGAACCTGCGAATAATGGGTTTGCAACCCACCCCGTTAGACCACTCCGGCACTTGCACGGCCTCTGCGTTGTGCCAATTTGTTGTCTTGAACTTCCAAAATATGTTTACAATATTTTTTCTTAAACTTATGTCGAAATGTGAATGCCATACAATCACACGCCCACTCCATTCTACTTCTATCAAATCTGATATCGTAGTCTTTACCTTTTACCTTATAGTGCTCCCAACCATAATCATCAATCATAACACCATCAAATTTTTTAATTAAATAGTCTACAGTAGTCATTAAAAGTCATATCCGTGTTTAGTTAGCCAAAAATCTTCACTATCCATAAATTCATTATGTATATAACTTAATATATCTTCTGATAATTCATAGTCCATATCCCACAATTCATCACCAGTATAATGTCTATGTCCAGTATCATCATCCCATTCTATCAATGTAATGATAACTTCTTCATCTACATCATCTGTCAAATTCCAAGATACTGTTACAGGTGATGCATGAGATGCTGGTGATAGGTTTTCAACCAAATTGGTGGTATCTCCATTGGGATACTTAAATTCTTCATCATATGACCACCTCATTATATCACATCATTATCTTTACTAATAGTGATAAAAGGTCCATCCTCATCAACATCAACATCCCAACCATTACCTTCTGGAACATAAGGTTTTGATTCTATTGTATCTTCATACACTTCAACCAATTCACCATCAGATTCCATACCTACTGCTGAATATTCATTATCACATTCATCATAACCATGAACTTCAACTTCTTTGTCATGTACATCTATTTCACCAAGTACATCTACAACTTCGCTAAATTCAATTCCATTAACTAACATTTATAACTCCTTTTAAAAATTTAATAACTAATTTTTTCCAATTCTACACCACACCATTTACGTTTAGGTATTAAGTTACCATAAACACAAGTAACTTTATCCTTATCATTCTTGTGAAATTTTAAAGTAGTATAATTACCTTTTTTACCATCTCCATTACTATACCAAGAAGAATCTTCACATTCATCAAGGTTAGCTAAAAATACACCTAATTCTGATATTTTATTATCTTTAATATCCATTTTAACGAGAAGGTGACGTGGAACTTTAACAGACTTTTTATTACCAGTCCAAGAATTACCCAAACCCAATGTCAATTTATATTCAACTTCTTCACCATTAACAACCGCATCATAACCATCAGAAGCACAAGCAAAATAATCCATAGCATGTTTAGTAGCTACCAATTCTATTACATCTTCAAAAACACCAGCTAAAGCTTTAGTTAAATCTTGAGTAGCCTGATTAGAACCAGTACCTTTAAATAATTCTTTAATATCAGTATACTTATCAACACGATATTTATTTCTTAATTCTAGAGTATCTTTTATAAATGCATTGAATGTGGGAGTAAAATCTTCCCAAAAACGCCTATCATCTAAACTTGTTATTTTATTATTCAAATCTTTCATTTTCTTTCTCATTATCTACTATAATATAACGATAAAAGACTATACGAGTCAAGCTTTATTTTAATTAAATAAATGGTGGAATTTCTTCTCTTACCCATTGTATTTTAGTTATTCCTTTATCAATAACTCTCATCCAAACTTCATCTTTAGATTCACCCCATAACCAGAATGTAACAACTTTACCCTCAGGCTTACATATTGATTTATCTTTACCTTTTATGTGAAACCATTTTTTACCTAACATTTTCTAACCCTTCTATAAATTCTATTATTTCATTCTCATTTGGAAATCTATCTTCTTGTAGTTTAGAAAATATTAATTGTTCATCTACATACACTTCAAACGAACCTGTAGCACCTGGTACAATATCTGCCCAAAACCCAAACATATCATTTATATCGAATCGTAAACTACGAGCCCTTGGCTTATAGTCTCATTGTACGCAATATTCTATTCTAATATTCATTTAATTATTTAACAACCTAATTAATAATTTTTTCACTATTTTCTCCTGATTTTTTTATTTTCTTTATATCTATTATAAAGAGTAATACGTATCACTTGTGAAGGGGTCAACTATAAGAGGAACCCCATTTTTTTTATCCATAATGGTTGTTTTGTAACTTTAGTTATTCTCTTCTTTTTTACCTTTACCACCAAAGATTCTTTTCCAGAAACTTCCTTTTTGTGATTTTATAGCTTCAGTTTTCTCAACTGTAACTTTACCAGTCTCATGACTTTTCATCTTTTGACCAGCTGGTTTAGTTGGTTTAACTGTAGGTGTTACTGTATTTACTTTTTGTTGAGCATCTACACCTATTGACTTTGCATCTTTACCTTTTACTTCATCCGCTTCTGCTTGTCCATATACAAATGAACCAACAAGTAAAATTGATAATCCTATTATCTTTAATGTTTTCATATTAATGCCTTTTTGTTACTCTCCGTCCACCACCATTTGATGAACTATTTGTTGAAGTACCCGATGAAGTACTCCTTGTAATTGATGAACTATTACTATAATCACCATTATTAGTTGATTCATTAGTATTAGTTCGTGTTCTTGTAACATTTAAATTTGTTCCAGAGGTACTATTACCTCTATCAGTTGTCCAAGTTCTTATTTTCTTTTCACCTGATGCGTACATATCTGAATAAGGAATGTACATTCTATATCCACCTAAAGTATAAGTTTCATTATAATATCCACCATAACCATATGGATTATAATAATTGTATCTGTTACCAAATCCCATAAATCCATTAAACCTATTATACATCAGTTGATAAGCCATACCTAATGATTGTCCTGCTCCATCTCTTGCATATATAGTAAGATTTGGTCTTGGAACTGCTCTTGAATAAGTTTCATAGAACTGTTCACTATCATCATTTTCGATTTCTGGTTCTGGATGAAACATAGAGAGTTGTGTATAACACCCCGATAGAGACAAGCTCCCAAAGATGAAAACACAACTCAGTAATATGTTTTTAAGTTTCGTTAATATGGAAATTTTAAAATCTATTAATCTTATCAATATGTTTTTAGTAGTCATTTTAATTCATCACCATTTAAAAAAACTTTATCCACTTCATATCCAGTTTCTTTTATCAATTCAATAGTTTGTTTCAAATGTGGAACTACTTTGTAATTTTCATTGAGTGCAACTTTAACTATTTGATTTTGTATATCTACAAAAATACTCTGTTCATCTGTAAATGGTAGTTTACCAATTCCTTTGTTTAGTCCGTGTGCACAAAAACTACATACCAATCCTTTAACTTTAAATGTTAAAGTATCTGATTGTCCGTATAAGACTCCTACTAACAATAATATAGTTAACAGTTTCTTCATTAATTATTCCTCTGACTATTAAAAGTATCTTGTTGTGGTGTATCTTGTATTGGATATGGATTATGTATTTGAAAATCCGTTTGTGATCCACCCTCACGAGAACGTCTTACTTTTTTAAGAGTTTCCACTTTGGAATGTCTAATACACTTTTTAGAAATAGATTTTTTATTCTTTAAATAAAAAATTTCTTTATAATCATCATCACTATAATGATGTAAGCCTAATTTAGTATCTATCAAATGTCCACCTGTAATAAAAAGTGTCATACTAAATAATAATTCTAATATCATATTAACTCCAATAACGTACCCACCACACTAAAAAATCTAATGTAAAATATACTGCCAATGCATACAATACCCATTTACAGTATTTCTCTTTCATTATTTTTTAGAAGTAAAAGTACCTGGTTTAAAATATTCTACTGCTACTAATGCAGCAAATACACTTAACGAAATTATCTGATTCCATTCCATTTTAGTCGCCCTTCCTTGCTTTTCTAACTATTTTAATAGCGTTTTTTAATAGTTGTCTTGTTTCCCTAACAAGTTCTTTGAAACCATCTTTAACTCCATCTTGTTTCATTTGACGTAGAATAGTCAAGTTAAGTAATGCAGTATCCAAGTATCCTTGTACTTCTTCGTTTGGATGATTAGTTATATATCTATCCAATCTATGAATCACTTTACGAAAACTTGGTTTTCTACCTTTACCTTTTTTACCCTTACCTTTTTTATCATCATCTCCATTAGATAAAGACATTACAGGTACATCATTATCATCTACAGACTTCAATATCAGTTCAATAGAATCAATTTCTCCAGGTCTTTTAGGTTCGGTAGGCATCTCACAACCAATTATTTGGAACATTGCGAACCCTAAAATAAAGAACGTTGTAAAAATCTTTAAATTTCTTGTCATTTTCTATCTCCCATTGGTGGTTTTCTATCCCAGCCACCTTTATTATTTTTTTCACCATGTAGGTATCCAATGTAGTAAGCTATTCCACCAATGACTACTACACGAACAAAAGAACGAATTGCTCTTTTCTTGTGCATCTTGTTCCGTTTAGCTATGGCCATCCGTTTATTTCGTTGTTCCATCCCACCACGTTTCATACCTGCTTTATCACCGCGCTGTTTCCACTCTCTCATATCACTCATACGTTGTTTCTTAACGGTAACTTCTGTCTTACCTTCTACTTCTTTAACTTCAACTTCTTGTGCCATTAATGGTAAAGTAAAAGCTAACATCAATAAATAATTTTTCATATCCATTCTCCTGTGTCTATTATAAAATCAAAGATAAACACTCCTACTAAATAAATAGTATTGAAGATACGTTCTTTACGAACTTCTCTACGAATTATCTCTTTGTGTAGGTTTTCTATGAATTTTTCTGTGTCTATCATACTATATTAGACTCTTTTAATTAACAAAGGTTAAATTTATTTTTTATAACAATCAATACATATAACTTTATCTAATGTACCAAACCAATCTGCCCAATATGATTTAGCAGAATGTGTAGTTTCATATACTTCTCTCTTGCATATTGAACAAAACTTCTTTGGCTTCTCTGATATTTTGATGTCTGGTCTTTGCATAATTAATATAAATATAATACATTACTGTATTTATTTTACTCATCTATTCTTTTTCTTCTTATGTCTATTTGCTCTTAAACGTTTTTTTCTCTTATGAGTTTTTACTTTACGTTTTTTTCTTTTTCTTCCACAAGGCATATTATCACCAAACCCAAACTATTTGAGCCCACAAAATAAATCCTATAAATCCAAGTGCCCAATACAAAGATTTAAGAAACTTTTTCTTATCTGATTTATTAATTTTAGATTCTTTTGTTATACTTCTATAATCTGGGACTTCTTTACTTTTCCACATATTTTTTAATCCTTGTTGCATATAATATATCCAATTATTCTTTTTATCTACCACAACGTTGCTTTCTTCCCTCTAGATAGTGCATCAATTAAATCCTTACTTTCTCGTAGGGTAACTTGTTGATTGAAATGTGTTTTCATTGATTCTCTATAATATTTAATAGCATTTATTTTACTACCTTGATCTAAATATTCATGTATTTGTTCTTCCACTTCTAACAACTCTAAGTTATCAACTCCACCTTCCTTAATCTTATTTCTTATAGCCCAATATCTATTAGCCTTCTTCATTATATTAATTATATGTTGTCGTTCGTGATCTTCATCTATAGATATGCTCTTATTCTTTATTTTATCTCTAAGGTATTGTATTTCTTCCAATACATCAATTGAATGATGATGAAACAACATAGTATCACTTGGAATATCTGGTTGTGTATTACCAATCAATTCTGTTAACATTTCTAATCGGTCTATAATTAACTCTTTATTCATTTACCTTTTATTTTTTCATATTCATCTATAAGATTTGGATATTTCTTATTAAATTTATTTAATACTTTTTCAGATAAAACATCCTTCCATTCTCCTGGACGACCACTACGATAATGGTCAGAATTAAATGGGGGAGTTTTTATTTTTCCTGATTTAAGATTTTCTAATGTAAATTTATCAACAACCTGTTTTATATTTGTAGCTTTCATTCCCCACACATTTAGAATATTCTTAACTAGCTTATATGGATTATCCACAATATCCTCAAACAAAAAGAAAGTTACTTTACTTTTATATAGATGTTTTAAATTATTAAATTGGTAAGCTAAAAAATCAATTGTAGAAAGTAATCCTTCTTCTTTATTTAATTTAAGTAACACACTTCTTTGTACAGGAAGGTCTTTCCACAATCCTTCAATTACTGGATGGCTTTTCTTATGTGAGTAATATCCAGATATCAATATATCTCTAGGATCTCTAATGATAGAAACAGTTTTGGAAATAGGTGGGAATAAACTTTTAAACCTTTTATCTTCTACATTTATATTTTCCCACATCCCAACACCTGGAAACTTTGCATCAGTTCCAATTTCATCTCGTAATACTCTGGTTTCTTTTTCAGGTTCTTTACTACCCATATAAAGAAATTCATTCTGAACATCTAATCGCCAAAAAACATTTTTAATCCATTGGGAAGCACATTTATGATACAGTAAAAAAACATTCATACTAAACTAAATTTTAAATTTTCTACCGCTTAATAATTCAGATTCATAAAATCTGGGCATGTCTTGTTCAGGCTGAGATTCCATATGAGTTGCATGACATTCCTGATCACAAAAATATTTAATTTCAACTTTCTTATTCCCTTTTAGATCAATCCTATCTGTCTTTTTAGAATTTTTATTATATATAGGTATCTTATCCCATAGTGGTATTGAAGGTACTATTGTATATGTATATGGATCAGTTTTCATCTTACCACATTGTTTACATTTTCTTCTAATTATTTTCCTAGGTTTAATTGGTTCTGCTTTTTTTCTAAACACGTTTTGATTCCTTTATTATATTATTCTTTTGTTTGTTCTATATAACATTTCCCATTCATGATGCTTGTAACAATATGAATGCTGTATGTTATCTGATGTAATTAATTTTGGATAAAAACTATCATACATATGTAGTATATTAGTTGAATCTGAAAATGATTTATATTCTTCATGAGGTGTCAATACAATATCACCTTTATATTCGTAGGTATGATATAATATGTTTTCTGGTAACATCATTGTATGCATTGAATCTGTATAATTGCAATTATTAAATGACATCAACATAGTGAATATTATATTAAGAACATCATTCATCTATTATATCAGAGAATTTATTGTATTCAAAATTATTTGGATTTAACCTATCATAATATTCTAACCATAAGATATTCATCTCACGAAGTGTATTAGAATTAGGATAATAAGTTTCATAATTATCCATATTTTCCTGTTCCTTACCTACAAACTTTAAATCTTTTTTCCACTGCCCATTCTTGGAGAAGATAGTTTTCCAATTATAAATTCTTTGTCTTAACCGTTTTATCTTTGCATAAACTTTAACTCTAAGTAATCTTTTCTTTTTACTCTCTTGTTTCTTAACTCTTTTTTCCCAACTTGTAAATGGATCTTTATTAGCCTTGGCATTATAGGAACCGTAGGTATTGTAGTATGGTTGTTTATGAGGAGGCATTATTAGATATGAAAAATTTAATTTGATTAATAATTTGTTTTGAGTGTGTTAATAAAACTGCTCCAGTAATGATTACTGAAGGATGCGGTTCTCCACAAAGTCCTATAAAATGTTTAATAAAGTGTATAAAGGTTTCGAGCATAATTAGGCTTCTATCTTATATATATCTTGAACAAAATCTAAATACAATTTTTTTTTATTCACGCCTCACCAGATTCTTTTACTTTCCTAATCAACTTGTCAGCTCCCTGTAATTTCATTGCCTTCTTACGAAGTTTCTTCATCTCAGGTGTCTTTAAAAACTCCTCTAACCTAGAGGACTTAGCACCACCTCTTTTATTGAGTTCATATATTTCTCTTGGTGATGGGGCGTTATTACCACCACACCCACTTTCAAAATGTTTATCATTCTCTTTAGATGTTTTGTCTTTTTTATTCATATATTATAATTGCTCCTGGATTGGTTGGATGTACTTTATATTTAAATTCTTGTTTTTCTGATGCTTGATAAACTAATTGTTTCATTCGTTTAGAGTTACCTGTAATGACTGTTAATGGAAAATTAAATTGATTGTATTCCATTATAAGCCAAGATTCTAAATTGGTTTCTACATTTGAATGTCTAAGACCGTGTAAATCTAATGTTTTATCTGTAATCATATTTCTAAATTTGAATATTTTTTAAGCCGTTCTAATTTTACTCTTTCTCGTGCTTCTACTTCATCCCATTTAATAAGCTTAAACTTTTGTAGTAATTCTATCATACAGAGAACATCACCTACTTCTTCGGTAAGTTTCATTAATGCTTCTTCAGAAACATCACCTTCTGGTGCACGGCACCTTAAAAGTTTAGAGCATTGTTGTATTAACTCACCACATTCTTCCATAGTGATAGTTAATAATTCTTGTATGTTATCCATAGCGTAGTATGGATCTAGTTTATCCATCTTTATTCTCCATAAATTCTATCAAACAATTTGCCCAATATTTATGAGCTTTTTTATTTGGATGTTCATCCCTAATAGATTTTCGCATTTCTATATTATTACTTGTTAAATATTGTAATGATTTATACTCTGGATGTTTATACCAATTTTCTTGTGATACTAAATTATCAAATAATAATTTATATCCTAATTCATCTTCCCCCATATGCCATGTATCAATTGGTTCTAACGCATCAAAAAATATATGGTCTATACTATTCAATGTCATAAATGATTGTAACCCTATAAGCATATTGGTAGCATAATAAAATTGAGTCTTATCATTATAAAAATTCATAAACCATCTTTTTCTTTCTTCAGGAGAAAACCCTTGCTTAAATAATTTTGATTTAGGAAGGGGCATATTTCTTCTTACCTGTAAATAGTCTGGACAATTATACCATGAATTAAAACCGTTACTCCAAATTTCTAACCTATTTAAACCAGTCATACCGAATATAATTAAAGTATCTTCAAACTTATCTGTGTTTCTACTACACCATTCTAAAGTTTTTCTATTCATATATTGTAATGATGCACCACCCATAGATAAATTATAAAATTTTGCTCCCAAATGTTCTGCAATTAAATCTCCATAAGTTTCACCAGGATTAACTAAATTTGGGCTATCACTTGAAGAAAAACTACATCCACTTACCACTACATATTTATATTTCTTCATTAATGTTTCCATCCTTACAATATCTAAATACAATAACATCAACCGAAGCACCTTCAAATAAATCCTTCTTATCTGGATGATATAGGTGTGTAAATGTACCGTTATTCTTCATATTATTTAATAAATCTTCCGCCATTTTTTTCTTGAAGAAAATTTTTGGAATGATAAATACTAATTCCCCGCCTACTTCAAGTAAGTCATAACAACGACTTATAAAATCAATATATAAATTACCTTTTCCTTTAATTCTCTTATATGGTGGATTACCAATAATCGTTTTATATTTAGTTTTAATAGGTTGTTCTAAAAAATCACCAAATATAACTTTATCTCGTGATATATGTTTGTTTAATATATTGATTGTATCATCAATTTCATACATATCAAACTTTATAGTATCATCTTTTTCAGATACATAATTAATTAAATCACCTCTACCTATACTTGGTTCTAATATACGAGATGGTTTATTTAGAATAAATGAATATAATTTTTCTTGTAACTCTATATTTCTAGTGAAATATTGTCCTAATTTGTATGGTGCTTTCATTTATTTAGTGTATTGTCCAATACGACGATTATATACTGATTCTAAATCTAACAACATATCTTCAATATTATTTATTGATTGTTCAGCATTAGATAAATGACTCCTAGTGGATTCATTTGAATCATACATCGGTAGATTATCTGTAGCAGAATTTATTTCATTATTAGTTTCATCTACCTCTTGTAGTATATTGTTTATTTGTTCTTTTAAATCAAAGTACTTTTCCATTATTGATCCTTTCAAGCCTGAGCTAATTGTATATTGGGATTATCTAATCTAAATTCCCAGTAGAATAAAATTAAATCAGCCAATTTGTTTAAATATTTCTCGTCCAATTTTTTATTTGTGTGCATAAAATCAATTATAATTGGTTGAATGTTCATCTATGTTTATCCATTTCAATACACCAATTTATATAACGATTAATATCGCGGATAAATCTAATTGGGTGTAAGAGTATATAATAAATATAATTAGATCCATACATAGTATATAGACGTAGATGTATATAGCGTGGATGTAAAAGCCATTTAGACATTGATAATATCATTTTTAATTTAACCATACATACGGTAGATTAGAATCTTCATCCCAATTAAATTGTTGGTAATACTCATAATCTTTTCTAAGCAAATTTGAACGGTGTGATGAATGAAACTCTTCTTTACCCAACCAATGTGGAAACTGTATAGTACTAATCTCATATAATTTCATATTGTTATTATAACCTCGTTTGATCCATTCATTAATCATTGTGTTGGTATATAACTGAAGTGCTTGTATATAAGGTGTCCACATAATAACTATAGGATGTTTCTGCCAACCTTTTTGTTTAGGGTTAAGTATAGTATTAATAATTTGCATACCTTCAACTCTTTGTTTACCTAATCTTCTATAATCAAGTACTTCTGCTGTTTTCTGAAAATTGCTATATGGTAAAAATGTTTGGATAAGTTATGACTCCCCACCATCATCAAACCCTAAGTAGTTTGATTCATCTCTAATATCTTCTTCATCCTCATCGTCATCATCCTCAAAAACAAATATATAATCAGCATTAGGATTTGGTTCATCAGATTGATCGTCTGGATCCATGCATAATATACAAGGACATACTTGATCTGAATACTCATCAATAGGACCATACCAATCATCATAAGTATCTATATAGTCGTCTAATGATACAACATCAGAAGCACCACCATAGGTGTATAACCATTTCTGAAAGAAATGCTCAAATTGTTTATCTGTATATTGTTTAAGTTTATTTGTTTTCTTTTTCATTTATTCTTTCTATAGAGTGAGTAATATACTACTCACGTGAGTATAATACTACTCATGGCATTAATCCCAAATTATTCATATCAATATTGTTAAATCTTTCTAAAGGTGTTATATCATAAAAATGAACTAAGTCGGTAGAGGGAACAAAAAATTGTTCACCTTGTGGATTATATCTATTGGGTATATTTACTTTTTTAGAATTAATTAAATGAGATCCTTTTATAATAGCCATTCTAGTTTGTGGTCTATTGATATGTATATAGAGTGTATTTTTCCTGTCAGAGAAGTATTTAAGTTTTCTAATAGGTGCACGAAGTTGCCAGATTCTAGAATCAACCAATCTCAATTCAGCTTCTATATAGATAGTAGATTGAGAAGAAGGTTGTGGATTTAATACAGTAGGGGTAGTAGTTATAATACCAGCAAGATCTATATCGTACATCCCAAATGGATCATCTGTAATATTAGATATTGTGGGAAAGATAATAGGTAAATGATATTTAATAGTTTCTCTAGCTATTAAATCACAATTAGATCCTTTATCTTGATTCTCTTTATAGTATTGACGCCAACCGTTTTTCATAATTATTTCATTCGGATAAGTGTATATAGACAGTATAGAATACTGAACAATGTTATTAGTATTAATAGTTTAGTTATCAGCATCTTTACATATTTTTTTACTTGCATAATCACTAAAGAGATCAGGTATAAGTGCGTGTATTAATAACGCAAGACTAATCTTGATTGCTATGCAGAAATGTTTTTGATAAGATATATTTTGTTCTTTTAAATGTTTATTCATAATAGTCCGTTGATTATCAAATAGGGTATTATGATATATAGTGTAGTATCACGTACAAGATAATACAGGAATATAAAGATACCAGCTTTCCAACCATACTTGTTAAATAAGTTTTTTATTATTTTTATTGGATTGATCAATATAGATATACTCCAGAGATATTTGCCCATTCAGATAATTGTAATCCTATATAGGCTGCTATAATGGTAATGACTATATAGAGTAGTAAGGTCGTTAGTTTGTTTAATTGTTTCATAAGATTATTTTTAGTGTTTGATACAAGCTTACCCACTTGGGTAGGAAATAATATCAATCCCATGTATAAAATTTTTTGCCTCCGTATGTTCACCAGCCAGGCGCCTGTCAATTTGACAGATGCTCATGGGTAACGGTTTAATGCTAGGGGTAGCGTTCTAGTTAACTATTTTGATTTCATTATATGACATTTTGTCACATTGGTGCATTTTCTGTTATTGAACCTACTACTAACCATAAGTATCCTACCATTAGTATGAATAGGAAGGTTAGTGTTTCTTTAATTCTTTCTAGTATGTTAGTTAGTTGCATTTTATTTTTTACCTTCATTACGCTTTTGCAATTATAAATCTTGAATCAATTTCTTTATTGGTTTCCATTATAAACTGTATAAACATAACCATCAATTCATATTTGTCATCATCTGATATAGTGTCTGGTTCGATGGCTTTACCATCTTTATTAACAAACATACCTTCTGATACCGCATTGGTTATTATGTGATCGATGTTGTCTCCTTGTAGTAACACTCTATCATTATATACTTCGTCTACTGTAGTATTATCCATTTTATATTTTACCTATTATTAATCTTTACACCAAAATTTTTGACAGACTATTTCCGACTAAGGTATGACACCGGTCTGTCAGCGGCTACCCAGAGAGGTAGGTATTAAATCTTGGAGGGATTTGTTTTTTAGGAGTAATCCCTTCCAGTAAAACTCACTGCGATTTTAGTTTTCTTTTAAGTGTAGACTAACTGCGATCAGTAAAAAACACTCGCGGAGAGTTCCAAATAAGTAGTCACTCTCAAACCCACTAGGTTTCCAAATATGTAGTCAACCCTAACCCACATCAGTAGGGAGGCCAGTAGTCCGAGGACTTTCAGTAGCTTTTAACTCTACTCCCTAAATCTTGATTCTCTCATGTGTCTTTACGCCCTTAGACACTTTTCACTCTTATACTTCAGAGAAGAACGGGCTTTATTTACAACATCAATCTAAATCTTTCATTTCTTATACTATAATATACAACATAAAACACATACAAGTCAAGCTTTTTTTTCACTTTTTTTAAGTTTTTTGTATATTAGTTTATCTATAACCTTGTCATTTTTCCACTTGGTAGTTTTATTTTTACCAAAGTTGTGGAAGGTTGTAGTAAAGTCTTCCAGTAAGTCGTCTATATTATTTAAGTTCGAGGACACTTCCAAGTATTCCATCTTTAAGATATTCTGGGTCATCTACTATATTCATATTTAAATTATCTACCACTTCACCAATCTTTACAACATCTTCTTCAGAGAGGGCATCTACCCATTCCTCAGTTACATGCCTTAAACTGACTCCTTCATCTAATAAATCAGTAGATCCATCAGCTAACATTGGATATATCATCGCATTAGAGGAATCTAACACACAACCTACGCTTTTGAGATAGACTTCCCCGTTCGATTTAGCTTCTTTCATTATTGATACTCCAAAATCCATATTTTTTTCCTTTTCTTACTATAGTAATATACACATAAATATCTATATAAGTCAAGCTTTATTTTCATTATTTACGCATTTGGGATGTGAAACACCCCATTTGCATCCTCTTCCAGTGTGATCTTCAGTGAATCACGGCGTATTATGTAGTAGTTTTTCTGTATATGTTCCATAAACCCTAGTATTAAACGCTTATCCCTGTCTATTTTTTGTTTTTTTGTTAGTTTTTTAGTCATTTTCGACTCCTTTTGTTGTTTATTATTCATTCTCTACTATAATATACAGCGAAAATCCATTAATTACAACAAAAGTGGGTGCCATTTAGCCTATTTTCACTGGGTCCTCCTGGTGGCCACAGCCTTTTCCGTCGGGGTGAGCTATAATATGGTGTTTCGGGGTGTAAGTAGGCTTATAATTGAATACTATATAGGTAATATACAGGATAATGGTGTATAGGGCCTAGGTCCATCGGTACAGTGACTGGGTGACACCGGGCCCGGGACAACTGTCAACCGACCAAAGCTTACGCCCCTGGATTTAGTGTATTCCGTAGGGTGGAATGACTATGATAGGGGGTATTTAAAATAATAAAGAAAACGCTTGACTCGTATAGGTTTTTTGTTGTATATTAGTACGTTTGACCCGTTGGTCTTCCACTACAGGCTATATCTCTCAACATACATAATATACGCATAAAATACCATATAAGTCAAGCTTTATTTTGATTTTTTTCACATTTGATTGATTTAATGCTCAATATAGATATAATGTGGTGATTAATCCAAAATAATATTGTGTGACAAAATGACATCAAAAGGTTAGGATTTAGCGCCCGAAGTGTGGAAATCACCCCATGTGACAAAAAGTCAGACTCAAGAGAAGAATGCTCTTATATTTTGATAGTATTGTATTTTTTAGATTATCCTTAGATAGGACTATTGGTATTAAAAGGTGGGTTATTGTGGTGGAAAGTAGGTTATTTAACCTATTGTGATTTTTGAGTAGTATCAAAAGAAGTTTTAAAACTTGACACTATTTTTTTATTCTACGAATCATCCAAATCCAATAGATGACCCCTAAGATTAAGAATAAAAATGTATATCGGTCTATGGTTATTTCCATAATCTTTAATACCATGACTGGGAGTAGTCGTATGAGTATAACTAGCTAAGATAATGCATAAAGTTGTGGGTGAAACCCACACATGAAGAGTCGCGGTATATTAAGCCAATATTGACTTAATTGATTCTATCAGTCTTTCAATAGATTTTAATATTTTAGAAGGTATATCGTGTTTCAGACATATATAAAGTGAAAGTAAAACTATTAAGTGTGTCTTATAGGGATTAGGTGGAACTGAAATCTCTAAAGC
>Ga0315336_1001289_pt1 | contig 51212 bp, 35 predicted proteins | sample ASW5metaG_FD_204512 | JGI IMG/M metagenome (GOLD analysis project Ga0315336, IMG submission 204512) | Ammonia-oxidizing marine archaeal communities from Monterey Bay, California, United States - ASW #5 | ecosystem: Environmental > Aquatic > Marine > Intertidal zone | place: USA: California...
TGGCCATACTTGGTGCAGTATATATTACACCTAAGGCGTATTCAAATCTGTTATAGAGATATTCTCCTAGATAGAGATATTCTCCTAGATAGAGATACCGTTGCCTAACCAGAATGACCAACATTTCACCTGCAGAAGCTACACCGCTAAAAAGCGCAAGTACCGAACAAAAGCATGTAGATATGATCTACGACGTGGCAAAGGCGTCAATCGTTACCGAAAAGGTGACAGTCTCCGGCGTAACTATCATGGTTACTGCTGCAATGGGCGCCGTTGAAAAGATCAAGAGTCTTAACGGCTCACAGAAGAAAGAATTGGTACTTCATGTAGTGAACCGAATTGTTGGAGAAATTCCAGCCGACGACGAAGATAAGCAAGCAATTCAGGCAGCTGCTGCACTTGCCCCAGTGCTGATTGACACTTTGGTTAACGCCGCTCGAGGAGGACTTGGAATCGGCGGCAAAAATGGTGTCGGCTGCAGTTGTGTCATCTGTTAATGCTACTTGGCAGAGGCAATAGTCTCAACCAGGTATATATGGTCGTAATCTTCTATTCTGCATTCAATGTCCACTTTGCTAACTTTTTCAGTCAATACAGCTATAGCTTCACGTCGTTCAAACCCACACATGTCAAATAGCTGGTGACCGCATTGTGGGTGGCCAAAGCTATAGTTCGGTTTGTTGATGTCGGGCCATTGTTTGGCATAGTGGGCGCCACGTTCATAGCGCACGCCAGGAATATTGGCAAATATCCTGATTACACTATGATACCCCCACTTTTCGGCAGCAAGTATTGACCGATAGTGATCATTTTCCATGTCCTCTGCACTCAATCCCATATTTACTAGCAGTTCAACTACTTGCACATGGTTGCACTCCACAGCCCAGTGAAGCATCGCATAATCATCATATCGAATGAGCGTTTTATCCGGCCCACAGGCATATGCAAGCGTTTCCGCCGCAGTAGTTTCCTCGGCAAGGCAAAGTGTATTAAAAAGCCCCACAATAGCCCGCCAACCCGGTTGTAGTTGCTTTAGTAGCTGTTCGGCTTTAACATTGTTGAACACCTTAAGTGCGCGCCCAAGAACTAAGTAGTCCATCGCACTTACCAATATGTTTACAGCGTAAAAAGAAAGGGGGAAAGGCGGTGAATCATGCATGTAGTACATTGCACTACGAAATGCGAGTTAGGGTGCTGACAACAAGCGCCTTCGCGTCAAGCGCCGAACGAAAGAGGATATCCTCTTCTTCACGACACAGAATGCGAACATCGTCAGTGACCATTGATGCAGCTAGCGGCTTCACGTTGGCGATTTTGACCGTCGCGCGAAAGGTTGTGCCCTCCTCAACATCAGAACGAAGCTTAATCTTCTTTGACGAACGATACACTTCATTGTACGACATGTTTGATTTAGAATAGGTCAACTGCAGAGGGTGCCCACCACCAATCTTCTCAAACGTGATGGTGTCGCTGTAGTGGATCGAATCTCCCATAGTTTTCTTGAACTGCTTCGCGGGTAGCGTGAATTCAATGGGAAACTCTTCAACAAGAGCTTCGGGAGACAGGCACCGCTCCGCCTCATATAGCTCATCGTCCGGAGCATACGTTGAAAGTGTAACCTTGTAATTGCATTCTTTGTCGACCGACGCATCTTTGAAGATGAACGACAAACTTAATGGCTCGTCGTGAGCCTGCATGATCGTGATCTTGTAGAATGTTCGATCAATGCTCGCGAACATTTTCTCAACAACTTCCCGGTTGATGCCGAGCCAGAATTCCTCTTCACAATAATGCCAGTTCACATGCGACCCGGCAACATGCGCCACAACGCGAGACATTTTGCTTTGATCTCGAGTAAAGAACGTAAGGGCATCGGGAGTGCACCGAAGATGGATATCCCGCGCCTTGATGTTCTTGAAGTATGTGAACAGCGCCTTGAACACAGTAGGGTCTCTAAACACGAATTCAAGTCGATTGTCGCTATCGTCTGGGGCATCAACGATACCTTTCATTTCCAGAACAGGTGCAGGTGGTTTACTTGATGGCCTACCAGGGCCCCTGCGTTTCGCTGCAGGTTTTGCCGCGGGTTTCGTCACAGGTTCATCATCAGGTGCAGTTTCAGTCAGAAGATCTGCAAGCTCTCCCAGAGATTCTTTTTCCTCACTACCGGGCATAGCTTTTCGTATCAACGTGAGTGTGATGTACGCGAATATGACGCGGGAATTATTTGTCTAAGTTGGTCTCAAGATCGAAAATAATACATCGGGTCATGACCCTTGATAGCAATAATCATGTTCGTGCAGCATACAACTTCAGAGTTGGAGGAGCACACATGAGAGGAGACGTTTTCGAGTTTTGTACGATAGTTTGGCCAATTCGTTTCATTAACTGCATGAGTGTTGCCCGACGTCTTTTTAGTGGCAGTTCGAACGCTTCCGGAGCCGGCTGGTAGATTACCCGAATTTGTCTCCACAAAGCAGTTGCCAAGTTGAGGCTGTGTATCGTCTGGGTCAAGTGCGCTTCATGTTCAAGCGATTTGTACGGTACTCGCGAAGAGCCGGCAAGTAAAACGCCTTTAAGCATATCATTTAGTGCATCACTGCCCAATCGCGAAGCTGCAGCGCAAATGTAAGTCCCCGGTCCAGGATCTTTAGGGATTACCAATTTGCGAAACTCAGCTACATTCTCTGGCGGGTTCGCATCGTAAGCTGTACCGAATTCTGTAAGAAGCGCCTTTATAAGAGCATCACCACCACATACTCCACTTGGAACTTCTTCGTTCAAAACTTTTTCTTCGAACTGTTGATGCAACTCTAATCCCCATCCGTCGCGTCGCTCAGCACGAACTGCGTCCAGAATCACAACAGAAGACGCAGTGTTATAGCCATATACATATGGTCGCGCTCCAGCAGTTGGAGCCCATGTAATATCTCGTGCACCAAGAGAGCGGATCGTAGCACCATTATCGTCAGTGACAAGAAGTGGTTCCCCAGCGTCCTGTAGTGCTGCGAATGGCTCTTCTTTCGTTTTTGACTCCACGAGTGGCTCGGCACGAATAGTGCGAAGGCGCTCAACAAGGCGATAGTTAATGCCTGTTGAAGTTGCTGCCAGTGTCCCAAACTTCGCCGAATATCGTTGATCGATAAGTGGTCGAATATCGTACGTAACAGACATATTTGCATTTTTCAACGTCAAGTCGATCGAAGCTGAAGTCATATCCGTTTCACCAAATGGGGCAGGTGTGTAGCACATTGTTTGCAGAGGATGGTAATCAGCCAGCGTTTTTGCATCGGCCAGTGCAATTTCAGAAGAATCGTTGGATAACCCGAGTGAGGTGTTTTTTGCAGCTTCGAGTTCGATAAGTGCACTACTTTGGTCAGCGCATAGGAGTGTACTCATATACAGCTCAGTTGCCACGCTGCCCCGGATTGCAACCGATTTGTATAGTTTTGAGATTTCACTCCCGGTTAGTCCTTTGGATGTACTTTTGTTAGCAGCCGCTGCAAGCACTTCACGCAGCCGGGATGCAGTTTCCGCGGCAGAAGAAGAAATGTCCTTGGTAAGTCGTTTGAGACTATTGGAGTATGTACGGCTCATTCCGACCATTACGTTGTGTCTGATATTAGGGTCAAGGATATCAGTCGTAGCAGCTTCGAGCTCACGGCCAACTTGTTCGCCAATATCACCGGCACGCATCGCAATTTCGATGTCAGGAAGCTTAACGGGAATCGTCTCAAGCAATGCTTGTGCACCGGAAACTGCACGGAGCGAGTTTTTCCATCGAGCGCCAATCGTTCGTTCACCTGCGGTCCCAACTTCTTTTGCGTATGCATTGATCGCGTCAATCCAGGTCTGCAATGATGCCTTCCAGCCCGCTACTGCGTTATCGAATGATCCAGTCGCTGAAGTTTCACGACTCGGCGCCGAAGCTTCACGAATCGAAGCCGTAACAGGTGCTTTTTGTTCTTCTACGACATTCCGTTTGCGCGCCGCCAATGTGCGAAGCGCATCTTGTGTGCGACGGGACCTTGCTCCACCCGTCATGTTAGAGTGCAGATCGTCATCGTTCATACCGGCGCCGCAAGTATATAGAGGTAATTGAGTTCTTCCATTTGTGATCAAGTCAATGGCCACAACAGATAGCTGGCATCCGGTGCGTCCGGACATTACTGATCCGGACCTATCGCCAAACGAACGTCACCATATGTCAATGAGCCTGCCGCAAACTGCGCCCGGCCCTACTACGCAGGAGCAAACTACGAAGGGTGGTTTCTTCAGCGAACACAAAATTGCAATAATAATTGCGGTGATTGTGCTATTGATCTTTGTAGTAGTGATCTTCGTCTACATGACGCGCAAGGGCGACAAGAAAGCCCCTCCACCGGGTCCACCAGCCAGGCCTGCAACGGGAGACACGTCAAATCCCGAATCAGTTAACATAGAAGAGCTGAGACGGCTTCGAGAAACCCGGCGTCGAGCTCGTGCAGCCGCGAATTCGTCTTCTGCAGCGGCAGCTCCGGCGGCGACACCAGCGGCCGCGACACCAGCGGCGGCAGCTCCGGCGGCGACACCAGCGACGGCGACACCAGCAGCAGCTCCAGTTTTGGTTTCACCTCCGGCACAACAATTGGCAGACGCCGCGTTAATTGCCAATGCAATCGCAGAAGCACATGAACAAGGCGATGCACAAGGTCTTGCCATGTTAGAAGCGGCGCGACAGGCACCACCTAACGAGTGGGCAACCGCCGTAGCAACATGGCGCCGAGTGCGGCAGGCCCAACAGCAAGCGGTTCAGCAGCAGGGCCCGGTGCAAGTGCAGCAGGTGTATCAATCTCCGCCACAAGAGCCAACGCCTCGGCAACAGGAGCCTCTTCCACAGGGCGGCCAGGTCAATGACCCCGATATGGACGCTTTTGTTAACTCTCTTTCCGACGAGGTGGCCGCAGCCGACGATGACGGGGTAGAATTATAAGCATATATAGTGCTATTATTGCACTATGGCAGCATTTATTTTCGGCTGCCTGACTTTTCCAGATAGCGTCAAGTTTGAATCCCGGGGAAGGTACCATACACATAGGCAAATTCGCCTATTGGAGAAAGACTATAAGGGACATAAACAGTTCAACTGCTCACCCATAACACAATGCCTGCCAAGAAGACTACCCCTGCGAAACCAGCTGCCAAGGCAGCCCCTGCAACCAAGGCAAAGCCTGCTGCAGCCGCTGCTGCGCCGGCGGAAGATGCCGAGCCGAAAAAGCACCGAGTGCAACTCGCCACGGTCCTTGGAATCGGCATTTCGCAAGCCCGTTGCGCTACTCACTTGAAGTATTACCTGGGTGATGAGGCAGTTGAAGCCGAGATCAAAGAGTTGCGTGCCGAGGTGAAGGCGGCAACGGAAGCCAAGGAGGAGGCAAAGGTCGCTGACCTTAAGGCCCAGATCTCTGAGAAGTCGAAGACGCTGGTCCGCACAAGCAGTGGAACTCCAATCGCAGCGGCCACCATGATGAACAGCCTTGTTATTGAACTTATCCGATACGGCATGGACCAGGCAATTGCGGGTCAGCGCAAGATCGTGGAAGTTGCTCACCTGCATGAAAACTCCCCCGAAAGCCTTTCTCTATACCCTTTGTTCGACAAGTGTGCATCCTGGGCCGGGTATGACCCCGCGCACGAGGAGGAGCTGAAGAAGCAGCGCACGGCCCAGAACAAGGCCGCCAAGGATGCTCGCGAGGCCAAGAAGAAGGCCGCGGAAGAGGAGGAGAAGGCTGGTGGCAAGCCCGCCGCAAAAACTCCCGCAAAGGCCGCGCCCGCAGCTGATGCTGACGATGGCGAGAGCGGAGGCGTGAAGACCACTTTCAACACCTATGTTGAAAACACACTCAAGACTGTGAAGGCTGAAGAGCTGCCCGACGGTACCAAGCCTTACGCCACTATGCGCGTGAGCAACCGTGTTCGCGAATACATCTCTGATATGGTCGCGGAGGCGATTGCCCGCCTGGCTTGCCTTGCTCGAATTATTGTAACTTATGCTATGGATGTTCGCACGATGAACGCCGATCACATCAAGGTGGTTGTCCGCATGTTGCTGACTGACGCCGGGCGATCTGAGGACCAAATCGAGGAGGTGACTCAACAGATCGACGACAAGCTCAAGATCTACCACGATCACCTGGAGAGCGAAAAGGCGAAGAAGGCTGAAGAGCTCACCGATGAGAAGAAGGCTGAGATCGCCCAGAAGAAGGCCGAAACCGAGATCGCCCGCAAGAAAAAGCAGGCTGACATGGCTGCCAAGCGCGCCGTTGAATCCGCCGAGAAGGCAAAGGCTCTGCGAGCTGAAACGGCCAAGCTTGAGGCTGCCACCAAGTAAAAAGCTTGAGGCTGCCACTGAGTAAGAGTACTGCCTCAAGTATTCTTCATCTTCCCCCTAATTTTCGGCACCGATTTAACAGTCTTGGTAGCACTTTTTTGTAATAGGATATAGCGGCCACCATGAAGCCCGGTAATACAATCATCCTCGCGACGGTGGTTGTTCTTATCCTCATAACAATTGCGATGGTGTTAGGTGGAAAAACAATGGTGTTCTTAACACTTACTGTGGCAGGCGTCGCAGTTGCGTCGGCAGATTTTCTTAGTTCCGGGCCGACAGTTTATTCTGAGCCACTGCCTCCTGTTCTAGGCGGGGGCGGTCGGTTAAAGCGCAAAACAGTAAGGCGCACGTTATTTGGGCAACTCCGCCACAATTCGACTGCAATGAAACGGACACTGAAATTTATTCGCGGCCGGAATCGTGATTTCTTTCCTGTCGCAAAACCTATTCTGCTGCATGGTCCACCCGGCGATGCTGCTACTCTTAATCAATTGCGCGAAGCCTGGCTGAAAGACTTTGCCGATTCGAAAGTTGATCCTACTGGGCGCGCATCTAGTCGGGTAAAATACCTTGACCCATATCTTGCGGGAATCCGCGCATCTTTAAGTCAATGGCCCGACTACAAGTTTATTGACATTGGGGCGTCTGAGGGAACAATCACTGCAGCAATTGCTAACGAACTTGGCCTTGACGCCGAGCACGCAGTAGCACTCGATATAGTAGAACAACCAGGGGGTGATGCTGTGACATTTGCACGGACAGATGGACAAACAATTCCTTTCCCCGATAAAGAGTTCGATTTACTTACAATGTTGATGTCCGCGCATCATTTCTCAGACGTGAAGGCAATGTTTGCCGAAGCTGCTCGCATAGCAAAGCCCGGAGCACGTCTCATTATACGAGAACATGGGAAAACCGACAAGTCCAGTGTGCTGTTCTACGATGCTGCTCACGCACTCTACGAATCGGTTTACAGTGATGAGACGCCTCCTGAAGAATTCGCAGCAAGATATGCACGAGGTAAATTTGCTGAATATCGCACAATCGATGAATGGGTTGATATCGCAACTGCTGCAGGTTTCCAGCTACGAGTGAAAAGCGAACCTCGCGAAGACAAGTTCGACACTGTGTTTGCTATGTTTGTGCGTTAGCAGCGTAGGCTCTATGTTCGTGCGCTAGCGGCGCAGGCTCTCTGACCCACTGATTATTTCAAGAAAGTTGCGCGCAAATGCCTTAATATCATCTGTTGTTGTTTCGTCGGAGATGCAGATGCGAAGAATTCCATTTTTGAGCTCCTTCGGGATATTTAGTGATGTTACGGTGTCGCACCGCGAAGTTAACGCGCTTATAAGAATACCCCGGCGTTCAAGAGCGGCCCGCGCAGCTTCGGCGTTGAAATGCGGTCGCCTGACTGAAAGTGTTAAGGTACCCGGCATTGTTCGTTCATGCCCCACAGGTGCAATCCATACAACGATTGGAGTACTGTTCTTTTCCGATTTAACTATCGCGTCTTGCATTTCTGAAGATCCTTTGCGATCGCGCTCGTACCACACACCTTCGTGTGTCCAGCGCACTATGGCAGGGTGGTCATCCAGATAAAAGCATGGAATTCGAGCTTCAATAACGTTCTTGATAGCCGCCCGAAGCTTTATCACCTGCACAGTCTTTTCAGCTCGATCCTTCAGTGCAATGCGTAATGCAACCCTCCCAGCGCCTATTCCGGGAAGGTTTTCCATATTTCCGTGAAGACTGCCATCCTCTGGGAACTTGATGCCGTACCCTTGCACGAACGTATTTCGCACAACTAAAACTCCAATTCCCGGCGGCCCATGCAGTTTATGAAGTGAAATACTGAATGCGTCAAGTCCCAAAACACATGGCCTAACTGCAGTTTTACCAAAAAGCTGTGCAACATCGGAATGGAATGGAACTTTCGACTTTCGCGCGATTTTCGAAAGCTCTTTTAGGTTGTTGATGATTCCAGTTTCGTGGTTTGCGGCAATAATAGATACTAGGCACGTGTTCTTCTTTATTGCTAACTCCAAGTCCAGAGGACGCACTACGCCGAATGTATCGCCTTCGGTCCCCACTGGAAGCACTGTTAGTTGGCAGCTTTGTTCAGCTTCCAGTCGTTTGCAGCAACTAAGCACTGACGGGTGCTCTACATTACTTGTGATAATATGAGGGCGGTTGCCGGTTTTTGCCCAGTAACCGTCCATTGCGCGGGTAATAATGGTGTAATTGCTCTCCGCAGCGCCGCTTGTGAATAGTACTTTAAATGCAATGCTGCTTTCAATCGGTGCAAGGTCGAACTCACATACGGAGGCAATTTGCTTGCGGAATTTCTTTACAAGTTCGTGGCCTTCTTGACCACTTGCATGCTTAGCCCGAGAGCTTCCTCGATTTGTCCATTGAATGAATGCATCAAGTACCAGCTGCGGCATTAACGACGTTTCTCCATCGAGGTAAACTGTCTTTTCCTCCGCCATCGTTATAAAAAAGAAGCATTACTCTTCTTATAACCGCCGCACCACTGTCTTTAGTTTCGAAACAGTTGCATGATTACGATATACAAGAGTTGATCTCTACAGGCCCCCATATCGAAAGTCCTCTCATCGTCCAACAGTAGTGTGAATGGTGTGGCCAGTCTTTACGAGCACTATGTAATGATTCGTATATCTTACCGCAATCACAGACATGTTTTATTGGTGGTATCGACTGTAGCTCTGAAATTATATTGGGCGCGCAACCGCCACAGAAGTTGAAGAAGCTGATCTCGACAAGTTTCGGACCAACTAGAATTCCACATTTGGTACACCACAAGCATTTGCGTTTGTGTCGATCCCATCCTGTTTCATGACATTGGGCACTGCAGTACCTGCCGTGTTTGCAATGGCAGTCAAATTCAGATACTGCAGCATTGTCACATACAAAACATTTATCGCAGTTAGTCTTGTGATCGTTCCAGTCAGCTTTCTGACACTCCACCCCACAGTATCGAAGTTTCTTACACCCGCCACACCATTTATGTGCTCTCTTCCCGCATTGGGAACAAGAGGCGGCCATTGCAACGTTATATATGGCGATACGCTATTTCAAAAATAGCAGGATAAGAACTACTTTACATCTTAACAGCCACCCTCTCGGATACGCTCAAAGACGCTTTCCTCCAGGCGTATATAGCCGCACAGGAGGGGGTCGTTTTACCTGTATCCCTGTGCGCGCCCACTCAACCGTCCATCCTTTCGGCTGGCTCGAAGGGGTATTTCTGCTTCTTATTGCGAGGACCGTTTCGGGAACGGATTTATTAGTGGTGTATGGAGTTGGTACATGCGACATGTTCTCAGTCGACGAGTGCTGCCACGCCAGCATCAAACTGCTTATCCGCATAGCGCAGTCACCGTATGACAGTTTCCCCGATGAGAATAGCCACTGCATGCTGTCAATTTCGGTCTTATATCGTATGCCAGTGCATTTGACTGAATGATTGTCCCAGTTGTTCATGCAGCAATCCGCGCTACACCAGCGCCCGCAACCACAGTTGCAGCGATAGTCTCCACTCGCAAACCCACATGCGTTGCAGCGATTGCAACTTTCGCGGTGCTGGTCCCAATCAAGGAGCTGACACTGGGAGCTACAGTAATGCTCTTTCTGACAACCGTCGCACTTGCGATCAGTGGCGATTCCGCAGTTTTGGCATTGTGGGCTGTGCATTTTCGCCCACCAAGTATGTAATCGATAAACGGGTTCAAAAATGACACAATAGCATTTGGTGCTACATTTTTGGCCCTCCGAGCCCATTAATGCAAACCTTTCCGTGGTATGTGCACCATGCACCTTTTTGGCAGGTCGCACTGCAATATGAAGCCTTTCCACACCCGCAAGTGATGAAACTGCCCGGAGCGGAACAATACGAACATGGATTGCATGCCAGTCGATGAATGCTTCTATGTCCGTGCATACACTCGACGCTACAGTATCGCGCAACTGAGCATCCTCCACACTTAACTGCCGGCTTTTCGAGCCCACAGTAACCACAATCCATGGTGTATATTCTATATCAGTAGTATCTTAAAATGCTAACCACCAGTAGTATCTTAAAATGCTAACCGTCGCAAGATTTGAAAGGAATACTGACATTCTATACCGGCAGGTCCAGTGTTATTGCATTCACGATCAGACGCTCACATATTGAGGTGATGCCAACTGACGATAATCAGTGGCACGCCATAACTGTCCGGGATGAAACGAACCCCTCTGAACTACGCGCGTTAAACTCTCAGGGAAAACGGATTGCTTCATTCGAACAGCACATCAAAGACCTCCAAGACAACCTTGATACCACAGACGCGACACTAGTATCGATGCGAACGCAGGCACGCCACAAAGACTTGGTTCGATTTGTGATCACAACAATTCCTACGCTTGGTGTGATGGTAGTTAACCTTGTCGGTGTGGAAGTCTCTGAAGTGATTTGGGCACTTGCTGCCGCGGTTATGGTCCCTCAGATACCTGAAATCTTGTACTATATTATGGAGTATCTTGAACCTGAAAAGAACTAGGATACGGCGATTCTGTAAAAAGAAATCCAGGGACAGGTATTATCTGGGTAGAAGCGACTACGCAAATGCGTCAGAAGCATCCCATGCAAATGCGTCTTCTTCGGCGTAGGCTTCCTTCGCGTCGTCATAGTTCACAGTCTCCAGTGCGATATTTTCATCGTACTTTGAGATCTTTTCCACAACGTCACCAACATCTGCGCTGCCACGTTCGATAATGCGACGCAGTATCTCATTAGCATCAGTGGGCGCAACGTAGATTGCGCGCTTTTCCCCTTGCAGAATCGAAGCTAATACACCTTCGCCGCCGCCAAGAAGGGCAAGATAGCACGCGAGTTGCAATTCATGCTCTTGACACAATGCACCGAGTTTGAATTCCCAGATAGTCCCATCGTTTGCGATGAAATCTGCACGCCCAACAACTTCTACATCTCCAATCTTGATTGGTGCAATTCTGGTCTCGAATTGGCCTTCAATACCGTTTAGCATGCTCAGGACAGTGTCGCGCAAGTTGAACAGTGCATCAGCGTTAACCCAATTGTAATGAGTAACTTGCCGCGCAACATGATGACGCCCATCACGAAAGGCATGTTCTGCAAGCGTGAGTGTTGCCCATTCCTCAAAGGAGCGTTCTTTACAAGCACTTGAAAGCGCACTGGAGATATTCTCCCAGAACTCCTCAGGATAGGCTTTGTACTCCGTGCTCAGAATCTGGTTTTCGTTGGGGTTGAGCTCTTCAGGAGTATTGACTATCTGCGGAGTTTCAAGTTCTGTAGCTAAATTGGTAGTACCTGTGCGAGACACTTCGGCGAGCGTCGTGGAGAGAATCCCGTATACACTGCTCATATCCTCCATAGTACGTGCAAATTTCACCTTCGTGTTGAAATCGGTCGCATGTGTTGGATGCGCCGCCATAGGGGTAGGAAGAACAAGCTCCATTGCCGCCACCATTGTGTCCGGGTGAAGGTGACGGATGAGATCCGTGACAGATATAATCTGTTTCTTGCGCTTTTGCGGCTTGGAGCGGCGAGGGTTACCCGGGGCGCCACGAATAGAAGCATGTACATCAAGTTGTGGGCGGGTAATAGATCGCAATGTTGACGATGCGCTGTTCACCATAACAAGTAGTTTGATTGCTCGTGTTGCTGCGACAGTTAGCACATTGGGAAGGCGCATTGGATCTAGCGGATCGGTAACGAAGTCGCGAGCAAAGTACTTGAAGTAAGTCTCGTCCAGACCAACAATGATAACACAATCACGTTCACAACCTTTAACGGTGTTGAAACTAAGGATTGCGAGTTTGCCCCGAACAAGATCATCATCTACTCCACTGTCATCGTCGCTACTGACAAAGAGTGGGACATCAGTGAGGCGACGAACAAGTTCAGCAATTGGTGATTTCTTGTTTCCAAGCCCGCGCACACTAGGTGCCAGAACAAATACACCATCCGGTCCAAACTCTTCAACGGAAGCGCGAGTAATGCTTAACAGACTGGTAATGATGTCTTCTTTTTTCTTCTCAGCAATGTAGATTGGCAATCGGTTGTCTGTGCGAGTATTGCCACCAATAAGAACTGGAGCACGATACAAATGCGTGTTGACAAATGCTGCAGTAGCTGGCGTAAGCCGATAGCTGACCGCAAGTCGGCAACTGGTCCACGGCCCTGCAACAATACCTCGGTAGATCTCCGGAGCATCTCGTAGAAACCCAGGGTGTGCGCCGCGGAACACATTGATGGATTGAAGCTCATCACCCACGATGATAACGCGCGATCCGGGATTGTCCCGGATAAGGTGCCGGACCAATGCAAAGTAGTCAATTCTCATGTCTTGTGCCTCATCAAGCATGATCATATCGAACCTGGGTGCAGATTCTGGTGGATACTTGACAACTCGGCCAAGAACATCGTCGTTGCGAACAACTGTACCATATGCGCGACCTGCAGCGGCATGATACGTTAGTGCAGTTACGTTGCTCGGTGCGCGCTTTGAAACTTCGAGTTGCAGGCGTTTGTTGTACGTGAGCAGCAGATGCTTGAGTTGTGGCCGTCGAGCAGCACACATAAGCAGCGTGGTGGACTTCCCGGCACCGGCAACTGCACGGCACTGAATATTGTATCCAGCTTCTGCTGCGGTAATAACCGCCCATTGTTCAGTGCTGGGAGAAATTCCTTTGGGAAGAATGCTCTTAGGCGCTCGGTGAGCAAAGTCGTCGGCATAATATGCTTCTATTGCAATTTTTATGCTCGCGCCCTGTGTCAGTTCAATAATGGGCTTTCCATCAAGCTGCGGCGCAATTTTCACAATAGCTTCCATTTTCTTGCGGGCGTTTAAGCCTACGATGGCGCTACAGGATATTGCAGCCGCAGCGAGCTCAGTAACTGTTCCGCTTACTGCTGTAGGTATCACATCGGGGTACGTATACGCGACCCAGGAAAGACCGCTCTCCCGGCTCAAATCAAAGAATAACAGCGGCATTGCGGTGTCAATAACCATCACTTATGTCGATTCAAATTGTGATATATGTATGTTTTTTTCGGCCCCCTTTCATAGAGTGCTTCGACATCACCATGAGCCAGGAAAATGTTGAGCAACCGATTTTCATCGAAAATCTTTCCCAGCAGCGCAGGCATTGGAACACCGCGACGCAAGGTGATGCAGTCCACCGTTTCCCGGTTCAGCTAGAAGAGATTTGGAATCAGTATAATCAAATCGGTACCTTTGATGCGGCGGATATCCAGGCCATGATCAACGACGGTGACACGGACACTCTTGGAATTGTTACACTTCGAAAGAACAAGACCCTTACGTTGGTCCCCGGTAGTACCACCAAGTATCAACTTACGCTTCCTGATCTTCAGATTGCACATGTGATACCTGCGACGGAGGGTAAAGTTTCTCCAGTTGCCGGGGACGTAGGACCAGTTACAACTGCAACAGCTGCGCCTTCGGGCATTACCGGGTATACTCCAGTAATTGTTGACGCAAATGGGGTTGTGTATCCTATGTTAGCGTCGCTATGGGTAATCGACGGAATCAATGCATGTGTTGAGTTTCCTTACGGAGTTCCGTCGACAATGGATGCGCCCTTTGTCCTAACGTACTACGAGTACACAGGAGACACTGGCGGCCGTACTACTCTTGATGCGCATGAGTCCAGGCCTCTTGAGCAGAAGGACGTCGACAGGCGCGCCGAAAATAGTGACTATGACATCATCATATGTGGTGCGGGCACTGCCGGCAGTCTGCTCACGCATCAATTGGCGTCACGATACCCGGATGCTAAGATTCTGCTACTGGACATAGGACAGGATGATGTACGTGAAGCTGCCCCGAACGCGGATCCGGCAAATGACTGGGGGCAACTGCCGCGCACGGTTATGGGTACCCTTGGCGAGGGCGCGTATATGGTACATGGGGAACTTAAGACTTCCGACACTGATCCGTCCGCTCGTGGACAGATTCACGACCCTTTGGGGGGTACTTTGGGTGGTACTAGTGCAGCAAATGCTATGGTCTGGAACCGTGGTACAAAAAAGGGTACTTATGATCGCTGGGAAGAGCGTGTTGGTTCTGAATTCGGCTTCAATGCTATGAACGAAAGCTACAAAGTCATTGAGAACCGATCCCAGGATACGCTTATTTATGGCACTCCAGGAGGGCGATACTGGACTGACCCCCCGGTAGCACCTCCAGCGCCACAAGAAGACGTTCCCGGGCGGCGGTTTAACTCGGCGTATCATGGCGATAGCGGCCGCGTGGGACTTTCGCAGAATTTCATTCGAGGACCTATGAGCGCGGCTATCGATGTAGTGCTGCAAACCGAAACGTTAGGGACTGAGCGCAGCGCGCCGTTCCACCCGACTGACCAGATGTATCTTGATGAAGAAGATCCCTCAAATCCTGTCGAACACACGCATTATACCCCAACTACACAATATGACCAGTCCAGTTCCACATTCACTGATGCACTGTCGGAGGTTCAGAATCCATATCCTGGCTCGACACCAGGGTACACCAAAGTTCCGGCACCCCCAGGTATAACTCGTGGACCTGAGTATGCGGGGTATCCGCAAACAATTCGTGATGGGATGTTGCTTGGGGATAATTTCCCCAAAACACAAAAGGCTCGATGCTATGCAGCTCCCGCATATCTGTATCCAATCTTGGACAACGTTATTCCCCACAATGTTACGGTCAAGACCCGTGCATTCATTAAACGCCTGCTATTCACGAACCCACAAGATCCGACTGAGTGCACCGGCGTAGAATGGGTTGAGGATGGTTGGCATGTAATGAACCTGGAGCGCTCGATTAACCGCAATGGCCCTCAGTACACCGGAACAGCCTCTGATGTCGACACCAGCGAGCTCGGTCTTAAACAAGCGGTGCTTAACCAGGCTAGTTTGGCGCCAGCAATTCAAGCTTTCGCAACACTGGATATTTGGCTGTGCCTGGGCGCAAAAAATTCGCCCAAGCAGCTGCAGCTTGCTGGCATTGGAGATGCCAAAATGTTGGACTCAATCCGCAAAGGTGGATCCATCCCATTGCGTACACACCTACCAGGTGTTGGTCGCGGCGTTCAAGATACCTTTGACACCGCTATTGGATGGTTACATGAGCAGAACGGAACAACAGAGTTACCATTTCCATTCCCTGCAGGGGGGCCAGCTTTCTTACTTGGACAAATCATGGGTCTGGCCGACCCTCAAAACCCGTTAGACCCCGTCAACACAACTAGCATATCGGGTGTTTCCTTTCAAGAGGGCCAATCTATTCGGATCAGGACGAATCCCAGCAAAACATATACTGATATGACGCTGTTATGCAACTTGGGTGATATTGCTAGTGGAATTGGCAGCAGCCTTTGGCAGGATCAGATAAACCTTTTACAGGGCGTCGCAGCAAATATTTCCATGGAGGATGGGCGACCTGTATGGAATAAACACCGGTGGGGGTATACCGATCCATACGGAACACAGCCTAACCATCTGAATACACATGGGTTAATCGCGGAGTATTTTGATATGTCTAGTGCCGGTGAAGTTGCTATTCAGAGTAGTAACCCTTTCGACGACGCCATGTATGCACCAGCTATGGGTGGGCATGACGAGGATGTTGAGGCCATGGTTGCTGGGTTTGAAAATACCATCCTTCCTCTGCTTAAGGGGATGGCTAAACACAAATTTGGGATCCGAGGACCAGCAACATACGTTGGACAAGCTACTGCCGGCGGGGCGCAAGATATTACATTACTGCCAGTTCTTGTTCCAAATCCCGCCAGAGATAGTGTATTGCCCTTTGTTGACTACGATACTGCCAGTACACTCAGTGGCTGGACAATTCAGATCGTGTCTGGCACGGGCGCCGGGCAGTATAACCTGATCACTGTCTGGTCTGGAGCAGGCAGTTATATCGCGGCAGTCGTAGTTCCTTGGGGTACTGCGCCGGATGCCACAAGCGTGTACGCTCTGAATCCGCCGGGCGCATCGCCACTGGATACTATGCCCCAGACTGGGCGTAATTCTCGAGCATTCGCGCGCCTACTGCGCCCGAATGGGGACAACTGTCTTGCCCCCTATGCGGTCGATACACTCGGCGCTGATCCGCTTGGAACGACTGACCAATCTACAGTGATAACTGTAGCACACACTGCTCATGGGCTCTCCGTGGATGATATCATTCGTATTACAGGCGCTGATGCTGTCGGAGGCGTGGCGTCGAATTTACTCAATGAGTATCATGTTGTGGACGCTGTAACGGGCGCTAACGAGTACGAAATTGTGTTGTTCTGGAACCGAACCCCAATCGGTGGTCCAGGCAGTCCGCAGGTGGCTAGCCCTGGGGCGACATCAACGACTACAGGAGGTGGTTCGGCTGTTGTAGTAGAGAAGCTTACTTTCAGCGAAGCTAGATTTCGCAAGTGGGTTGAACTCAACTACTTTAGCGGCTGGCACAAATGCTGCAGTTGCAAAATGGGTACACCGGAAGATACTACTGCAGTTGTGGACACACGTGCACGGGTCTACAACACAAAAGGACTGCGCGTCGCCGATGCAAGTATCTTCCCAGTTAAGCCCAACGCAAATACGATGGCGCCCACTTATGGTATCACACAGCGGCTCTTCGAACTTATCTCAGTGGAAGAATACGATGGCTATCTTCTTTAAGCGAGAAGTGCAAGCGACAACAAAAATTTTCGGCCCCGTCGCGCGTTGAGAGGTTCTAAGTCTGGTATAAACTATGTGTATTTGGCGATGGTAACATATTACAGCTTTTTTTGGGACCACATATATAGCGACCTATATCTGGCCCATTATGAGTCAGAATGAAGGTGTTGAAGACCCGATCTTCATCGAGTCCCTTCAGCACCACCGGGACCACAGCTACATTGCGACAAACGGGGACGCCAATCACCGGTTCCCAATTCGCCCGGAAGAGATTTGGAACGAGTATTCCACGATCCCTGATGTTCCTCCAGCGGGGTTAATCGCTGATGGTGCAGTTGTTGGTGACCTAACCATGTTTAAAAGCAAAGCTCTTACACAAGTGGTGGGAACGACACAAAAATTCGAACTTGCTACACCAGGGGACCTCGCCCGCGTCGTCCCTGCGACGTTTGGGCAAGTTGCGCCCGTGTCGGGGTCTTTGGCCCCAACACTTACAGGAAGCCCTGCAACCGGTTACACGCCTGTTATCGTGGATTCGACTGGCGCAGTGTTCCCTCAGCAATCTTCTTCCTGGGTTGTCGATGGACTTAACAACTATGTTGAATTTCCTTACGGAGTGCCATCAACGATGATAGCGCCATTCAGTTTGACTTTCGTCAAGTACACAGGCCTCGTTGGCGGTGGCAGTTGCGCACCGGCAGTGCCGAATGCGGTTGACCTTTGGGTCGCCGCCTCGCCAACGGGCAGCGATACCACAGGGCACGGCACAATGGTAGCGCCATATCTCACGATTGAGAGAGCGTTGCAAGACATCCGCCAATCTGGCTGGAATGATACCGCCACAATTACGATCATGTCATCGGCAGGCACGTACACCTTTCCTTCCGGGTCAGTTTCTTTCAATGCCGGAAGCTGTGGCGCACAGCGAACGCCCTTGCGAATCAAAGGCGATACAGTAACTACTGTTGGATCTCATGTAGTGGATGCTGCTACACTTGCAAACGCAAGTTCAGGGTTGCTTGAGTTGCACGCCACTGCAGCATTTGCAGTCGCACCGGGCAGTCTTGGAAATCGTATTCGCTTCACAAGCGGGGCAATGTCCACGCTTACAAAGGGCGGTGCATTCGCTAACACTGTTCAGGCGCAGTTGCCGATCGCGTCAGTTCTTGCGGCGGACACAGTTATACTCCCGTTTGACGCCACTACAACGGTCCCCGGCGCGGGAGACACTTTCGACGTGGAAACTCTGGACACTCGTGTAGCACTTGCGGGGGTTATGGTTATTCAGCCAAACTCAGGTGCAGTAATCTTTGAGGATTTCAACCTTGATGTGACTTCTGTAGGTGGGCAGGGAGGAATCGTAGCTGAAAATACTCTTATTGGTACTTACGGCATCAACGTGACTACAGTGGGTGCTGGTGTTGACCTTGTGCTTGAAAATGTTGAAGGTGGTTGGTTAGCAGGTCTTTGCGATGACGACCTTGCGGATGGCTATGAGTTGACAACGAAGTCTCTCTTCATAGATACAACTGCAGCAGGTACCCAGCTGATCAAACTGCCCGATCTCGACAACAAACCCCGGCAATGGGGAAATACAGTGCTTCTTGCCGATCCGGCCGGAGCTGCTGCATTACCAATCATCCTCTCTGGAAGTGTTTCAGCATCGTACTGGGAAAACACTGCAGTGATCCAACCAGCTTTGGACAATACGCTTGCACTCGAAGCATTCCACATTCAGTCAAGCCGGTCATCATCCGCAGCTCTGTGGACAACTGGGGGAATTATCTACGTGAGTAAAGGTCTGATTGATTCTGCCGCGAACACTTCGCTTGAAGTACGTGGTGGTGGTAACATTCTTTCAGGGTCAAACTACAGAACAGTAAGCCCTCTCATTATCACAAACCCTCTTGAGCAAGGCGTGTATGTAGTTAGTGGCACGCTGCAGTTGCCTGAAATTACAATAGACAGTGCAGCGAACACTGGTGTATTCATTGCTTCGGGTGGTACCTTCATCTGCGACAACACATGTGTAATTACCAATGGTACCCTCTCTGGTCTTATTGTTGAAGGATTTGCTTCAATCGCTGGCGTACTCACGTCAACCGGGAACCGCCGAAATGTCAACGTCCGAAGTGGTGGTAAACTGCGTGTGCAAAACGTTGTGGCTACTGGTGCGGAGCAGGAAGGCATTATAGTCAATAATGGATCATCTATGATTAGCATATTCGGCGACGTGGACGCAAGTGGATCAAATACAACAGGCTTCGGGACTGGCAATATCAGAATTTCAGAACAATCAACAGTGACTATTGCAGGAACACTTACATCTACTGGTGCAGTTGCCGGATCAGGATTAACTGTACAGGGCGCTAGTTCATTGCAGATTACTGGAGTCGCAACACTTACCGGAAATTTGGTCTCCGGTCTTGTAGAGTCGGGATTATCAACTATCTGCATAGGTGGGGCTCTTGACGTCTCCGATGGCGCAACTGCGTCCACGGGGCCGGGTATGGACATCGCAGGCTCAAAACTCACAGTTGCCGGCACAGTTACTGCATCTGGCGCGAACACAGGGAACGGTATTACGGCTATAAACTGTTCAGCATTGTGTTTCGGCGGCGCCGTAATGACTTCAGGCAACACGCAACACGGTATTCAGCTCGCAAACTCGAGCCTAGTTGCATTGTCGACATTGACGTCTTCGAGCAACGGCAGTAATGGGTTAAGAGCAACTACTAGCTCTGTTACTGTAAGCGGGGCCGCCACTATGTCATCAAACACTATTGGCCTACATGGTTTAAGCAGTTCGCGGCTCTATTTCGCCAGCACTGTATCTGCTGTCGGAAACGCGGGGAACAATATCATCCTTGGCAAGTCAGTATTGTATGCTCCTTCTGATGCAGTAACTGCAACGGGTTCCGTCTCTGGTTCCGGCATCGTTATGTCTGATCACTCAGAAATGACAACCGGGTTTACCACCACGCTAACTGACAATAAAGTATCAGGGCTTGTCATGATCGAGTCTTCTAGAATGCTTGTGAACGACGGAAACCTTGATGTTTCTGATATTGCAACCGGAAATCTCACTGGGCCCGGTATCAGCCTTACAAACTCGTCATTAGATGTCATCGGTACATTCGCAGGTGCTTCCATTATCGCGAACGGGGGCGACCAGCAAGGCATTCGTGTCATAAACGGATCAAAATTGTTTACCAATGGGTCAATCACTGCGACGAGCAACGCAGGTACAAATGTTGAAGTCGTTGACAGTTCGTCTGTCTATGGATTCGGATTGACTGCAACAGGTTCTACTGCGGCTATAGGGGTTTTCATCAGCAATGCATCAAAACTAACAACGGTGGGTAGTGCAACACTAACGGATAACAAAGTAGCGGGCCTCTCTATGGACAGGTCTTCTGATATGCTTGTATCCAACGGATCGATTGATGCTTCCGATGTTGCAACCGGCAATCTTACTGGACAAGGGATCAGTTTGGTAAACTCGACATTAGAAGTTGTAAATGGAACCATTACTGCAAACGGGGGCGACCAGCAAGGTATTCAGGCTCTAAACTGCTCAAAGCTATTTACCAATGGCCCAATCACTGCAACAGGCAATGCTAGCGATAATATCAATATTCAATCCGGATCGTCGGTCATTGGTTCCACTGTTACTGCAACGGGGTCCACTTCCGGGTCAGGTATTGTTATTGGCGTTAATTCAGCAGTGACGGTTGGTTCTGCGACGCTGACCGACAACAAAGTATCAGGCCTCGTTATGGACAAGGCGTCCAACATGCTTGTATCCAACGGGTCGCTCGATGTTTCTGATATCGCGACAGGCAACCTTACTGGCCCCGGTATCAGTCTCGAGAACTCGGTTCTAGATGTTATTGGTGGCTCCATCACCGCAAATGGGAGCGATCAACAAGGCATTCTCGTAGTGCAGTGCTCAAAGCTATTCACCAATGGCTCAATCACTGCAACGGGCAATAATAGCAACAATATTGATATTCGGTCCGGATCGTCGGTCATTGGCTCCACTGTTACTGCAACGGGGTCCACTTCCGGGTCAGGTGTTGTTATTGACGACAATTCAGCAATGACGACTGGATCCACCACAACACTGACGGACAATGAAGTATCCGGGCTTGATATGACTCGATCGTCCACCATGCTTGTGAAAAATGGAACTCTCGATGTCTCTGACATTGCAACGGGCAACCTCACCGGCCCAGGTATCAGTCTCGCAAACTCGGTTCTAGAAGTCCTCGACGGATCGGTGGTTGCAAATGGTAGTGATCAACAAGGTATTCTTGTTGTGAACTGTTCGAAACTGTTTACTAACACTACTGTTACCGCGACAGATAACACCGGAAACAACATCGAAATGCGTACTGGATCGCAAATCATCGCGGACTTTGCCCTGACCGCAACAGGTTCCACTTCCGGATCTGGTGTTGTAATCAGCAATGGGTCAGAGTTGACAACCGAATCCGCGACGCTGACTAACAATAAAGTGTCAGGCCTCGTTATGGACAAGGAGTCTAACATGCTTGTATCCAACGGATCGCTCGATGTTTCTGATATCGCAGCGGGCAACCTTACAGGACCCGGTATCAGTCTTACAAACTCGGCCCTGGATGTTATTGGCGGTTCCATTACTGCAAATGGAAGCGATCAACAAGGCATTCTCGTTATACAGTGTTCAAAGTTATTCACCAATGACTCAATCACTGCAACAGGCAATACTAGCAACAATATTGATATCCAGTCCGGATCATCGGTCATTGGCTCCACTGTTACTGCAACGGGGTCCGCTTCCGGATCAGGTGCTGTTATTGACGACAATTCAGCAATGACGACTGGATCCACTACAACACTGACGGACAATGAAGTATCCGGGCTTATTATGACTCGATCGTCTACCATGCTTGTGAAAAGTGGAACCCTCGATGTCTCTGACATTGCAACGGGCAACCTTACCGGCCCAGGTATCAATCTCGCGAACTCGGTTCTGGAAGTCATTGACGGATCGGTGGTTGCAAATGGCAGTGACCAGCAAGGCATTCTTATTGTGAACTGTTCGAAACTGTTTACTAACACTACTGTTACTGCGACGGGCAACACCGGGAACAACATCGAGATGCGTACTGGGTCACAAATTATCGCGGACTTTGCTTTAACTGCAACAGGTTCCACTTCCGGGTCTGGAGTCGTAATCAGCAATGGGTCAGAGCTGACAACCGAATCCGCGACGCTGACCGACAACAAAGTATCGGGCCTCGTTATGGACAAGGAGTCTAACATGCTTGTGTCCAACGGATCGCTCGATGTTTCTGATATCGCGACGGGCAACCTTACCGGCCCAGGTATCAGACTCGAGAACTCGGTTCTAGATGTTATCGGTGGCTCCATTACTGCAAATGGGAGCGATCAACAAGGCATTCTTGCCGTGAATTGCTCAAAGCTGTTTACCAACAACTCAACCACTGCAACAGGCAATACTGGCAACAATATTGAAATTGGGATTGGGTCGACTGTCGCGGGTGGAACCATTACTGCGACCGGGAGCGCCTCAAATGGAATTGATATGTACCAATCCAGTGTACTCATCTCTTTCGACGCCACGGTATCCGGAAATGGCAGCGACGGCATTAATATTCGCGACAATTCTGTCTTTGATGCTTCTGGCTCGGTTAATACCACATCAAGTACATCCACGGGATTTGCTATTGACGGGCGCTCAACCGCACGGATTGGGGGCAATCTTGATGTTTCAATCTCTGGGGCAACTAGTGGATCTGGACTTCGAGTTACATCTTCTGATGTATTTGTCGCTAGCTCAATTAGGGCAAATTTATGCACCACTGACTCTGGGATAAGTCTTGGAAACAATTCGTCGGTAATTGTGGGAAGTGATATCAATGCGGACACCAACCAAAATGCAAACCTATCGCTGGGTGGATCATCAAAGTTGTCAGTGAACGGATCATTGTCAACAATTGACTCTGATGCGGACTCCGGCGTTGTTGTTGGAGAAGTTTCTAATTTATATGTTGGCAATGCATTAACAACTACTGGAAACGCTGATCGGGGCCTGTTAGTAAGCGGTAACTGCACCATCCGTGTGGGTGGCGCACTGACGGCATCAAGTAATGCCAATAACGGGATTGACATCAGACAACTATCCTTTATTCACGTTGGATCAACAGTTACTGCAAATGACTGTACGCAAAATGGAATCCGACTGGGTACTGGTGGGTTTCTGGCATGTGATGACGAAATCAGTGTAACCGGATGTAACGTTGGACTGGAGATCTTGGAACGAAGCACACTGATCAACACTACAACAACCACTGTCAGTGATGCTGTCAATACCGGGGCACGCATTCGGTCTGGTTCGTACGTCAACGTCGGTTCATTCGTCGCAGTTGCAGCCGTGGGCCCTGCAAGTACCGGTTATGGTCTCGAGTTGGAATCTGGCACACTCGACACCGGAAATGTTACCGCAACTGGCTGGGCTCCTGGCGGAATCGAAATCCGAACATGCTCGTCAATGTGCATTACTAACTCCGTTACAGCAACGGGAAATGCTGGCACTGGACTAAGAGTATCGGGTGCATCCCGTGCGGTAATCGGAAATACCCTTACGACATCGACAAACGGCTCATCCAATGGAATCGATGTTTCCAGTGGTGGTTATATCCAGGTGTTAGGTATGACGACTTCCTCCGGAAGTACTGGGGGAACTGGTATTCGAATTACTGGATGCTCCAATGCATGCTTTGGCGATGTTATCACCAATACCAACACATCGTACGGAATTAATGTTGAAAGCTCATTCATACAGGCTGGTACAGTTACGGCAACAGGAAACACCGACAACGGTATTTATGCTATTAATGCGAAGTTGCTAATTAATGCACCTACAACATCATCAAACATCTCATCCGGGATAAGACTGGTCACGTCGGATATGGATTCGACCACCGTAGTTTCGTCGTCAAACACCGGAGGCAGTGGGCTTAATATAAACGGATCTAGATTTCGTATCGCCGGGAACCTTACCATAAACTTGAATGGAGTGGGTGGTGCATTTATAGGTGGAAGCTCAGTTATAAATGTTCAAGGGACTATCACTGCGAACACAAACACTGGAGATGGGCTTATTGTGGAAAATGGTTCTACATGCTCAGTTAACGGTACTATTGGGATGGACGCAAATACTGATCGAGGGCTTAATGGCAAAACCGGGGCAATTATCATTGTGGGGGACACATTTACCGTAGCAAATCATGCCGGCGGGAGTGCGATCAGTCTGGAACGGTGCGAAATGAGATGTAGGACAATTAATGTAGCCGGTGCTAACTTAACAGGGATCGAGATGGCCTCATCTCTACTTGAAACGACAAACCCAATCGATGTTTCATCCACGACTGGTACAGGTTGTTCGCTGACACAGAAATCTCGATTGTTCTGTGCCGGGGCGTTCACAGCGAGCTCCTGTGGTGACATCGGGGTCAGTATCAGAGATTCCTCTGTGGCCGACTTTAGTAATACTGTCGTCGCAAGTAGTAACAGCTCAATCGGAATTTCCGTCGATACCAAGTCAACAGCTCGGATCGCTGGCGCGGTGACAACAACTTCTAACACTGGAAACCAGATTAGAGTCGACAATGACTCAAAACTGCTGATGCAAGACACAGTGACTGCAAGGCTTGTGGGTGGTATTGGGTTAACGGTTGATAATGGGAGTTCAGCGGTGGTACTCGGCACAGCCACTCTTACAGACAATGCAACAACTGGTCTCCGGGTAGACAATGGCAGTTCCTGCCTGCTTAATGTCGCTGACGTGTCGGATACAGTTGGCGGAAACGTTGCCGGAAATGGCTGTGAAGTTAGGGCCGGTTCAAAACTTACCTGCAAGGGCCGGTTAACCTCAAACGGCTGCGGAGGTGCAGGTGTCGGAATTACCGAGTCCAATGCATTATTTCGTGGCGGAATCACTGCAGGCGGTAACGGAGGCAATGGAGTAGATGTCCTTCTTGGCTCAATAGTGCAAGTGTCTGGCACACTACTTGGTGCTACCAATTCGGGCGCCACAGGTTTAAACATTCGCAGTGGATCAAAGGTTTCCAATTCTAGTAGCGGAGGCGCTAACGTTATTCGTGGTACCGGCGCTGCGACTGATAATGTCATTGTTGGTACAAATGCGAACGCGTCCTGGGCAACTATTGCTGGTGCTCTTCCCGCGGATGCAACAGACTACGGCGACAATAGCGGAGTTGTATGTGAAGTGTGCTCATGCTCGTACGTGGCTTAAATATCCGTTTCTAGCGCGGGATAGCAAAAAATTTTCGGCACAGACTTGGACGTCAACGCGATGTTTTCCCCGTTTTTTAAGCCCCTATATATAGCGAGCATTCCAATTGGGAGACCAATATGAGTGAAAACGATGGGATCGAGAATCCGATTTATATCGAGACACTTCAGCACCACCGGGATCACAGCCATATTGCGACAAATGGCGATGCGCACCATCGATTTCCAATTCGGCCGGAAGAAATTTGGAACGAGTATTCGACAATTCCTGATGTTCCCCCGCCGGGGTTAATCGCTGATGGCGCAGTTGTCGGAGACCTTACCATGTTTAAGAGCAAAGCGCTCACTCAAGTGGTGGGAACAACGCAGAAATTCGAACTTGCTACGCCGGGCGACCTTGCCCGCGTCGTCCCTGCAACATTCGGGCAGGTTGCACCAGTGTCAGGGTCAGTCGCGCCAACACTTACTGGAAGTCCTGCAACCGGTTACACACCTGTAATTGTTGATTCCACTGGAGGAGTGTTTCCTCAACAGGCGTCTTCCTGGGTTGTAGATGGTCTCAATAACTATGTTGAGTTTCCTTACGGAGTTCCATCAACGATGGTAGCACCATTCAGCTTAACATTCATCAAGTACACTGGACTTGTTGGAGGAGGTTGTGGTGCGCCGGCAGTGCCAAACGTGATTGATCTTTGGGTTGCCGCATCGCCAACTGGTAACGATGCAACAGGACACGGCACAATGGTGGCGCCTTATCTCACGATCGAGCGAGCGCTGCATGATATCCGCCAATCTGGCTGGAACGATACCGCTACAATCACGATTCTTTCTTCAGCGGGGACGTACACATTCCCTTCCGGGTCAGTTTCTTTCAATGCCGGCGGATGTGGTGCGCAGCGAACACCTTTGCGAATCAAAGGTGATACAGTAACTACTGTTGGATCTCATGTGGTAGACGCTGCTACACTTGCGAATGCAAGTTCTGGCCTGCTTGAGCTACACGCCACTGCAGCATTTGCAGTTGCACCGGGCAGCCTTGGAAACCGTATCCACTTCACAAGCGGGGCGATGTCCACCCTTACAAAGGGAGGCGCCTTTGCTAATACTGTCCAGGCACAGTTGCCGATCGCATCAGTTCTTGCGGCGGATACAGTTATTCTTCCCTTTGACGCTACTACAACAATTCCTGGCGCGGGAGACACCTTTGATGTGGAAACTCTGGATACTCGTGTAGCGCTCTCAGGGGTCATGGTTATCCAGCCAAACTCGGGTCCAGTAATCTTTGAGGATTTCAATCTCGATGTGACTTCTGTAGGTGGGCAGGGAGGAATCGTGGCAGAAAATACCCTTATTGCAACGTATGGGATCAATATTACCACAGTGGCCGCTGGTGTTGATCTTGTACTTGAAAATGTTGAAGGTGGTTGGCTGGCAGGCCTCTGTGACGATGATCTTGTCGATGGCTATGAGCTGACAACAAAGTCTCTCTTCATTGACACAACTCAAGTGGGTGCTCGGTTGATCAAACTTTCTAATCTGGACAACATGCCGCGGCAATGGGGAAATATGGTTCTTCTCGCCGATCCGGCAGGTGCAACCACAAACACAGTTGAGCTTTCCGGATCAGTGTCCGCTTCATACTGGGAGTCGGCGGGTCAGATCACAGCGCCGGCAAACGGTGGCAAACTTAAGCTCACTGCACTGCATGCCCGTCTGAGCCGCACAACTGCGGCGATTGCAGCACATGCCGGTGGCGAAATCATTGGGACCTACATCTTTATCGATGATCCTCTCAGCAGCGGCATTCTTGCAGACAATTACGGGACTGTCAGCATTGTTGGCACAACTGGCGCCACAATCACGGACACTTTCAACGGGATATTTGCCAATAATGGTGGTATTGTATCGGTGGACGCCCCCAGTACGATTACTGGATTCGCTTCAGCGGGTATTCGCTTGGAAAGCGGCGCTCATCTATCCTGGAGCGACTCGGCGAGTTCAGTTACATTCAGCGGCGGGTTCGCAGGCCTTCAGGTGTACAGCGGCTCATCGGCTGTGTTCGGCACCACAGTAATTCTTACTGTATCTGGTAACAGCTGGGGCATTGCACTTGACCAGCAAGGAAGCGTTACTGCGCGTGAGGTTATCGCGACCGGAAACACGTTGGAAGGGATTATTCTAGAGCGCCAATCCAAGTTAGCTGTCCGATTAACGCTGGATGCAAGTAGCTCAAACACAGGGGGTGGCGGAGCTGGAAATATCAAAGTCGATTCCGGATCCAATCTGAATGTGGGCACAAACCTCACGGCTTCAACTGCAGCGAATGGTGATAACTTGTACATCAACGGGGCGTCCACGGTGTACGTTGGTGGTGCATTGACTGCGACAGGTTCCGCTACGAGAGCCAACATCTTCATGTTGTACCATTCAAAGCTAACAGTGGTGGGTGTTGCCGATCTCAAATCCGCTACCAGGGGTGCTATAGAAGCGGAAAGCGCATGTGACATAGCGTTCTTAAGTACGCTCGACGCATCCCTCGCAGGAGCGACCGCGATATCCATCATTAACAAAAGCAAAATGTTTGTGTCCGGCCCATCGCTTGTCAACGACGCTGGTCAACTCACTAGCGGGAATGGGCTATTCGTCCTGGACGAATCTGAAATAAGGTTCGACGCCACTTTATCAGTAGCTAACTCAACGTTGGTGAACATTAATGCAGTCGACCGATCAGTAGTCTCTGTCGGGAGCGGGTTAACGGCCACGAATGCTAGTGCCGCTGGCGCGATAATAACTGGCAAAAGTTCTCTCTTCGCAGAGAGCTTTGCAGATTTATCTGGAGCGGGTACTAACCGAGGTCTGAGATTAACCGGCGGATCTTTCGCCCACGTCGCTGGTAACCTTATTGCGTCAACTGACGCAGCTACTGGACTTGAGGGTGTGAATCTGTCTGAAAGCGAACTGCGCGTAGAGGGTCTTCTTACTGCAACTGGTTGTGGCGGATCGGGAAACATCAGATTGACCGCTGGCTCAAAAATGGTGGTCAATAGTATTACAGCAACTGGCGCGAGACTGGGTAACTGCATAACTATGAGTGGCGCATCCCAGCTAATCACCCTCAGCGGTGCAGCAACACTTACGGGCAGCGTTGCCGGTAGCGGGCTGGTAATGTCTGAGGGCTCCACCGCGCAACTTGCGGGTACGCTCGATGCCTCAACTTCTGGCGGTGGTCCTGGAATATCTCTGACACAATCTAGTATCGCTAGTTCCGCGGCGATAACTGCAACGGGGAATGCGTCAGACAACATTCTGCTGAACAACAATTCCACAATGTTTGTCGGTGACACACTTACTGCGACCGGATCAGCCGGGGGGGATAATATCAAGATCCAAAACAGTTCAAAGTTCATCGCAGTGGGTGCCGCCGATCTGAAATCTGCAAACGGAAACGCGGTCGACGCCAGCAACAGATCTACTGTAATATTCTTGAGTACTATTGACGGGTCACTTGCGGGGTCAAGCGGTATCTTTATGATTAACAGTTGTAATATGTTTGTGGCTGGCGCAGCGATAGTCAATGACGCTAGTCAAGTGACGGCGTTTGGAAGTGGGGTTTCACTGTTGGACGATTGCAAAATACGATTTGACAGCACATTATCAGTAACTGGAGCAGTTATCAACAATATTAACATCTTAGATCGGTCAACAATATCGGTTGGTAGTACATTGACCGCTACAGCAGGGGGAATCAACGGAGCTTTAGTAGATGATGGAAGTATAATTCACGTGGAAGGTGCCGCAGATTTATCCGGAGCCGTTACCGGATTTGGGGTGCGTCTGTTACGTGGAGCAGATGCGACCTTCCTGAACACGCTTACTGCAGCAGGATCTGGCGCGAGCAACCTTGGAATGGAGAGTAACTCAACAATTTATGTAGGCGGTGTTGCCGATCTTTCAAATGCTACAGTATCTGGACTAGTAATGTCTAACAATAGCGTTGCCATATTTAGTGATACACTTAACACATCCGACTTTGCTGGGGGAACAGTATCTGGATCGGGTATTTCAGTTACGAGCTCAAAACTATCAGTAGTTGGCACTGTTACTGCAAATGTTGGACAACAAGGAATCTTTGCAACAAACTGTGCGATGTTATGCTTTACCAGTGGAGTCAATACAACTCTTAATACTACAACTGGACTGAATATTGCTGATCGATCCACGCTGTTTGTAGGGGGTGCAACATTTGCCAGCTCAAATAGTACTGACAATATCGTGGTGACCGGAGGCTCCACCGCACAATTTGATGGGACACTCACGGCGTCTACGGCCGGTAGTGGATCAGGTATTCTTGCTACGAATTGTTCTACGCTGTGTGCTGGAGATACAGTAACCGCGACGGGGAATGTTTCAGACAACATTACTCTAGAGACTGGTACAAAGATGATTGTTAATGGCGCACTTACCGCAACAGGGTCAACCGCCGGCAGTGGACTCAGTATTTCTGGAAGCAGTGTGCTATACGCAGGCGCCGCTGCTACGTTAACCGGGAACAAAATTTCTGGATTGGTTGAAACAACCTCTGCCAATGTACACATTGTCGGCACTCTCGACGTTTCTGATCTCGCAGTGGCGTCAACGGGGCCCGGTATGGACATTAGCAGCTCGAAACTTACAGTCGATGGTGCAGTCACTGCCGTTGGAGCAGCCGCGGCGGGCGGGATTGCCACGAACAACTGTTCCACAGTATGCTTTGGTAGTACTGTTACGGCAACGGGCAATGCGGGTGTCGGGATTAGATTGGAGCATACAGAAGCGAAGTTCACTGACGCGATCGACACATCAACAAACGCGTCTGGGCTAATCCTAATCAGCTCAAACTTGATAGCTGCCGCAATTACTTCAAGCAGCAACACAGGATTTGGAATTTCGATCCTTAATTCTTCAAACGTTTACGCAAGCGGTGCAGTTATTGCCAGCGGCAATACCAGCATAAATATCAACACTATCCATAACTCATCACTATTTGCTAATTCTACAATTACGGCAAATACAGGAGTTGCAGGAATTACATCAGAAAGTGGCTCCTCTGTAACCATAATTGGCGCACTTACCGCCACTGGAAATAGTAGCTTTGGGATACTCGTAAACGTATGCGCTTCATTCTGCGCAAATACTGTCACTGTGACTGGAAGTGGAGGCGACAATGTGTTTGTCGCATCTAGTTCAAGATTGTTGCTAGCCAGCGGCCCTGGTGCTAAGGACCTGATTGCATCAGGAGGCGGCGCTAACGGCTTAACTGTAAGTAGTAATAGCGAAGTATTCATCGAAGGTAAAGCTGACCTATTCGACGCAACAACATCCGGTCTTGTCATAACTGGACAAAGCCGCGTCCTCATCAATGGCGCGCTTGACACTTCGAATACAGCCGCGGCGGTTGCTAGTCATGGAATTTCTGTCACACGGTCGGAACTCACCGTAGTGGGCGCGGTTGACTCAAATGATGTTGGTGGAAGCGGAATTGCGATAATTAACTGCGCCACACTGTGCTTTGGCGGTGCGACTAACGCAAACGGCAATGGTGTTGATGGCGTATCAATCGAGAGAGGTTCTAGCTTGCAGGTGGATGATGCGTTAACTGCCACGGGCAATACTGCGACTGGTGTAAAAATGGCGCTGGATTCAACACTTCGCGTTCAAGGGATAACAACAGTGACGGGAAATGCTACTAATGGCTTATCCGCGCTCGAACATTGCTTTATTAATTGCTTTCTGGCAATTATCGCATCTGGAACAACTGCTGGTAACGGGATAACAATTACATCGTCGCACATCTCGACAACACTGGGTGTTACTGCTTCCGACTGCTCAGGTAACGGAATTGCGGCCGCTGTTCAGTCAACAATCTCAGGCTTCTTTCTTGGCAGCATAATTGCAAATGACAATGGCACTAACAACATTCTGATAAGCGATGAGTCTTCACTGGTGATGGCAAATGGAGGAATAACAGCAACCGGGGCTGGCACTAACGGGATTCATGTTGAAGACCACAGTAATCTTCACGTCGATGGGAATGTAGATGTGACTGATGCAACTATTTCGGGCTTGGCTCTGGCGAGTTCTTCAGTCGTGAATATCAACGGCACGCTTGATGCGTCGGATGTTACTGGTGGTACTGTTACCGGCCCAGGGATCTCTGTTGCACAATCGAAACTCGCTATTGGTGGCGCGGTTAGCTCCAATGCCGGAGATGTTCATGGGATTATTATGTCGAAATGTTCAACACTATGTGCTGGTAGCACCATCAGTACCGTGGGCTGTGGCGATGACGGAATTAATATATCGGAGGCCTCTACATTTAACGCGTCGGGACGGGTTACTTCGAACTCCAATGCCGGCACCGGCATGGTTGTTGACAGAGGCTCCAAAGCGGTGCTTATCGGACTGACCGCGGGCAGTAACACTGGCAATGGTATAGATATTCTTCGAGGCTCTAAGGTGTGTTGTTCTGGAACAATGCTTTCCGGGGCTGCAAATGGAGCAGGCACGGTTGGTGTAAGTATCCGAACCGGATCGAAGTTGCAAAACGACGGCGCTGGCATCCCAAGTACTAACACAATCAGCGGCCCGCTTGGTGATGTTATGGTTGGAACAAATGGTGGAGTCCCCTGGACCAGTGGCGCAACCGCGTACCCTGGCAATAGTATTGACGATCAAGATTCCGGCGTCAACACCGATTTCGTGACAACTGCGGGCATTGGCGGCTCAGAATTGTGCATGGTTGCATACTCGGCGTAAAAATACCCGGGATAATAACGAAAAATTTTCGGCAATGTCCACATCCCCTTCATCTACAAATCTTCAGCTTCCGCCTCATTGATCAGAGAGGTGACTTGGTGGTTGTACTCGCGTCCAACACGCTGGCCACGTCCAGCGACTTGATACTCGATATTTTTGTCCACCACGCGGTGATAGAATATCGTGTGAGATATGTACGGCGCATGAACGCCAGCACAATCCCGCGCCGCAGTAGCAAGACAGACACTAACTTCAGTTCGAAAGCGACGAAGTGCCTCATCTTTTTGGGCACGACTCCCTCGCAGAATACTGAAACCAATCTCAAAGCGCTCAAGTGTTTCGGCGATCAAGTTTGTTGATTCAGGATGCATCGTGAAGATGAAATACTTCCGCGGTTTATCATCTGGCCAAAGAATGTTCTTACGCCCTGACAGAAGACGATCGATAAAGGGCGCCGTGGCTACATCACGTATGCACTCAATTTCGTCGTCTCGAAGAAGTTGGATTAGCGCTTTCAGCTTCGGATTACCTAACTCGTTAAGCATAGCGTGGTATCGTTCCACCTCTTCGACAATCGCGGCGGCTTCCGGACCACGATATGGTTCGTCTTCCGGACCACGTTTCAATTCGGCTTCCCCCACGGATTCGGCTTCCCCCACGGGTTCAGTTTCCACGGATTCGGGTTCAGCTACGGATTCGTCATTAAGTGCGGCTTCAAGATCAAGTTCCGCCCCTACACGGACAAGATCAGTAGCAACATTAATGTCCTGTGCACAGTTGGGGCAACGGGTCAGAAACGATTTGATTCTTAGATTAGTTCGTGTTATACATGGCTCGCAAACAATGATTTGGCAGCACCCTGCAAGAATATAGGCCGCTTCCGCCTCTTCATCGTCGTCTTCATTAAAGGGGATTGTGCAACATTGGCAGCATCCCTCACGTATATTGTCGCGCATACGGTTAAGTGTGATACCATGTTTTACTTTCTGTTCTTCAGCCCATTCCCGAATTGATGTAAGGGCAGTTCGAACACGTTGATTATAGCAATTTACGACACTAACTGCGAGCTTCACTTCCCCATCAGTGCCACTCTTGATCGCAGTGCGAAGTTCTCGAATGGTAGCTGGAGTAGTTTCCCCGGGAGGAAGTTCTTGGAGCTCCTCACTGACGCTTTCGACACGAGCAATTGCTCGAACGGCCTGGCGCAGTTTATCAATATGATTGCCAACAACGCGACGAACAATATCAGCGACACTCCCGGCCGCGATTCCAAGAGCCTGTGCCGCCGCGCCCGGTGCATCGGCGTTAATCATCTCAATAACTTCGGCGGGAACTTCAAGATCGCGTAGAATTGCAGCAGCGTGTCCGCCACGAACAAAGATCCGACGAAATCCAACCTCGCAACTATTGATGTACTCGTCCACATAACTTGGGTCACAGTTGATGCTGAATGCATTGTTGAGAATATCGTCTTGCGACGCGCACATAATGGGAGACTTCGTTGGCAAGTTATCGCGAAAGAACTCCTCAACAGTGCGTTGTCCGCACTGAACAGGGTTCGACGTATTGGTTTGTCTACGTGTTGCGGAGATGAGCCATGTAAACATTGCCGGAAGAAAGCAATCGTCCCTACCCAGCTTCAACGTATCATAATCATCAATGATATGCCGCGCAACTGTAACTCCTTCAAGGATACGCGCCAGTGCCTCAAACAGCGATCGATTCTTTGATTTGCCGAGCCTCGGAGGTTCGCCCGGTAGTTTGAAACTGGTTGTGACCCGACCAGCTTTCACAAGCAGAAGATCAAGATTGGCAACTTCGCCGGCACGATACATTGTGTTAAATGTACGAAGACTGCGTACGTTCTCAATAATAAAGTACCGAAGATCTGTGAATCGGGTTATATTTTCTTCCCATTGTGAGATCACGCTAGACGCAGCAGCAACCACTGTAAGGGGAAGAAATCGCGAATACCGTACAGTGCACTCGGGAAGAAATCCAATACCCACAGGGTCGTAATTTCCTGCTCGAATATCTGCTCGGTTCAGATTCTTAAACGTTCTCAAAGGATACGTTGACATTGGAAGCTGTTCAGGCAACCGCATTGGAACTCGCTGAGCACAAATATGTGCAAGTGCCAGGACAGTTTTGCCAAACGATAGTACCGCTTTGATAATTAGCACTTTTGTCTGAAGAAGGGGCTCCCATGCAAAGTCGAGCTCATGGTTCAGTATCTTGAGTGCCGGAAAGTTCTCAAGTGCTAATGTTGCGGCCAAGAACGTTTTCTGGGGCGGGAACAGCTCGCCTTTAAAACCCGGGGGGTTTTCCGCACGTGGGTCATCCACGGTCAGCAATCGAGTCGTCGTTAAGTGGTGAGGAGCTGAATGCCATGCAATACCATCTGTGGGAATCTCACCAAGCCCTTCTCGATCAAATGCGTTATCTCGAACACCGCGGCGGCGACGACCGCGTTGCATTACGCGACGAGGCTCTTCAACATCCGAATCACTCATTGCAAAGAGTGGATATAGCTACCTGTTCTTGAGTTCAATTCTGCAGCGAATACATTTTCCTCCACTCGTATAGCAAGGTATTTGCGTAAGATGTACGAAAATCTTGTGATCGAAGGCGGAGGTGCTCGTATTGCTGCTATTGGCGGCACACTGCTAGTTCTAGAGAAAAAAGGTGTTCTCCAGAAAATTAAGCGCTATGCAGGCACTTCATCTGGCGCGATCACAACTGCTGGTCTCGCAGTTGGGTTCACTGGCAAGGAAATCTCAAAACTGCTCTTGAATACAGATTTCTCAAAATTCAAGGATGATGACACTGGATTTCTTCGGGACACTTACCGATTTATGGGGCAGTGGGGACTCTACAAAGGCAACTACTTCTACAACTGGATCTCCGAACTAATTGCGGAGAAAACTGGTGATCGGTTGTACACGTTTCGTCAGCTGTACAATGATACCGGAAAGGAACTGGTACTTGTCACGACGAATCTTAACGAAGATCGTCCGTACTACATGTCCCGGTACACGCAGCCCGATATGCCAATCGCAATGGCGGTCCGGATGAGCATGAGTGTGCCGTTTGGCTTTGTGCCGATCAAGTTCAAAGGATGTTACTACGTTGATGGTGGTGTTTCTGACAACTATCCGTTGCACATCTTTGACGGCCACTACCCGTGGCAAATGCGAACTCTGTTCAAGGAGGCAAATTCAAAGACCCTAGGCCTCAAACTAATGGGTAAGGAAGAGCATCGCGATGGTATGATCCACCATGTTCGAAACGACATCAACAATATTGTGGATTTCAGCACAGCACTGCTCACTCACATGATGAATCGCATCGAGCGAATGAGTATCTCTCCGGAGTACTGGAAGCGAACAATCACCGTCCCGACGGGCGAAATTGGGATGATGGAGTTTGACCTGTCGCGGGAAAGGAAAGTAGAGGCTCAGAAAAATGCGGCAGCAATCGCTAGTAAGCAACTTGAAGAACTTAGCAAGCCTGATGCTCCTATTCAGTCCCGTCTGTAGATTTCTCCACAGCGAGGTCTTCTTCTGCGAGGTTCTCTTCTGCGGTCATGTTTTCGAACTCCTGACGAAGCTCTTCCTCATATTCTTGAAGACACTCTATGACTGTTTCCCAATCGAACCAATCATCTTCGTAATGTGTTAGCATTTTGTTGTATTCTTTTTCAGTCATAACGACTGCTCTCGTTTTTAGATGCACTAGGCCAGTCGTTTCCCAGCGCTCATCGCCGTCTTCCCAAGAAGGAACTTCAAGTTCTCCATTCTCATTCAGATATATATCAATATGTTCTCTTTGGAAATACTCATCGAACTGCGCAATGAAGGTGAACTTTTTGCCTTTCATTCTGGCCGCAAAGAGAAGATCTTGCACTCTGTATGCAATACACTGTCAAGTTCAAATAGTACGCTGTCGGAGGAATTGAATTGCTATATCCGTATGTATATAAGCGGCCATGTCGGCGTCAAATGTAGCCATGTCGGCACCGGATGGGGTGGTCTCAACGTTCAGAGCTTTTGGGCTACAGTTTCTTGATATAGCCACTATTGCCGTTATGCGACAGTGCTCAAAACAGTGGGCGGATCTGCTGCTTAGATGGCTTGCGATTCGGATGCGCCCGGGGGACCTGCTGCGATTATTTGATGCATTAGCGCTCCCATTTGCTGTCAAAACGGTTCGCGCATCGCCACCTTTCGAAGAACTGTCAATGTATTATCCTCAGCCTGAGAGTCCTTCTCCGCTAGTAGCAAAATTATTGCTGCGACAAATGTTTGCGACACGACATCCTGAGATAATTGTATGGGTCACTAGGCGATGGATCCACAAGTTTAATCCATTCTTGAAAAAGCTTAGACCAAAGTTTATGTTCAAGCCTGATGAACATCTTGACGACATTTATTTCGCCGCGTTGCAGGGGATTGTTCAATCGGCAAGCCTGGAAGTAGTTCAAACATTCTATTATGACCACCAACTAGTTATGCATCTACCCGGGATCAATCGGCACTATCTACCTTGGGGCGAAAAACAGAGTTTTCGCGACACTTGTTGCGGAAAATGTGCATCTTGTGAAGTCTTGATTCACCACATAATGTTTACCGCGGCCGCCAAGGGAAGAATGGGTATTCTTAACTGGGTATATAACACTATTAGTGCTAGGCGCCCCGTCCATATTAACTGTAAACGCCGAGCGCTTCAGTTGGCGGTAGGTAATAAACGCAGAGGTACCGCTGAATGGATCCGCGAAAGGATTTCCGACAATCGGTTAATATCGCGGCATTCCTAGTAGCTCTGCATAAGGAAAGGAATATTATCAATGTCCCTCGCAGTCGGATCCAGAGTCATTTGTAGTGCTCGCCCCGGCGTATTTTCATTCCTGTTTGGCATTACAAGCTGAACTTGTTCCGCTGGCGGATCGGGCCTACAGGTAGTTTGTCCGACAGGGCCATACTGATTAGAGCATTGAAACTCGTGGTTATGTGGGTCACAACCGGAATTAACAAGAAGGTCTGATGTTGTTCCTCCGCCACAGGCGATGCATGTTGTCGCACCTGTGGACGGAGCATACAACCCTCCTGAGCACCCAAAACATGCTGCAAAGCCGCCGGGGCATGCACAGCCGGCGTGGCATTCGCTGCAGTGGGGCAATCCCCCTTGCTGCCAGAAGTAGAAACCGGCCTCACAAGCACAAATGCCATTGACACATGAAAGCGGACGCTCACAGTCAATATCAGAGTCGCATGCTGCCACCGTAGTGGCCAGAAGCAGGAATACAAGAACCGAACGCATTGCGAGTCGTATATATCGTGGGTAAAAAAACGGCTTACCACACAACCGCTATCTATTTTTGTGCTAAACGCTTAGAAAGTATAGCAAGTTTCATCATCATGTTTGTCATTACTGGATGTCGCGCCGCATCCTCGAGTTGTGGTGTAAGGGCGGCATCTCCAATGGGCGTCTGGGGGTTGAGCCGAAGGTTTGCCGCTTCAAACTCTGCGATAACTTCGTTGCCAATTTTCCCGCCCCACACGACTGGCGCAGCTCCTTTATCGACCGAATTCGAGTCTTGTGGCGTACACGGCAGTGCCGATACGCATCCAAGAGGCATATCGGTGCGCGCAAGTGAACAGCCCTGGGGGGTCAAGTTGTTGCATTGACCGTATGTTGCGAAGAACGTCGCAAGTCCTCCTCCGGCTTCACCAACCGCACTTGGACGAAGATAATAAGTTCTCTCATCGTCGTCGACAAGATGGTAGTCTTCTGTGAACTGCGACCAGAACTCATCGGGATCTTTGTCCGCGGCAAGCCATGACGTGTGAAGCTTTCGGATATGGTGCGGGTCATATGCACCCGGAGTACCTCTGCAGAGCGATGCGCAACGCTCGCAAGTACATCGCCGGCTGTTGGCGCGAATAGCTGCAAGGGCTCGAGGATCTGCAAGGTCTTCAATATCCACGATTGGGGCACTGTCCACGATTGGGGCACTGTCCACTTTCTTTTCCTCACTTGCAGTGCACTCTTTCTTGTGACTTCGCCAATCCGCTTTTTGGCAGGCGGGGTCGCAGTAATGCACCTTGCGACATTGCCCGCATCGCTGAGAAGCACTCTTTCCACACTTCTTGCAAATAGACATGCTAAGTATAATGGCCCGGATCAATATTCAAATGTGGCAGCGCCTGTAAAAAGATGCAATGTACTGAGTTTAAGCAAGTTTAGCCGCTAGGTTAGCAGCACGCTTAGCACGTGCTCTTCTAGCACTGTTCTCTAATGTCTTCTTGTAATTAGGAAAGTATTTCTGTATTAAAGGCCCATCGACGCCATATTGTTTCTTGTAAGCCATAAACCGCTGGTTTGCTTTCTGAAATTCGGAATCACCAATGATTTTGCCCTTTTCGTCTCGTGGCTTTCGCCAACCAGGCCCAAATCCCCTATCTAGTTGTTCTGGCCAGGTATACGTCACTCCATTCTTAGAAGTACCGACTTTAAATCCTTTTTTGTTATCTTGCATATTAACGGTGCCTGCGACTTCGCTAAGCCGTTCCATAAGCGTACGGTCAGCGCCTTCGCTCCAGTTGCTTGTAATAAGCATTGGGGGTTGTGCACCATCATGTTGTGCTCTCCATTCAAGAAGTTCATCCATATAAATCTCAATAGGTAGGGCTACATACTTGTTGTAGGGTTCCCAGTTGGGAAGTGTCCTTAGCTCCAGCATCTGCCAGTGTTCATGTGATATCTCTTTTCCCGCCTCCCATGCAAGGTACTGTGTCCCAAATCCGACGACAATGCTGTACACGTTTAACATTGATCCGTTGAACGGAATTTTTTCGCCACCGTTGCTTTTGAATGGGTAACGACCTGTTTGTTCAACAAACACCCGAACTACTTCCAACTTAACTCTCCATGGAATGTTGGCGACTTTCATTAAGTGATCTTTTCCTTTCCGGTATCGAGTGGCGTTTCGTACTGCGGCAAGAAGTTCTCTTTTGCTCGAGAGCTTTAGTGTGTGCGCTCCAAGAATCTCGATAGGATATGTGGCGCTTCTGGGGTCAAGCAAATAATTGTACAGCCGCGGGTCTTCATCGAGAAGAGCGTCCGCGTAAGGAATGATTGATGCAAATCTCGCGAGGTTAGCAGGGTCGTTTACATCAAGTGTCGGGTCATACAATACTGGAATAAAGATAACACTTTCTGGTTTCCCTTCAAGTCGGTTAAGGGGTCGGCAAATACTTTGAATGATATTGCGAGGGCTGTGTCGTGGTGATGCGAAGAATATCCCATTCAGCTCTGGAATTTCCACTCCTTCTTGATAAAGGGCGCAATTAAATAGTGCCGACCGTGTTCCCGACCGTTTGAACTCACTGAGTACTGCGTCGGTACCACCGGGCATTCCTGAATAAGCAAGTAACGAAGAGAAGGGTTCCACCTCGTCCGACTGCAAAGCCCTGACTGCTTCTTGCAAATAACGAGCGTGCTTAATGTCTCGACAGAACACTAGAAGCTTGTCAACTTTTGACATCGCGATTAGCAACTGTCCAGGCAATGCAAGATTCTCAGGCGTAATTGTATCGTCATCAGTTTCCTTTATCTCTGCTGCTACAAGCTCAACACGAAAGTCGTTCACGTAGCCAGCGTCTATGCCCTCTCGCAGATGATAACGGTACGCAATACCGCCAAAGCGTGTGCGATCCTTCATTGAGATTGCGTTTTTCTTTGCATCAAACTCAGGCGTCGCCGTCATGAATAATCGGGCTCCCACACGAGGCGCCAGTAGTGCATGGTTAAATGCTTTTGGGTCATCACTGCCACAGACCCTATGTGCCTCGTCGAATATAGTAAGGGCAAACGCGCTGAGATCCACTCGTTGGGAACTTTGATAAGTGCTTACAACGAGTCGCTGACCACCCTCTTGAAGAAACTCCTGAATAATCTCTGGATCAGTTGTCATTCTCAATACTCGACCATCCGCGAGTTGGAGAGGAGTTGTGTCACTGCCTACCAGCAAGATTGGTCCGGTGAAGCCATATCCCGCAAGCTTATATCCAGTCTGCCTGAGCAATGGAAGTCCAGGCACAAGAAAGAGCGTTGCCGACGCATCAGGTTGTGCCTCAATGAAGTCTTTCATAATCATGAACGAGACTAGTGTTTTTCCGCTTCTGCACGCCATCTGCAACGAAGCCATACCAGTTGCTAAAAGCATTTCCATAGCTGCTGATGTTGCGTCAGTTTGATACGTTCGTGTTTCGACATCTGTTTGGATATCGCCCAGGTCGAAAGCACTTGCAGCATCTGCCGGGGCTTCTGTCGGGACTTCTGTCGGGACTTCTGTCGGGGCATCTGTCGGGGCATCTGTCTGGGCTTCTCCCCAGTCTAGTGCAAGCATCCCTGCAATAAGATCATCCATATTTGGATCTCCAGGGGCAACGATGTTGTCTTCCCGAGGAAGATTTTCTCTTTTACGGCAGCCCGGCGTATATTCGGGCCCGTCGCATTGAATGGGGTTTAGCCCAAGCGATTCTGCACCTTGTAATGCCATGGCAATAATTTCATCCACCGGCTTCTGGACCAGCTCGTTGTTGTACACTCGGAAGTTGGTAAATGCTTTAAGTACATAGGATTCAAGCCGCTCAGCATCTTCTTTTGTCAAGACTTCGAAAGTAGTAACAAATTTCCATCCAGGTGGGAAACAAGTGGTGTATGCGCCATCGGTAAGCCGCATGCCAAGATCACTAGTATGCCCGATTTTAAACAGCTGGTGGGTACCAAAATCCTGGTCAAACCATCTATGGTGAACAATGTAGAATCCCGCAACTCCCGGCCGCAACACCATAATGTTATAATAATATATTATTACATCTCTAGTTGAAAAAATAGCGATTGCGACCTATATTATAACGAATTCTTAATTTTGCAATTCAAGTCCTATAATGTGTAAAAAAGTGGACTTTCCTCCACTTTACCAACAACCACTACATTGTCCCAAGGACATTGCAAATTGCCTGCGGGAATCCATTGTCCTTTGCCAGCTGCATGTGGCCTTGACAGAACACTGGCTGAAACAACCATTCAAACCGATTGGTCCGCATGAGATCTTCGCACGGGCAGGGGTGACCCCACGCAACTGCGTGGCATCGTTTGGCAGTGGGAAATCCAACATTGTACGTCTTCATGTACTTGTCGGGCATGACTGCAAATGGGTAGCTAGCAAATTCTTTTCTGGGATCGAATTCCGGCTCTTCAGCGAGGTCAAGCTTTGGCTCCTCAGCGAGGTCAAGCTCCGGCTCTTCAGCGAGGTCGAGCTCCGGTTTCTCGGCCTTGGTGTCAAACTCTGGCTCTTCAGCGGGGTCGAATTCCGGACCTTCAGCGGGGTTAAGCTCCGGACCTTCAGCGGGGTTAAGCTCCGGACCTTCAGCGGGGTCGAGCTCCGGACCTTCAGCCTTCTCAGCTTTGGAGGTCGAAAGTCGCAAGAATACGAGTGCAATATACGACAGGACAACAAAGGTGGCCAGAATAGTGTTCACAGACATCATGATATGTTTGAAGGGTAATCGCTTTTCTACACTTCAAGGATATTAACGTGATAACGCATTCAAATTTAGATACCTAAAAACGACGGTAAATATAGCTATTTTGGTCCAAAATTACAATTATAGGGTGCAAAAATATGATTATATGGTACATTAATTAAGCCCTTAATTTCATGATTTAAAGGCTATACCTGAGACTTATTGAGTCGCCACGTCGCACTATAAAGTTGAGGACTGAGGCCGAGAATACCATTTCTGCTTCTCCAGGGGTGATATCTGTCTTGAGTCTGTATGACACGTACATGTCTCGGTTCGCGGACAGGTTGAAGTAGCCACTTGGGTTGTGTTGACCAGGGTACAGGCAGAAGTTGACCAAGAACGCACTCTCATCAGATGGCGAAACCACCATGGAATCAGCATCGTAGCGAATCGGCATGTATGAATTGTAGAACGGGGCAGACATCTTGGGGTAGATCACCACGCCACTGGCCGTGACGCCGATTGTGTCGATCCGATTGTCCAATGTCGTGGATTCTGTTGCTTCACGACAGACCAATTGGCAGATGTTAAGTGTCGAGTTCCAGATCATTGCAGGGACAACCAAGCGACTTTCATTAGAGCGCACGCGGGGAAATCCCATCATCCACCAGCGATCGAAATCATTGGCCAGATGCCGGGAACGAACACCGATAGTGTAGTATTCTGTCGGGAATTTGAGCTGGCTAAGGAGAAACTCTCCAGACTGATGTTCAATCGGACTGAGCTGACGGCGGTGCACTCGCGTCAAGCTGAAACCAATACGGCTGGCATAAATGTCGTGGATTTCCGGGTTGACGTACAACCCATTCACATACAGGTCAAACTCGACCGCCAGCTTCGTGAATGGAAGCGGGACCGGAGTAAGGTTCAATGGCGCCGGCGCGGCTCCTCCGGGGGCGGGCGGAGGCAATCCACCCACTGCAGGAACTAGTGCCTGGATAATGTCTGTCATTGGAGCAAGCTCGCAAGTGACTGTGCGCTGCGAGTTGGCAACGAGGTCGTTCAGCATCGCGCGGGATGCGTCGCGGCAATGGTCGAACTGAAGCGGAATGTAGAAGTCGAAAGAGTCGTGAAAGAGCTTCGGCGTTTGCAGGCCATCACTGTACGTCAAGTTGCCAGTGTAGCCGTTACCAAAGTAAGTAGCTTCCCGGATATCTTGCTGACCGTGGCAGCGCTCCCAGGCAGGACGGCTATCCGCGCCCACAAAGAACTTACTTGCGGCAATTACGTCGTCCGGAGTGTAATCGTCAATCAGCACGTTGTCGCTGCGAAGTTCAACCTTCTTGAACATGCGGACACCAGGAAGTGCACAGAAGCGGTAATACGGAGTCTCAGTAGTAGGTTCTGTAGCCGTGGCAGATCCGACTGGGCGGAATCGCGCATGGATGGCCATATCGCTTGTGAAGTGGCCGTAGACCGGGAATGTGAACTGAAGAGTTCCGCCGGACAAACTAATTGCCGCAGTACTGTCGCCCGCCGCTTTCACGTGGGCGTACTCGGACGCAACAGCAACGTAGGGGCGGTACACTGCATGAAGGTAGAGGATATGGGACTTTTCGATATCCGTGAATGTAGGCTGTATGTTGGCAACACCCTTGGTCTGGCTCCGTTTTTGACGGATTCTGTCCAGACGTTTTCGTAGATAGTCTGATGCGGTGAAGAACTTGTCAAATTTTTCATCCTTGATTACTAACTGGAGCACGCCTCCTTGAGACATCGTTGACGAGGGACTTTGGCGGCTCGCACTATATATGCGACAACATTTGTTATTGCGTTTTTCTCACTAAGTGGTTGTAAAGTATCTGCAGCAGAATAAGGCCCGAGCACATATGGGTGTAATTAATAGAGACGATGTCAATGACCTCAAAACCATCTTTGTGATTATGTTCATCATTGCCGCAGTTGTACTGGCGTTGGTGATTCTTGGTGGCGTGAAACTTGGCAAGTACCTACGAGCGCAGAACAGAAAAAAATCACAATCTGCCCACATGTTATAAGGGGGTGTCCACGATGCCTTCATGGCTATGGAATTATGTTCTACTTTTCGTGATTGTTATTATCATCGTTGCAATCGCATGTACTGCAGCAAGTGCATTGCGCACATTGTGCACTGTTCGTGAAGTCCTTGGCGGCGGGTTTCTCGATGATATTGGAAAGGGGTTTAAGCTGAAGAAAACCTCTGGGCCGAAAAAGAAAAAAGGGCTCACGCCAGCAGAGAAATTGGCCAAGGGTATCAAACTTGATCCAGCTGAAGAGATTACTCTTATCAAAGACAAACAGGCTCGTGGTGATCCTTTAACATTGGCCGAAAAGAAAAAGCTGATTGGAGCTACAGTTTCCCCGGTTGCACCCGGGCAAATGACGCCAGCGGAAGAAAAAGCTGCAGCAAAGGCTGCTGAACGGCAAGCTAAACGAGATGCTCAGCGCAAGGAAGAAGAAGCGCTACGTGCCCCAGGAGCTTCTAAAGAGATGAAAGAAGCTTCTAGAATTCTTAGTGTCTGCAAAATTTGTGCCAACTACCATCTTACTAATCATACAAAACATCCACCTGGCACATTTACGACTGCGCTATCCGCATCAGCTGCGACTCCGGCAAAGCCCGCTGTAGAACCCGCTGTAGAACCCGCTGCAAAGCCCGCTGTAGAACCCGCTGTAGAACCCGCTGCTAAACCGGCAGAACCCGCTACAGAACCCGCTGCTAAACCGGCAGAGCCCGCTGCTAAACCGGCAGAGCCCGCTGCTAAACCGGCAGAGCCCACTACAGAACCCGTTACAGAACCCGCTGCAGAACCCGCTACAAAACCAGTAACAACGCCCGACGAACTTGGTACACTCGGTGCATACCTACCACCAAAAATAGAACCACGATATCTTCACCGGGCGCCCACTGAAGTTGCCGATGTTCTTTACGGGACTGCGTCCCCGGTTGCAATTAACAGAAGCACGCCCACTATTGTACTTTCGTCGAACAATAGCACTTTGAACGCTCAACTGCGCACCGCAGAAGGCAACAAAGATTCTCGTGTTTATGCAGTTACCGTCGAAGATCCCGGGAACGAAGCCGCGCTACTGAAAGCCGCCGCTATCGATCTTCAACTAAGACCTTCGGAAGCAGCGTTGGCAGAGGTTTCAGGATCTTCTGGTGAAAAAGGTGCAACTGGTCAGCTCTGGCAGATCGATTATGACGCCACTGGAAATCCTCGAAAGACCTTTATTACCTACATAGATCCCAGTAAGTATGCTGTTTAAGGCCTTTACAGTTGCCAGCTATATTATCCTTTTTGAACATATCGTTGATATAGGTATACTGCGACATTATGGAGTTGTACGCCGAAGCGGGGAGATTGGGCCTTGTTATTCCACTAAATCGTTTTAGGGAGCGCGTTGGTGGCGAGCCTGCGCTTCGGAAGATTCTTAGAGCATTGTCCGTTACTGAGAAGGTTCATCCTGGAAAACCTCGAGGCATGGCGCGTATTACCCGTAAAGCATATAGTATTCAGCGACGCCGCGGTGCTGAAGATGTTATCATTATTCCTCGCATTAAAGGCGCACCATTTCTTCGCGCACGGACCAAAGCCGGTCTTCCTTTACTTGATGGTATTCGGGCTGCTTCTGCTGATGGCGACAATGCACCTCTCAGGCTTCCGCGCCGTATTGCTGAAGATCGTCTCGCGGAGACTATGCCACTCTATGGCTACCAGGAGGCCGCGGTTTCGTATCTCTGCTCGGATGAGGGGCCGCTCGGAGCAACTGCTGTTGATGAGCATCGCGGGGCTGTGTTTCTACAGATGGATACTGGGTTGGGTAAAACCCGCGTGGGCTGTGCAGTTATTGCTCGGAGGGCAGAACCGGCCCTTATTGTGGTTCCCACGGAAGCGATCGCAATCCAATGGATTGATGAGCTCAAAGACTATCTTCCCGGGATGACTGCGAAACTCTTCCGTAATCCTCCAAAGAACTCGCGCAAAGTACCGCCGAGTCCTGAAACACATGACGTGGTGGTTGTTATTATCAATACGTTTCGCGCGAAGGAACCAGACTTCATGGAAGGGTTTGGGACAGTTGTTCTCGATGAAGCACATGAATATCACAGTACAATGAACAGTCGCGCGCTTTGGTTGTCGCAAACAAGAGCAGTAATTGGCTTATCGGCTACACCAGCCGAGCGCAAGGACGGGCTTGATCTCTATGTCCATCTTCACTTAGGTTCTGTTCTTTACCCGAAAAACATCCCCGACTTTGATGTTAATGCTGTTAATTTCACCGCAGCAGTGCGCCTAGTTGAGTATGAAGGCCACCCTGATCATTGCGAAACCGAAGCTACGCCCGCGGGAACAATGTCGGCAATTCTTACTATCGGCAATATCATTGAAGATAAAGCTCGCATGCGCCTTGTTGCCGCGGAAGTCGATCGATTGTATCACTTACACGAAACTGCTTCGCCGGATGAGCTCAAAGAAGCGGGGCTAGGGCCTCGACCAGCGGATGTAGCGAGTAAGAAACACCCCGAGGGTGGTATTCGGCGACACGGTGTGTTTGTATTCGCAGAACACCGGCGATATCTTCCATCGCTACGAGCTGCGCTACTTGAGCGGATGGATGAGAAAGCTCTCTTAGTACCGGAACTTGATCCTGCACCGGCACCTGCAGTTAGTATTCTGCGTGGCGGCGTTGCAAAAAATGCTGTCAATGATGCTAGAGAAGAAGGTTCCCATGTTGTTCTTACAACATACGGGTTCAGTAGGCGCGGAATCTCACTTCCGGAAATGACATCAATTGTTCTGGCAACTCCGCGGCGCAATGGGGGAAATCAAATCCTAGGTCGGGTCTTTCGGCGAGGATCTGATGAAAGCATTGTTAGGCAAATTGTTGATGTCGTTGACGTGCGAACGGGACTGAAGGGGCAACTAACCGATCGCAAGAAGCTATACAAGTTGCGCGGATATAAGATGTCCAAAGTTGCCGCATCTTGGGACCAATATGCTGAAGCCGGAGCTGAAGTTCAAGATGAGCACAAGGTTGAGGATCAAGTTGATGAATTTGCCGAAGTTGGCATTGACGATTTACTTGCCATGGCTATGGGGGAGGGTCCTGTCGTTGCAAAGGCCGCCCCTGACGCAGAGGCTATTTCACTTGCAGACGAAGACATTGATGCAATTCTTTATCCAGACGAGTGAACAATTAAAGCTATCCCCATTTTTCTACTATTATTCCCGGCTATGTTTAGCTATATCAGTAATGATAATCCTGCTGATCAGTACTTAATGTCGTCCCCGATACCCACACGACTAGACCGTGGACGTGCAAACGCACGTATAAAGCGAAAACAGCTAGAGGAGAAGCGGGAAAGACTGGAGGAGCTTGAGATTGCCATGTTTGCCAAACAAAAGTCTCGTACCCCATCACCTTCCATAGTTCAGACACCCACTAGCCGTGAAATTCGACGACTCGGTATACTGATCACTTTAATTCAGACAACACCACTCTACCCGCCGTTGGCATTAATTGTTTCTCAACTTTACGGTTAGTGGGGAAATATTAGAGATAATCTTATTTTTACCATAAATTCAAACCATGATTAGTTTAATTCGTAATGATCGCCGGATGGACCAGATGATAATGAATTCTGGACTTATGGTAGAACGGATAGAACTTATTGCGAAAGCGCGTGTAAAAGTTAAATTCGGTCCGTCATTGGCTAAAATTCGCCAATCAGGGATCCTAAATATTGTTGCGTGTGAAACACCACTCCTCCATCCACTTGCGGCAGTTGTTGCGGACTACTATTGAACCATTGTTTTAGTATGTATAACTGGGTATGGATCCACTTCCATACTTCACAATCGACAGACTCAAGGAGCTATGTGAATATCAGCGGCGAAAACAACTGGAGTATGGCCTTGAGAAGGTTATGTTCTCGTTGAAACGACCTCATATAGCACCTTCTCAATTCCCGCTCGCAGATTTAGAAATACGGTCTGAAATCCAGCGCCTTGGCATATTGATCACTTTAATTCAAACAACACCGCTTTATCCGGCGCTTGCAAAAATTGTTTCTCGACTTTATATTTAGTGACGACATTGCCGTCTTTTTACGCCATCAGCGAATCCTTCTAGATATCCCCAAACTTTTGCAGCATAGATAACGTAAACAATAATGCCGCAGCCCACTACACTAGCGAGAAATTGTTGTAGCAAAATCATAGCTATCCCTTATGGGGGTCGAAAAACCTTCTGCTCAGTAAGAAATGATGGGTTGGCCGGGCCAAAATTTCTGTTTCCACTACCGATTTTCTGGTCCAGCTTTTTCCCCCCTTATTTTTTATGTGTGAATAATTAAGTGGTATATAAAAAGAACATACTATTATAATAATAAAGGCGTATATCACCTAAAGACAGCAATACCAATATAGGTACTGGCACAGATAAGTATTATATTGATCAATGGACTAGCACCCGGCGATTACATTTCACACATTTTGAATACCACCCGGCACACTCAATTATTACTAATTGCACCTGGTTATTACACAGCATTAGAAGCGGCAATAGCCAAGTCAAACATCTTAATCTCCTGAGTTGGTAAATGTCGTCCTGAGCATAGGTATACTTATTGGGCGCGTATATCTCATAACTAGTATCTTCGTATTCGATGTGATAATGAGTTGGCACCAATTATTTACAGTAGTGTGGTACACTGTACATCTGTGAAAATTTGTCAATGGCCGAGCCGAAATTTCTGTTTCCGCTACCGATTTTCTGGTCCAGCTTTTTCCCCCCTTATTTTTTATGTGTGAATAATTAAGTGGTATATAAAAAGAACATACTATCATAATAATAAAGACGTATATCACCTAAAGACAACAATACCAATATAGGTCCTGGCACAGATAAGTAACGCATTGATTAATAGACTCGCACTTGACGAATACATTTCACACTTTCTGAATACCACCCAGCGCACACAATTATTACCAATTGCACCTGATTATTACACAAATGCGAGCAATATTAAAAACAGACCAATATATAGTTGAGAAATCAAAAATAAGCATACTAACGCCCAGTTTAGCACCTGATGAATACTTTTTGCACCTTTTAGATACTTAGTATACACTTGATAAATACCGAACACACTCGGCAGATACCATGCCATTTCAGTGCGAAAAATGCGGAGTTTCCTTTCCAAAAAACCAAGGGCTAGCAAAACACATGATGAGGAAAACACCATGTGCTCCAATACTGGATATCGAAGATTTGCCCGAAAAAGAGCGAGACAATCCTAACAAATGTCAATATTGTGGAAGGGTTTTTACCCGAGCAGGGTCATTGAAGCGTCATATTCGGCAAAGCTGCAAGATCGCGCTAAACGAGAAGAACGGCAATGCTGGAATGGAAAAGTTGATGGAACACACATTGCAGCGCCAGATCACAGAGCAGAATGATAAAATTAATCAATTAACCGCACTTGTTACCCAAATGGCTGGGCAGCTTCAACCCGTGGACGAAAGCAAACAGCCTCAAGTGACTCAGAACGCGGAGCGTATCAATAATGTTACGAACAATGTTGACAACTCGGTTACTCAAAACATTCAGATAAATGTGTTTGGACATGAAAACGTAGATCACATTACGCGCGGAAGAGTCCATCAAATTCTTGCTCCACTTATGGCAGCAGCGCCTGCAGATGCTGCAGTTCAGGCTATACTTCAGACCGCAATCCTGATTTACAGCGACCCCGAGCGGCCTGAAAACGTTACCTGCTTCTTACCCAACAAGAAAACAAAGGACGCACTAGTATACGGCGACGCAGGCTGGGAGATTAAGCCCATCTCTCTAGTGTTGCCACCAATGATGCAGAAAAGTGTAGATCTTGTCTTTGACAAGCAGCCTATTGTTGGCGTAGACGATTCCCCAGACGATACTGACATGGATGCATGTGGGAGAATCCTTAAGGAAATGCAAGTGTTTGAAAAAGATGTCACCAGAACCCGCCAAGTAGCTGGGCCAGACGGAATGCTTCGAACAGTGCTTGTGCGAAACAAAGATCAGCTGAAGAGGACACAGCCAAAGATCCCAGCACCGGGAACAAAGTAGGCCCTCAGCGCTAGACCTTTTTTACAATGCTTCTTCGGCGGGAGTTCTGTAACACTGCTGGCGGGCCTTTCTCCAGAATTCCTTTTCACGATATTCTGCATAATAATCCGCAAACGCCGCGAAAAGTGACGCAGCGCACCCAACCACTCCAATAACAATTAACGCATTGCCAATCACAACTCGCTTGTTGGTGTCCATGTTTAGTACAATCTGTGTGATTTACTGCAGAATATACTTATCGAGCATTCTTCTTCAAATATGAATCAGTAATCAACATAGTATATCCTTAGCTACAAGTAGCTATGCCCGTGTCAGAAAAAGTCCGGACACCATGTGAGTTCTGTGACGGGACATTTGCGAGCAAATGGTCGCGCGATCGGCATATCCGGGACAGTTGCAAGTATGCACCATGGCGATTGCCGGAGGACGAAAACGAGCCTACACCCGATCCCGAATCCGGCCCTGAGACGTCTAGCGGCGCTAAACCCCGCCCGGTAGACCTTGCGGCACTGAAGCGACAAATTACTATTCTTGAATCGAAGCTCGCACAAGAGAAAGACTACAGAATCGCGCTTGATGCAAAAGTTGACGCAATTGCCACGGATCTGGATCGAATTCTCAACTGGTCGGCCCAGGCACCAAGACCCCTCCCGACGCAGCGGAAAAAGATTTCGCAGCCGATGCGCGAAGCAGTATGGCGTGACGCGTTTGGGAGCGCCCCGTCGCTAGACCAAATATGCGGCGTCTGTTGCCAAACGCATATCTCGTTCACGAACTTCGAATGTGGCCACATTAAATCAGTCGCGGGTGGCGGCGATAACACAGTTGACAACCTCCGTCCGATCTGTGGTTTGTGCAACAAGTCAATGGGCGCCAGGCACATGGACGAGTACATGGCAGAGCTGTGGCAGGGTAGAGACATGCCCAAGCTGGAAGCGCCAATATCCAAGCCGGACCACCCAATGCCAGATTTCCAAACCGGAGCAGGAAGTCGCCAAGCAAAAGACCATCCAATGTCCGAGTGTAAGCAAGACTCAGATGATGAACAAGCTCCACCAGTTACACTGTACAACCGACTTGCTCGAATGACTGGCCTGGGAGAATGAACAGCATTAGGGGGCATGATGCAACATTTTTTTCGGCAATTGAAGTATCTTGTGGAGATATATAATTACTGTTTCAATGATGGATTCATGGGTTTCTCTTCGGGACACCCTTAGAGATGCAGAAGAGGTTCAAAAACTCACCGGCCCCGAAGTAGCGTATCTTAAAGCTGAGCTTGAAAGATCGCGGCGAAGAGAAGAGG
>Ga0315336_1001290_pt1 | contig 51185 bp, 38 predicted proteins | sample ASW5metaG_FD_204512 | JGI IMG/M metagenome (GOLD analysis project Ga0315336, IMG submission 204512) | Ammonia-oxidizing marine archaeal communities from Monterey Bay, California, United States - ASW #5 | ecosystem: Environmental > Aquatic > Marine > Intertidal zone | place: USA: California...
CCATGCCCAGCGTAGCCGGTAGTATGACCACGATCGCCATCAGGTATCGATACGCTAACGATAAGGCAAACCCGGGATCGGTCAGCTGAAAAACCCTGATATACAGAGGTTCTATCCCGGCGAGCAGGGTAGGTACCAGCAACCCCCATACAGCAATCCAGATTTCTATGCCTGCATAGACACGCATCGTGCTTTTCACACGACCGAGAAGTTTGCCTCCCAATTTACTCCCCAAGGCAATCCCCAAAAAGAATGATGTCAATATTGCCGTACTGGCGGGCCCGCCGGCTCCGAAGACATGAACCATCTGTCTTTGCCAGACGGTTTGAAAGAGAAGTGCGCTAAATCCGGAAAAAAAGAACAGTGAATAGAGAATGATGGAGCTGGTTTTCGACATACGTTTTTCTGAAGGTGATTGATCGTTCTTTCAAATCTGCCGAAAGAAAGTGTGCCTTATTTCGTCAGGTTTGTGAATCGATTCCACCGCACTGTGAATTAAACCACGAAATACACGAAGCAGCCTTCACTTCGATTCGGCCACAACCAAGTTTCTGATCGGAGTGAATTCCCAATGTAGCGGAAGTCGCCAAGACTTCCGATCCTTGACGGACATGCCGGGAGTAGCCACCAAAAGGCACGAGAAAGCACAAAGAATCGGATACGAAGCGTAGCGGAAGTCGCCAAGACTTCCGCTCGGCGACAAGAAAGCTTGGAATTAGCCACGAAGAAGCAAAGCACCAACCAAACGGGATTGACCTCGGAGTGCCGTTAGTGCGGAATTCATTCCGCGTGCAGGAGTCGTGGACTTTCCGCCATGGGCGGACCTGCCTTCGGCATGGCAGTCCGCAGTGGGGAATGGGCAACTCACGCCGTCCAATCGAACCGCATCGAGTTTCGATTGCTAGTACGATTGAGAGTGAGGAAGGTGAGCGCTACATCCGATTTTCGTGCCTCTTGAGCTTCTTTGTGGCAATCCCCGGCATGTCCGTCACGGATCGGAAGTCTTGGCGACTTCCGCTACATGGAAACTCGTTCCATCCGAAATTCGGTTGTGGCCGAAACGAAGTGAAGGCTGCCATGTGTATTTCGTGGTTCCATTCTTCGTCACTGCGTCTTGTAGGTAGGGGTGGCCTGATCCATTTGCGCGCCGAGTTCGGCGATTTCTTCCGGCACATTGAACCAGGGATACGGGGTGCTCCGGGGCATCGGCCAGTTGGGCCCATCGTCATCCCGGAAGGCATCCTCCTTGCCGCACAGCCAGCAGAACATGCGGGCGGTATCCACGCTGGAGCGGAACTGTTCGCCGAAGCGGGGACTCTCCAACTGGTAGTCGGCCAATCCGAAATCGAAGTCGGGCTCCTGGATCCAATCGCGTGTGGGCGGTGACAAACGATGCGCGCTAGAGGTGATCATGTGCCGGATTCCGTCCTGGGTGGAGACGCCGCGCCGATGCCATAGTTGATAGGCGGTCAGGTAGATCGACCCGGCGGGACCCGAGGCTTTCCAGGATCCGCGGATGGCATCGTAGTGAGCCATGAAGCGAACCTGGTTGTTCACGTGATGAGAGCCGCGCACGAATTCGGTCGGCCCCATGTCGTCCGTCACATCCGCCGGCAGATAGAACCACTTCAGCACGTTGAGCCGCGGCCCGAACTTCGAACCGCCGTCGATGTGCCACTGACCGCCGGGTTGATGACCCTCGCCGCGGAAGAACGACATCCACTGCGGTTCGTGATAGTTCGCCCCCAGCAAGGAGCGCATCGCGCCGGCCGCCTCCGGGTTGTGCAATACGTTTTCGGAGAACCAATCCTCCTGCAACAGTTTCCACGCCTGTACCCGCTTCTCTTCGCCGGCATGGAGATCTTCGAGCCAATCCAGCGTGCGCCGATTGATCTCGTCGGGCACGATCCCCTCCAGGATCAGGTAGCCCGTCTTGCAGAACTCCAGGATCTGGCTGTCGGTGAGAGTCGGTTTGCAGTCGTAGGTACTCATGCGGGCTGGGTGATGCCTTTTATCGGTGGAGAACGTAGAAAAAACCCGGCCCTGGGTCAATATGCCGGGTGCTGGCCGCAATGAGCTTCCCGGTGGAGAGGGTCTCGAAGTTGCGCCTTGCCTTGCCAAACAACACTTGACAAATTTAGGCTGAAGAGGAGAAGCCTTAAGACTTTCTAGAAAGAATAGCTGATTTCTCTTGGTCCCCCCCCCTTTGGAAGTGATAAACTACCTACATACTGACGGTCGCATAGGCTACGCGATCCGGAGCAACCATGTGCGAAGTGCAACAAAAATGGAGAGTCAAATGAAGAAAAGTATGGCAACAGTCATCACCGCGATTGCAGCGGGAACATTCGCCTTCTCAAGCCAGGCCGCCCTGTTGGTGGACCTGAACGCATCCGACTCGGGCGCGGCGGGAGAATGGCACAGCAGCGCCGGTTCGTTTCCGGGGTATTACGAAGACGACTCTCAGAATGGCGCCCCCGTGAAGAACACAGACGTGAACGGCGTCACCTATTTCTCGACCGCGACCGCCGAGGCCGGCCAGGGATTCTTCGGGGGCGACAATTCCGGAGGAACCCAACAGTCTCCATCGGGCAACGAGCCGCAGTTCAACCTGAACGGATCGAATTCCGGCGACTTCTCGTTCGAAGTCTGGATGCGCAAGAGAGGGAACCGGATCGGCCCGGCAGCAACCATTCTCGGAATGAAATCCGCGAATGCCAGCGAGCGATTCTTTATCCATCTTTGGGACAGTGACGGAGCCGAAAGCTTAATGGATATAGGGATGAGGTCTGAGGCCAGTGGTACCCAGGTGTATCTCATCGACCAGTATGGCTTGCCCAATAGAGGCAACACCGACGCATTCGATCATTTTGTGTTTACGTGGGACAACTCGGCCTCGACCATGGATCTTTTCCATGGCGGCGCCCTCGGTGTAGGTGGTATGTCCTTTCCCGGGGTGACGCTCAGTTCCTCGACGATTTTCGATGGGACGACGCTTTTCAATTCCTTCGCCAACAATGCGAGCGGTAACGTCCGGTTCAACGGCGATATCGCGCGGGTCAGGATCCACGACAATATCCTCAGCCAGGGCGACATCGATGCCAGCTTCGCGGTCGGACCCAACGGGATCGTCCCGGAACCCGGCACCATGGTCCTGCTGGGCCTGGGCGGGATCGCGCTCATTCTACGTAGACGCGGCACGAAAGCGTAAGCTACGGTTTAAGTAACGATAAGAGTGAAACGGAGGCCTTGATGAAGAACTTTTTGAAATATTCTGTCCTATTAGCAGGCGGCGCATGGTTTGCGGCCTCCAGCCAAGCCGCCTTGTTGGTGGACCTCAATGCAGCCAACTCGGGATCTAATAGTCTATGGGTGAGTTCCGGCGGTTCCTTCCCGGGCTGGTATGAGGACGACGATCAGAATGGAGCCCCCGTGAAAAATACGGACGTGAACGGGGTTACCTATTTCTCCACCGCGACCGCCGAGGCCGGCCAGGGATTCTTCGGGGCCGACGACTCGGGCGGCACCCAACAGCATCCATCGGGCAACGAGCCGCAGTTCAACCTGAACGGATCGAATCCCGGCGACTTCTCGTTCGAAGTCTGGATGCGCAAGAGAGGGAACCGGATCGGCCCGGCAGCAACCATTCTCGGAATGAAATCCGCGAATGCCAATGAGCGATTCTTTATCCATCTCTGGGACAGTGACGGAGCCGAAAGCTTAATGGATATAGGGATGAGGTCTGAGGCCAGCGGTACCCAGGTGTATCTCATCGACCAGTATGGCTTGCCCAATAGAGGCGACACCGACGCATTTGATCATTTTGTGTTCACGTGGGACAACTCCGCCTCGACCATGGATCTTTACCATGACGGCGTCGTCGGCGTATCAACCATGTCCTTTCCCGGGGTGACGTTCAGTGCCTTGACGGTTTTCGATGGGACCACGCTCTTCAATTCCTTCGCCAACAATGCGAGCGGTAACGTCCGGTTCAACGGCGATATCGCGCGGGTCAGGATCCACGACGAGATTCTCAGCCTGGACAACATTGTTGACAGCTTCCTCCTCGGGCCCAACGGGGTCGCCGGTCCGATCCACACGGACGATATCACCATCGATGATGTCGCGGTGTTGCAATACACCAGCCAGGTCGGGCGCCTCTACAACCTGGAATTTACCACCGATCTGGTCAGTTCAAGCGTCTGGCAGCGCGCGGGCGCGAACATCGTAGGAGATGGAGGCGTCCAATTTCTCTATGATCCTGCCGGCAGCGACACCAACAAGGCATACCGGGTCGTCACGGAATAATTGGATTTCCCGGGTCTTCATCACCAAGTACGCACCCCAGGGCGAAGCGCTCAATCGCCATGTGTGCGCGAATTGAGCTATTGGCCGCGCCAGGCGTGTAGCCCCACCCGAATCATGGAGAGGCGCTCGAACAAAGTGTTCACCCTCATCGAGTTGCCTGCAGTGAGGAAGCGAGAACGCGGAGGGTTCACGCTCATCGAACTGCTGGTGGTGATCGCCATCATTGCAATATTGGCGGCACTACTCTTCCCCGCCCTGAAAAACGCGATGGAACAGGGCCGGCGCGCCCTGTGTAAATCGAATCTGCACCAGATCCACATCGGCCTGATGGGCTATGCCCACGATCACGACGGCGAGTTCCCGCTGACGTGGACCAGTTTCTATCGCTATCGCGCCGTGGTGAACATCTTCGGCACGCAGGACGATCCCCAGCTTGCCTACGAGGAGCTTGGCTACACCGCCCGCGGCGTCTGGTACTGTCCCAGCAACCGCACCACTTGCCCCGGCGTTTCCGCCAAGCCCGGGCCCGACGCATGGGTGAATGGATGGGGCGCGTCGAGCTATTTCCTGGTCTGGGGCCTCGGCCAGTTCGGCAAGATCACCGGCGATCCGGGCTATCGTTGGGCGGCGGTGGACAGCGCCTCACCGGCCAACGTGCTGCTTACCGGCGATATGCTCGCAGAGTCCCCCCTCCCATATCCGTTCCCAGTTCAGTGGACAAACCACCGCGGCAACGGCGAACTGCGGGACGGCGGAAACTTCGGGTATCTCAACGGTTCCGTCGAGTGGTGGCCGCTCGAGAAGTGCACGTTCACCTATTTTACCTACTACGACGCGCCCGAACCATGGAGCCTCCCGCCCCCAATCTGAACTCCCGGGGCAAAGGGCAACGAACTCGGCACAAAGAAGAGGCGCCTTCCCGGCATCCCGGGATTCATGCAAATGAAAATGCTATATAGTGTACTACGTAGCACGGGTATGTGACCCGTGTAGCGGAGCCACCGGCACGAAGAATCCTTCGCCGGACCGGTTCGGCCTCTCTGTGAATGAAACCACGAAATACACGAAACAGCGGAGCCGCACTCGAGCAGTAGGGAATAGAGAGAACGAAGAATCATCTTGAGTACCGTTTTCGTGTGTTTCGTCTATTTCGTGGTTCCATTCTTCTTTTTGCGGTGAATCGTTCCGGGTTCGCTCTGCATCCCGGGTTCTGGTTGGGCTCCGCTACACGGGTCGCATACCCGTGCTACGGAAACGAAGACTGGAATGTATCCGGGTGGTTGTCGCTTCATGCGACCCCCGTATGCTTTCATACGCCTTGACCCTCCGAGAGCGGTAAGATATCAAGAACGCGAATGCTGTGCGTCCCGGCCGCAACCTGCTCCATCATTCTGCCGGTTCGCACGGATCGTCTTTTCAGTCGATCGTTCGTTGGCTCAACCCCAAAGTTCAGCAGCAACCGGGAAAGTGGGATATGAAAGTAGAAGTCAACAGATTTGCTTTGTGCCTGTGGTTCGGACTCGGATGCGGGACGTGGGTCTACGGCCAGGGCGTGGACATGGAGGGAAGCAGGCAGATTGAGGAGCCGAGCGAACCGCAACGGGTGTTTAAAAACCGGGGACCGAGAGAGGTTGTTCCTCCCGCGCCGGACCCTGCCGAGAAACCGACCTACGCCGATCCGGACGGAAGGATCGAGATCCTGGTCGATCCGCGGCACGGCTATTTGAAATCCCTGAGATTCCCCAAACTGTTTGATCAAGCGGATGCCCGAAGCATCGACCGCTATATACTGCTCGGCGAGATTTCGAGCTCGGAACTGGACGATGAAGTCACCGGCTTGGAAGTGCAGGCCGACGGAGACAATCCGCGGATCGTGGTCGACTGCCTGAACCGCAAGTCCCGATTTGCGATCCGGAAGATATACCAACTCTTCCCCGAACACCATGAAGTGATCAAGAAGGTGGAGCTGGATTCACCCGCGGAGAAATTTCTGAACATCGTGTCGGTGACCGTCCTCTCGGACGAGACACGTCTGGGGGGGTATTACTACCAGTACATCAGCCATACCGCCAGCCGGTACTGCAACTTTCCCACCGCGGCCATCCCGGAGAGCTACTACGTCAACGGACGGAATATGCAGAGCGCCCTCTGCACCGTAACCCGTCCGGATATCGATTTTACCTTTGGAGAAGTAATTCTCACGATCAACGGCATCCCGGAGTACATGGGTCTCAACGCGGATGAATATCCGAACCAGGATCGAATCGAATCGATGGTCACTAGGGAGGGTTGGCAGCTTCCCCGGGGGAACTGGCTTAAACTCGGACCCGGAAGAGGCGTCCAGACGAAGAGCTGGCTCTACTCCGCGACTCGCGGGACGCACCTGATGTGGCATGCGAACTATCACAAGCGCTACTTCTTTCCCGCTTTCGCCCCGGAGAGGAGCCTGGCCAACCGCATTAGTATGGCCTTTGACATCAGTTTCCTGTGGCCGCATGCCGCCGTAAAATACAAGGACGGCTACCTCGAATTGATCGAGGGCGACCGGGAAAAACATATGGGGGGGCTGAATAAACGCTGGGAAAACGAACCCATTGAGGTGAAAACACCGGATTACAAACCTCTCTGGCATCAGCGCCTGGACGTGTTCGATGCCGCGTACGCCATGTTCGAATCTCTCGATCTGGACCCGCGCGCCTGGGTCACCTGCGGGCTGGCGGAAACGATGTACACCATGGGGGACCTGCTGGCCGACCACATGTGGATTGCGCCCACCGGCGCGCGCGCGAGCGCTGATGAAATGAAGAAGGTCCCCATGGACGAGTACATTCGGTTCGTGCGGAAGCTGCAACACCGGTGGCCCCGCTTCAAGCTCTTCAACTACGAGCGCGGCAACTATTACCCTCATACCGATACCATCAAGGCGCATCCCGAGTTCGGATTCCGGCCGGTCCCCAACCGCAACGGCCCCGGGGTGAACAACTATACCCCGCACTGGGGTCACTACTTTTCGCAGCTGACGGACAAGTACCTGCAACTCCAGAAGGAAGGCGTATCCCTCTACGAGGACTGGGCCATCCCCAACTCCATGGTGGTGAACATGCCGGATGGAACGCAGGCCTTTCAGAGCTACGAAACCTGCCAGATTGCGCTGAAGAAGATGGCCCGAGCCCTGCGCGACGCCGGCGGATTCTTTTTCGCAAACCAGCCCTCGGGGCCCTGGACCGATTTCGGGTATATCGAGGGCGGAAGCTGGGACACGGACACGCGGAGCGATTGGCGCTTCTGGGCCGACCGGCTGCAACTGTATAAGCTGCACGAGTTCCGGCCAAACACGGCGGTGGCTCTCGACATGATGTGTGATGAGTTCATCCACCAGTGCCTCCTTTATAACTTTGTGCCCAACACGCGGAACCGGGTGGGAGTTTCAACAACCCAGAGCTGGGCCCCCAAAGAGTTGATCCGGATGCGGTGGTATCTGCGGGAGGCGAGCATGGCGCCGGTGCCATTGCGGCCGGTCCCCTGGGAAACCCCCGGCAGTCCGCTGGAAACCAGCGTGATGACTCTGCCCGGTTCGGTGTACCTGGGTGCGTACAACCACGTGACAAATGACCACTCCGCCGACCTGTCGGTGGACCTGGGCCCGGTCATCGACCGGAAGCCCTACGCAATCTGGCGGGTGGACATTACCAAGGGGCCCTGGGCGGGTTTGCGGACTGCCCAGGGGTTCGAACCGCATGAACCTTTTCATGTAAAGCCAGGCCAGAGATTTCAGAAAGTGGGATACAAGTTCGAAGAGGCTGAAACGGAGTTTACGCCCTATACCGATGCGGTTTGGGATGGTCTGCGCCTGGAACTTCCGAAGGTCGAGATTGACGGCCGCCAGTCCACCTATTTTTTCCTGGCCACGGTGCCGGCTGTGATTCGCTCGGTCGAAGGGAAGGAAATTCCATGGCCGGTGGGAAGCCAGCCGCATATTCATATCGAAGAAATCGATGATGGCACGCTGCTCATACGTAACGACTATGTCGAGGCCATCGTAGCGATTCATCCCGGGTGGCTTTCCGATGAATCCATCCTGGACACCCTGGATGAACGACTGGGATGGCCCACGATCAAGATCCTCCCCGGCACCTGGCGTCTCAAGCCCGATGGCCGCCTGATCTATGAAAACCGTCCCAGGATTCCCATCCGCCAGGTTGCCCGGATCGATCCGATCGAACCATCGCCTCGTGCCGCCCTGGACACCACCCAGCTTGCTGCCGCAAACGTCCTTCATCTTCAAAACGGAAAAGACGGATATCAAGGGCAATCCAATGACCAGGTGGTCACCGGGCATTGGGGAGACGACGGGCACAACCGCCCGGGTGAAGACGGCATCTTTCTATATCGCGATGACGATCAAACCCGGTATTCCCGGGCACTCTTCCGATTCGATCTCGCCGGGCAACTTCCCGAGAGTGCGCAGGTAACCCGGGCCGTCCTGATTCTCAACTCTCCCAAGCCGGGTGCAGGTGGTATCACCCTGGTGAAGGGGTACCCAGTGCTCAAGCCCTGGACCGACGGAAAAACCTGGTGGAATAACTGGGGACACGGCGGCTCCGATGCAGGATATGTCGGCGACGAAGTCCTGTGCAGCGCGAAAGTTGGCGAGGCCGGGAATACCTACTTTGTGCTGGATCAATCCGGGGTACAAAATTGGATTGACCAACCTGAGAGCAATCACGGTCTGATTCTGAAGTCTGATCGCAGTGACAACGGTTTTCATTTCTGGGCAGATGGAGATAAGGACGATAATCCACCGAAGCTGATCCTCGAATACGATGTGAAGTGACTTATTCAGGTATGAGAGGCCCTATCTTTGTCGCGAACTTCGTCGCGAGCTTTGTCGAAATCGGGCTCGACGAAGTTCCCGACAAAGCTCGCGACAAAGGCAATACGCATGGACTCTCAAACAAGTTTTTTGCAAAATTTATGACAAAGGACGAAGAAGAGCGCCACATGAAACCATCGAAATCCATAGTCAGTTTGTCGATCGTCTCCCTTGTGTTGCTGCACGTTGTTTGCGGTACATCAATCGGGGATGATCATCTTCTCAGCAACACAAGTCCGGTTGAAGTGAAACCGCCCGCTCCCGCCCCGGATGAGAAACCTACCTGGTCAGATCCGCAGGGACGTCTGGAAGTTATCATCGACGCGGAACACGGGTATCTCAAGTGCGTACGTTTTCCGGACCTGTACGAAGAGGCGTCCGTGCGAAGCATCGATCGGTACGCGGTGTTCGACGGGTTTGCCAGTACGGAACTTGATGACGAAGTCACCCAACTGGAAGTCCACACCGATTCCGAGAAGCCGCAGATCGTGGTCTCCTGCCTGAACCGGGCATCGCGCATCGCGGTGCGGAAGATTTATACCATGGATCCAGCGCGTCACGAAATCGTCAAGACCGTGGAAATGGACGCGCAGTCTGAAATGATGGTGGCACTGGTATCCGCTACCGTGCTTTCCGACGAGATGCGTGAAGGCGGCTACTATTACCAGTACCAGAGCCACATCAACTTGCGGTTGATGTCATTCCCGACGGCTTCGATCGGGGAAGCCTATCGCCTCGAAACCGGGGATGACCTGCACAGCGCGGTGCTGACGGTGACCCGTCCCGACGCCGATTTCACCTACGGCGAAGTGCATCTCTTTACCAATGACACGGGTGAACACCTGGTGAACGTGGAGCCGGATTTTCTGAACATTAAAATGGACCGGGTGACGCTCCTGACAAAGGACGGTTGGCAACTGCCTCGCGGCGGGTGGCTGCAACTCGGACCCGGCCGTGGAGCGCAGCGCGTCGGCACCCTGTACCACGCAACCCGGGGCACCCACCTGATGTGGCACGATGACTACGTGAAGCGCCACCTGTTCCCCACGTTCGCGCCGGACCGTCCGTTCGAGAAGTTCCTCGACATGGCTTTCGACGCCAGCTTTATCCGGCAGTACCAGGTGGCCGAGTACGTGGATGGGCGCCTGGAGCTTTTCGAGAAGCAGACCATAAACGGCGGTATCCCTGAATTCAAACGGCTCGAACGCATCGTCGAAGGCCTGGGCCCCCGCGCCTGGGCGCCCTGCGTGCTGTACGAGACCACGTTCTCCCACGGGGACCACTTGAGCGACAATTTCTACTTTACCGAAAACGCCCGGGGGGGCTTCGAAGACCTCAAGATCATCAAGACGAAAGAGTACCTGGAGTTCGTGAAAACCATGCAGAGGGAGTTGCCCCGGTTTCACCTGCTGAACTATGAGCGCGGCACCTACTGGGGTTTTATCGAAACGATTCAAAAGCATCCGGAACTGGCTCTCTTTTCGTGGGGCCCCCTCAAGTACGGGGAGACCGAATGGATGGTGCACCGGGCCCGGTGGGAACCACACTTCCGGCTGCTCGGCGACAAATATGTCGAACTTCAAAAGGAAGGACTCTCGCTGTACACCGACGGTTCGTTCGCCGGGATCAACGCCAAGATTCAGAAAGACGGAAGCCTTATTTTGGAGAGTCACGAGATTGGATACGCGGGCGAGAAGAAAATGGCGGACCGGCTTCGGGCCGCCGGCGGAATGTACTGGAGCAATCAGCCGTCCGGACCCTACACCGACGTGAGCTATTTCGAGGGGCAGTGGGACGCGGAGATCAAGGCGAATTGGCGGTACATGGGTGACCGGCTGCAACTCTACAAACTGCATGAGTTCAGGCCGAACACCATGGTTGCACTGTTCCTGATGTGCGACGAATACATCCATCACTGCCTGGCATACAACCTGGTTCCGAACCTGAATGACCGGATCGGTACGGCCTACCAGTTGAGCCGGGTTCCCGATGAACTGGCAAAGCTCCGGTGGCCTTTGAGGGAAGCCCGAATGGCGCCGGTCCCGCTGCGTCCGGTGGTGTGGGAGGAACCGGACAGCCCGTTGGAAACAGTGGTCATGACCCTGCCCGGAACCGTGTATCTTGCCGCCATTCTTCACAGTACCAATGGACACACCGCGAACTTGTCCGTAGATCTGAATCCGATCATGGATCACGAACCGTTCGGAATGTGGAAAGCATCTGTTACGGAGGGACCCTGGGTCGGCCTCCCGCATGGGAACGGTCTCCAGCCCGCGGGGGCCTCTCAGGAGCCGTACACCGATGTCTATAAGGACGTGGCGGCCGAGGTTACGGTGGAACCGGTGCTGGACGCGCACTGGGACGGCCTTCGACTGTCATTGCCGGACGTGAACATTCCTCCCCATGACTCGGTGTTCTTTTTTCTGGCGACCCAGCCCGCGGTGGTGCGTTCGGTGGAGGGGATGGAGTTGCCCTGGCCATTGGGCAGCCAGCCACACATCCGGATTTCGCCTCACGGCGACGGGACGCTGCTGGTTCAAAGCGATTACATCGAAGCGGTGCTGGCCGTTTCTCCCGATTGGATCGAAGACGATACGGGCTTTGGGGCACCTGACGGGATGCTGGGCTGGCCCACGATCACGGTGCGACCAGGAACCTGGCGTCTCACGACGGACGGGCGATTGCTTTACCACAGCCTTGCCGCAAACTGAGCCTGTTTTGATCGGACCTGCTTTCGTAGCCCCGCATAGCTTTGGCTTGCAGGAGTCCCGCGTAGGTTGGCCTTCCAGGCCGACCCTGAGAAAGGAGAGATCCTGAACAGGGAATGATGGAGCGTGCTCCATGCATTCGCTGATTCACGACCTTCCCTTGCTCTGCTCGGGCTGGAGGCCCAAGCTACTTTCATTTGGTTCCGCGGATCCAAAGCGGCGCACAGGCCGCACTCGATAACCGGAACCATGCGGAGCAACAAAAGATCCCATCCACGCTCCCTCTTCGTTCCCTTCGTTTCCTTCTGTTCAAAATCCGTTCTTTCGTGTGTTTCGAGTATTTCGTGGTTCCTTCCGGTCAAAGAGAGCGAGCATGATTGCGGATAGAGAGTGCGGTGCGCGGTTCTTTTCTCTTCCTGACCGTTCCTGGTGCTGCTCGGACTGGGAGCCCAAGCTACAGGGAACGCAGTGGGCTGTCGCTGAACTTTGAAATTTTGCTCTACTTCGCTCACGGACTAGTGTTCGATATGACACAACATTCTGTTTGCCTTCCATCCCGTGCCGATCTTCCGCACCGTGCAAAGATCGCAACAAAGGAGTGATTCTTGAGAAGAAAATTTGGAAATGGAGCGTTGTGCCTATGCCTATGGCTGGGACTCGGTTGCACGAATGGGGTCTTGGCCCAGGGAGTGGACGTGGGCGGGGGCAGGCGGGCGGATGAGCCCAGCGAACCGCTGCGGGTGTTCAATAACCGGGGGCCGAGAGAAGTCGTTCCTCCGGCGCCGGATCCATCGGAGACACCGACCTACACCGATGCGGACGGGCGGCTCGAGATCCTGATCGATCGCCGGCACGGGTACTTGAAGTCTTTGCGGTTCCCCCAACTCTTCGAAGAGGCGGAAGCTCGAAGCATTGACCGGTACATCATCCTCGAAGGCATCGACAGTTCGGAACTGGACGATGAAGTCACTCGCATCGAGGACAAGACGGACGCGGACAGACCTCATATCGTTGTGGAATGCCTGAACCGGCGATCTGGAATTGCGGTGAGAAAGATCTATCAGCTCGATCCCGCTCATCTCGAAGTGATCAAGACGGTTGAGATCGAGTCGCCGGTGAGGAAGATACTCAACATCGTGTCGGTGACCGTTCTCTCGGACGAGACGCGTGAGGGGGGCTACTACTATCAGTACATCGGCCACACCGCCGGCCGGTACTGCGCTTTTCCTACTGCCGCCATCCCGGAGAGCTACTTCGTCAACGGGCGCAACATGCAGAGCGGGCTCTGTACCGTGACCCGGCCGGATATCGATTTTACCTATGGAGAAGTGCAACTCACCATTAACGGATTCCCGGAATACATGAGCCTTCCGGCGGACGATTATCCGAACACGGGCTTGATCGAATCCATGGTTACCCGGGAGGGTTGGCAGCTGCCCCGGGGGAACTGGATGGAGGTCGGCCCCGGAAAAGGGTTGCAAACGAAGAGCTGGATGTACTCGGCAACGCGCGGGACGCATTTGATGTGGCATGCCAAGTATCATGACCGTTATTTTTTTCCGTTTTTTGCACCGGAGAGAAGTTTGGAGAAACGAATCGACACAGCTTTTGATGCCAGTTTCCTCTGGCCGCATGCGGCAACCAGATATAAGGACGGTACCCTGGAATTGATCGAGGGTGACTTGAAAAAAAATCTCGGTTTCCTGGAGAAGCGCTGGGAGAACGAGACGCTCTATTTCGCGGGGCCTGATGGGGGACCGTTGTGGCCACAGCGCCTCGACACGTTCGACGCTGTATACGCCCTCTTCGAAAACCTCGATCTTGGCCCGCGCGCCTGGGCCACCTGTGGCCTGGCGGAAACCATGTACACCATGGGTGATTTTCTGGCCGACCACATGTGGATTGCGCCGAACTCGAGGGCACAGCCCGAGGAAATGAAGAAAGTTTCGATGGACGAATACTTCCGGTTCGCCGGAAAGCTGCAGAAGCGATGGCCGCTATTCAGGTTTTTCAACTACGAGCGCGGCGGCTACTACCCACACACCGATACGATTAAGGCGCATCCCGAACTTGCTTTCCGGGCGGTTCCAAACGGCAATGGCGTCGGCATCAATAACTATTCCCCGACCTGGAAAGAGTTCTGGGAGCTGATGACGGATAAGTATCTGGAAATTCAGAAGGAGGGCGTTTCGCTCTACGAGGACTGGGCCGTGGCCGGTGCCGCGGTAGTGAAAATGCCCGACGGGGAGATAATCTTTCAAAGCTACGAATCCTGCATGGCGGCGATAAAGAAGATGGCCCGGACTCTGCGCGATGCCGGCGGGTTCTTCTACGTGAACCAACCCTCGGGAGCGTTTGCCGATTTCGGATATATCGAGGGAGGAAGCTGGGACACCGACACCCAGATCGAATGGCGCTACTACGCCGATCGGCTCCAACTATACAAACTGCATGAGTTCCGGCCCAACACGGTGGTTGCACTCGACATGATGTGTGACGAATTCATTCACCAGTGCATCCTCTACAACTTTCAGCCCAATATTCGGAATCGGGTGGGTGTGGCCACAGCCCAGAGCTGGGCTCCCAAGGAGTTGATCCGGCTGCGGTGGCCCCTGCGGGAGGCGAGCATGGCGCCGGTTCCGCTGCGTCCGGTTCCCTGGGAGACTCCCGCCAGTCCGTTGGAAACCAGTGTGATGACCCTGCCGGGAACCGTCTACCTGGGTGCGTACAATCACGTGACCAGCGATCATACCGCCGATCTGTCGGTGGACCTGCGGTCGATCCTCGACCGGAAACCGTACGCGATCTGGAGAGTGGACGTTACCAAAGGACCCTGGGTCGGCCTCGTCACCCCGCAGGGAACCGAACCGCATATCCGTCGTGATGACCGCTCCGCTGAAGTCGGATACAAGTTCGAAGAGGTGGAAACTGAGTTTACACCGTACCGTAGCGCGGTCTGGGACGATCTGCAGGTAATCTTGCCGGAGGTTGCCATTGCGAAACGGCAGTCGGTCTACTTCTTCCTGGCAACGGTTCCGGCAGTGGTGCGGTCGGTTGAAGGCCGCGAGGTCCTCTGGCCGGTGGGGAGCCAGCCGCACATCAAAATTGCTCACCATCCCGACGGGACGTTGCTGATCCGGAACGATTATATCGAGGCGGTACTGGGTGTTTCTCCCGACTGGTTGCAGGACGAGGAAGGGTTTGGGGCGCGTGACAAGAAGACCGGCTGGCCGACGGTCACGGTGGGACCGGGAACGTGGCGGCTCACGCGAGACGGCCGGCTGATCTATCACAGTGTGGATTCATTTTCGTCGGTGTCTCCGCCTCCTGCCCGGCCGGAATGGCAACCGGTGCGAATCGGTACTCCGATTCCAGGGGCGGAGGATCTCGGCTCACAGAGAAGCCTGACCCTGCAAAACGGCAAGGACGATTACGAAGGGCAATCGAATGACCAGGTAAACACCGGGCAATGGGGGAATCCGGGGAATATGGTGCCCGGGCCGGACGATATCTTTATCTATAGGAATGGGGAAGCGAAGCGCCATTCCCACGCACTCATCCGATTCAATCTCGAAGACCGGCTTCCTGCCGGAACCGTCGTGCGGCAAGCCACCCTGGTGACGCACTCACCCAAAGAGGGAGCGGGCGGAAAGAAGGAGATCCTCGGGTACGCGGTGCTGCAACCCTGGACGGACGGAGAAATCTGGTGGAAAAACTGGGGCAGCGGAGGCAGCGATCCGGGGTTCATCGGTGAATCGCCCGTGTTCCGGGAAACCGTCGGTGATGCCGGGAACAGCTACTTCGTTCTCGATGCCATGGTGGTCCAGGGATGGCTTGATCACCCGGAAACCAATCATGGATTACTCTTGAAGTCCGCCCACGACGACTCTGGTTTTCACTGGTGGGCGAACGGAGATCGCGACGAGCATCCGCCGAAGATGGTGATCGAGTATAACCTTCCCGATTAGCCCGAATACTTTGCAGTAGGCTCTGGGATGCGGGTCTGATGGGAGTGGTGCTGAATCAAGGCGTGTTTGAGACGATTTCAAACTACCCCGTGCACTTTGTCGCAAACCACATCGAAACTAACTATTTCGAGAACTTTGTCGTGAACTACAGACGAATCGAAGTAGTCCACGACAAAAGTTCTCGCCGTAGTTATTCGTAAGTAGTTTACGACAAAGTTAACGAGATAGTTGGCAGGATGCCTTACGTCAGCGGCATGCGAGTCTGATGGGACTCCCGTGCTACTGTGGTTCCAGTTGAGTCTCCTCTACACGGGTCACATACCCGTCTGGGGTTCTGTGCTTGGGGCTCCGCTACACGGGTCACATACCCGTGCTACTTCTTTTTGTTGCGGGCTCGCCACGACTTTTCTTTTTTTAATGGACTGATTAATTCGGCGGTCCGAGCCAGTCCATAGGTGAAGTAGAGTGCGGAGAGGGGGATGGCCTGGAGCGGGTCGCCGGCTCGCATGGCGATGACGAACGCCGGAATCCCGACCAGGACGATCAATGGAACCATTCCCGCGAGGGGAGCGATCGAATGGGCGTAGATCGCGTAGGCCACGGCGGCAATGGCGAGGATCGATGCCAGTAGAAACAGAATCGTGAACAACGGCGCATGCATCCCTTCCAGCCCGCTGCCGCCGGCCAGGATCTTTCCGTAGCTGCGACGGTTGGCGTGCCAGCGTTGCTGGCGGTAGAAGCGGCAAAGAGTCGCGGGCTCTCCGTAGTGAACGGCGTGGAGAGATGGCATGCCGCAGACGTCGATGCCTTTCCGGGTTGCCTGCAATGCAAAATCCGTGTCCTCTCCGGTCGGAAGCGCCTCGTCGAAACCGCCCACAACGTCGAATACGGAGCGATTCATGATGAGATTACGGGTCGTGATGAGGCGAAAGGACTGGTTTCGAACCAGGTCCTCCGGCTCGGCTTCAATTGCAGCGCGGAGCTTGTTGGCCCAGTGAATATACCAGGCCTTCTGGACCCAGGTCGCATCCCCGGAGGGTGGCGCGGCGGGCCAGCCAAGCAGGCGCGGACGATCCGCACTCAGCCGGGGCAGGGCATTCGTCAACCAGTCTTCCGAGAGTTCGCAGTCGGCGTCAACGTAGGCAAGATAAGCGCCGGTGGCGATTCGGGCGCCGATATTTCGGCAGACCGGGATCGAGGCATCCTCCTCCACGTGCACATGGGAGAAGCCCAACTCCCGCGCCCGGGTAGCGGTTCCGTCTGAGCTTCCACCGTCCACCAGGATGGTTTCGACATGGATCCATTCGGGATGTTCGAGGCGGTCGACGGATGCCTTCCAGCGAGAGAGATGAGTCGACTCGTTGTAGGAAACGCAGATGATGGAAACCGTCGCCGCTTGTTCGTCCATGGCACTGCCGCCATACTACGCGATATGGCTCCGGGCTGTCAGTGCGAGAGTGGGTAGGAAATGTCCTCCGATGAATCCATTCACATGGGATTTCTGCTTCAGGATACCGGAGAGGTGTACGGAGCGGAGAGGGCCACGCTGGACCTGGCGCAGGGTCTGCGGGATCAGCCCGGATTCCGGGTGACGATCCTGATGATCGAGGAAAAGCGTCACGGCAAGGGTGACAGCGCTCTTCGACGGGTGATTTCCCGGCGAGGACTTCCGATTGAAACCTGTTCTACGCATACCCGGTTTTCATTTGCGCTGACGCGGGGGATCCGGCGCATCGCGCGCGAGCAGAAGATCGGGATTCTCGATTGTACGGGGGCGAAGGCTACCGTTCACGGCTACTTGGCTGTGCGGGGGGCTCCATCGATCAGACTCAGCGCCACGGTGCACGGATGGGGAGTGGACCGATGCTTCAAGGCGCGTCTTTACGATTCCGTGGAGCGGTGGGCATTGCGCAGGTTCGACGGTGTCATCGTGCTGTCCCGATTCTACGGGAACGTACTGCGGGCATACGGATTCGACAGAGAAAAGGTTCAGCGGATTCGACCCGGTCCAATCTTTGACGACCTGCCGGACCGTCGCGACCCGGGGCCGCGCTCCGGCCCCCTGGTTGTCGGGATGCCGGCAAGATTCAGCCCGGAAAAGAATCATGATCTTCTTCTGGATGCAGCAAAGATCCTGGCAGGTCAGGAGAGTGAGCTTAGATTTCTGCTCGCGGGAGACGGGGTGGAACGAAGGCGGATTGCCGAGCGCGTTCGCCGGGAGGGGCTTACCCGCCTCGTGGAGATGCCCGGGTTCCTGGATCGGAGCGACTTCTTCAAACGCGTGGATCTGGTTGTGTTGTGCTCTCTGGTGGAGAATCAACCCTACGCAATCCTGGAAGCCATGGCGTGTGGAATTCCCGTAGTGGCGACGGAAGCCGGCGGGGTTGCCGAGATGATTGAGGATGGGAAAACGGGACTCCTGGTTGCTTCGAATTCAGCCGAAGCCCTGGCTGAGGCGTTGAAATCGCTCTGCGACGACCCCGCGCGGCGCGAACATATGGGCAGTCAAGCCCATGACTATTTTTATGAAACCTATCGACACGATCGGTGTATCGGTCAGTATGTAGACCACTATCGGCGCCTGGCCGGCAGCACGGAGTAATTGTTGATTCTGAGACACCAGCCGTCCCTTCAGACGGAACGACTTCGATTACGGCCGTTCGTGGCCGAGGACGCTGAAGTCCTCCATGCATTGGCGAGCGAGCGGGAGATCGCGGACACAACCCAATCGATTCCTCACCCCTATTCTCTCACCGCGGTAAAAAGCTGGATCGTAAATCTCCCCCGCTACTTTGAGATGCGATCCGCGGTACACTTTGCCGCTTCCCTCCGGGATTCCCGGGAACTGGTCGGATGTGTTCTCTTGCGCGATCTGGACCGCGTGAATGCCGCTGCCGAGATCGAATTCTGGATTGGAAAATCGTGGTGGGGGCAGGGCTATGCCAGCGAAGCCACCCGGGAAGTTGTCCGGTTCGGCTTCTCGGAATTGTCTCTCCATCGAATCACCGCCCGGATCCTCGCCCGGGACGAGAAGTCGGCTCATGTGCTCGACAATCTTGCCATGCAGTTCGAAGGGATCCTGCGCCAGGGCTTATACAAGTGGGGCACATTCGAAGATGTCCGGCTGTATTCCCTTTTGAAATCAGACCCGGGCGGAAATGACGACGACAAATTGGCTGCGAATGAGTAGAACGTTGAGGAATTTCGTGGAATTCACAAATATTCTCCCGATGTCGGTTGATGTTTCAAGATTTGTCAATATTTCGGTCTGGACCGAATCCCACCCGTTCGATAGATTTCAACCTGTTTCGGCCCTCCTTCATGAGGGCTATTCTTTTGGCCTGAAACAGCCCGTGATAAAGCGGGCGGAAGAGGAATAAATCGATGGCGAATACGGTCCTCATCGGGGCGCAGTGGGGCGACGAAGGAAAAGGCAAAATCATCGACGTGCTGACCAGTCACGCAGACTGGATCGTGCGGTACCAGGGCGGCAACAATGCCGGACATACGGTAGAAATCGGTGAGGAGAAGTACATCTTGCACCTCATTCCTTCCGGAATACTCCGCGATGGAAAGCGATGTGTCATTGGAAACGGTGTGGTTGTGGATCCGGTGGCATTGGTGTCCGAGATCCGCGAGCTTCAGGATCGCGGAGCGCAACTCACCGACCGCCTGTTCGTGAGCGACCGCGCCCACCTTGTGTTCCCATATCATCGGGAACTGGACGCCGCGAGGGAAGAGCGGTCCGGCAGTTCCGGAAAGAGTATCGGGACCACGAAACGGGGAATTGGACCTGCATACGGCGACAAGGCGGCCCGCATAGGACTCCGGGCCGGCGATTTGCTGGACGATGCCTTTTCGGACATGCTTCGCGGACTGATCGGAGAAAAAAACACCGTACTGCAGGCGATGGGAGCGGATACGCTGGACGTCGAATCGGTCGTCCGTGAGGTGGAGACGGCGGGACGCTTCCTGGCTCCATTCATCACCGACACCATTCCCTTGCTGCACAACGTGCTCGATCGCGGCGAATCGATTCTGCTCGAAGGAGCGCAGGGAACCATGCTCGATATCGATTATGGAACCTATCCGTTCGTAACTTCCTCCAACGCAACCGCGGCGGGCGCCTGCACCGGAACCGGAATTCCTCCGCACCGAATCGACAAGGTCCTCGGCGTGGTCAAGGCCTACACCACGCGTGTGGGGGAAGGGCCGTTTCCCACCGAACTGACGGACGCGGACGGCAAGATGATGGCGGAGGTCGGTAACGAGTTCGGAGCCACCACCGGCAGACCGCGCAGGTGCGGCTGGTTCGACGCGGTCGTGGCCCGGTATTCCGTCATGATCAACGGCATCAACTCGTGGGCAATCACGAAACTCGATGTGCTGGACGGATTCAAGACCGTCCGCGTTTGTGTTGCCTATGACGTCGATGGAAAGCGGATCACCTCTATTCCCGGTAATATCCGGTCATTCGAAAAGTGCCGGCCCATTTACGAGGATTTCGAGGGATGGATGGAGCCGACGACCGGCGCGAAGAGTTTCGAGGATCTTCCGTCACTGGCCCAGGCCTATCTTCGCCGGCTGGAAGAAATCACCGGAGTCCCGGCGGAGCTGGTATCGGTGGGGCCCCGGCGAGCAAGCACCATTCGCGTTTCCCCGAGCGAAGACCTGGTGTCTGCCTGACGGGCACGATGAACGAGGTATCGCACGACAAAGTCCCGCGGCACGTCGCCATTGTCATGGACGGCAATGGCAGGTGGGCAGCCAAGCGAGGCATCGCCAGGGTACGGGGTCACCAGGCCGGCGCGGAGTCGGTGCGGGCAGTTCTGCGGGCGGCGCAACAGGCCGGGGTCGAATTCCTGACCCTGTATGCGTTCAGTTCCGAGAATTGGGTTCGTCCAAAAGACGAGGTGAACGCCCTCATGCATCTTCTACGTCGATTTGCGCGGGCCGAAGAGCACCTGCTGCACGAACACAAGGTCCGATTGCGTATTATCGGGCACACGACTGATTTGCCTTCAGGGGTGCAGGATGATCTTGCCCGGATCGTGGAATCGACCAGTCATTACGTCGGCGGAACCCTGATTCTGGCGCTCAGTTACGGGGGGCGATACGAAATCGTGGATGCGGCCCGAAAAATTGCGCAACAGGTGAAAGACGGCAAATTGGAACCCTCGGATATCGACGTGGAAACGATATCTTCCAATCTCTACGCGCCGGATGTTCCCGATCCGGATTTCATGATTCGTACGAGCGGAGAAATGAGAATCAGTAATTTTCTTCTCTGGCAGCTTTCTTACGCTGAACTTTATGTGACCGATGTTTTGTGGCCCGATTTCAGGGAGGATGACTTCTTTCTCGCTATCGAGGAGTACAAGAAACGCCACCGCCGATTCGGAGATGTCGGGTAGGGGTCGCGCATGCTCCGCTTTCGCGTCATCAGCGGCGTTGTCCTTGGTAGTGCGCTGCTCGCAGCAACTCTGTGGCTCCCTCTCAGTTGGCTCTGCGTACCCTTCGCCCTGGTGGCGGCGCTCGGTGCGGTCGAGACCGCCCGCCTTTTCAATCACGCCGGGATCGATCACGAGGCGCGGATTGCCGTTGTCGCGGCGGTTCTGCTGATCTGCAGCAGCTGGATTGAACGATGGGGGGGCGTGCAACGGGGCGGAGAAGAGGTGGCGACCCTGGTCCTGATGGGATTCGTCGTGGTCCTGGCCCTGCGAGTTCTTTTTCGCAGCGACTCCAAACCACTGGAGTCCTTTCCATCCAGCCTGTGTATCGTGCTCTACGCACCGTTTCTTCTTACTTTCCTGGCAAAAGTCGTTACCGACTGGCCCGAAGGTGACGGCAGGTACCTCGCGCTGTACATGATTTTTGTCGTGAAAATGACGGATATTGGCGCTTATTTCACCGGTCGCGCGATCGGCCGGCACAAGGTGTTTCCACGCATATCTCCAGGAAAGACCTGGGAAGGCTGCGTTGGAGGTGTCGTCGTGGCCACCGTCGCGAGCGTGGTGGTGTGGTGGTTCGCCGATGGAGATTTCGGCGTACTGACGCTGAGAATCGGTGACGCATTGGCGCTGGGGATTCTCCTGCCAATTGCCGGAATACTGGGAGATTTTATCGAATCCATGTTCAAGCGAGGCGCCGACGTGAAGGATTCCGGCGAATCGATTCGCGGAATGGGAGGGGTGCTCGACGTCATCGATAGTTTGCTTTTGGCATCACCTGTGCTTTATGTATATGTGCAAATATTGCGTATCTGAAGTGTACCCGGAACGAAGTAAGAGAGCCACGCCGCCGACGCGACTGCAGTCATGATCCTCCAATCTGTTTTCTCCATTGTTTATTTCGTATTCATGGTGCTGCTCCTGTTCGGCATCACCATTTTCATTCACGAGCTGGGACACTTCTGGGTGGCCCGGAAGCTCGGGATGCGAGCTGATGTCTTTTCCATCGGCTTCGGCCACGCCATTTGGAAGAAAAAGGTCAACGGGGTGCTTTACAAGATCGGGTGGATTCCATTCGGCGGATACGTTGCCCTGCCGCAGATGGAGCCCGGTGGCGGAAGAACGGTTGACGATGAGGGGAATGAAGTCCCCCTGCCTCGCGTTGAGCCCTGGAAAAAGATCGCGGTTGCCCTCGCCGGCGCGGTCGGCAATGTAATTCTCGCCATCATGATTGCCTGCGTGATCTTCTGGATTGGAAAGCCGTCAATGCTTGATGAGACATCAAGCGCGATCGGGTATGTCAAGGAAGGCTCCGTCGCATACGACTTGGGTCTGCGAGCAGGCGACGTCATCAAGGAAGTCAACGGCAGCCGGGCCGACAACTGGCAGGATGTCGCCATTGGGGCCGCGTTGCGGAATACCGTCGACCTGGTGGTCGAGCAGAATGGCGGAACGATCGAAGTCCACCTCGATACCGAGGCAGGCGCGTTGGGCATTAAGGGGGTGCGCGGAATTCCCGGTGTCAGTGGCCCCTCGTATTGCATCGTCGGTGGAACCGAGGAAGGGGCAAGCGCGGAGAAGGCGGGCGTCAGGGCGAAAGACCGGATTCTCGCGATCGACGGCATCGAGATTCTCAGCATACCCCAGATGAAAAACCTTGTCGAAGAGCGGCAGGACCAGGTTCTGGATCTTCTACTGGAGCGCGAAGGAGAACAACTCACGGTCCAGGTGACGCCTCGACTGGAGACAAGAGTAATCGAGGGACAGGAACCGATCGAAGGGGTCTTCATCGGAATCACGTTTCAGCGGTTCCCGGTGAACCGGGCCGTACTTGTTCATCCGCATCCTGCCCAACAAGTGCGCAGTCATGCGGGCCTGATCTTTCGAACCCTTCGTGCACTGGTGACTCCCAAGGAAGCGAAGAACGCGGCCGGCGCCATCGGAGGCCCGCCGATGATTTTTCAATACCTGTGGGCCATGGTGTCGATCGATTTTCGCCTGGCGCTCTGGTTTACCTGTCTGCTGAACGTGAACCTGGCGATTATAAATCTTCTGCCGATTCCGGTATTGGATGGCGGGCACATTACCTTTTCCATTACGGAGATGATTACTCGCCGCCCCATGAACGAGCAGTTTGTTGCGCGGATTACAACCGTGTTCGCGGTGCTGCTGATATCCGCGATGCTTTTCCTGTCCTACCGGGACATCGACCGCATCTTTTCCCAGCCAAAGGACTCGGGAAGTTCCGAATCGGCGCCGGCTGAATCGGGCGCCGAACCGGTGCCGGTGGCCGAATAGATCCTACCGTGCGGCGTATTTCCTGCCGCGGGTCAGCATGACTCCGTATGCATTGGATATGGCGTGTCCGTGCCAGACGGAATCAATCTCAGGGTTGGTGCACTGCGGGCACCGCAGAATCGCTTTGAACTCCGTAACACCCTGGGTTTTGAAGTAGTAGGTCTTGACCGGAAACTCGCTTGTCATGGACATGCCCGGTTTGAGTGATACCAATTGTGTTGATTGGTAATGCGTCGGGACGGCGTCATCGACCAGGTAATTGTCGCGCCTGCCATCCGCGTAGGTCCATAGAAAGAGAATGTTGGGGTCTTTGGGGAACAGGAAAGGCTGGTCGCCTACATTTTTGTATGTCACCTCAAAATTGATGATCTCCCCGACCGTGACCTGGTCGCTGGCGGGCCGAATCGTCACCTGCAACCCTTTTTCGATCACCGACTCGTGGACATGACCCACTGCCGCGGGTTTGTATAAGTCGGGTACAGTTGAACATCCGCTTGCCACTGCGATTCCTGCGAGTCCTATTAGCTTTGCGATCGATTTCATTGTAGTATTACTCCGTTTTACGAACTGAGCATTTGTTTAGCACTACACATTCCAACGACGTGTAACGACGCGTTATTGGGCATCTTGAACATAATTGGACAGCCTCGATGGAGTCAAATATTCTTGCGAAATCAAAAATGATAGCGAAAAACGCTAGCAAATTAGAGTGGTCAAAAATAATGCTTGCCTGAAATGGGCCATTTCCTTGTTTTATCAAAAATGACGTAATGAAAATACTGGTCGCTTTAGACAGCTTCAAGGAGAGCCTCGACGCGGTCCGGGCATGTGGGGCCGTGCGGGATGGTCTCAAGAAAGAAGATCCCGGCTTGGAGGTCGTTATGAGGCCTCTTGCGGATGGAGGAGAAGGGACCGCCGCAGCATTCTTGACCGCACTCGGTGGTGAACGGGTTGTTCGCACCGTTCGCGGTCCCCGGGAGGGGCAGGAGGTAGAGGCTGCTTTTGCCTTGTTTCCTGAAAAGCGGGCTGCCTGCGTTGAAATGGCCCAGGCTAGTGGAATATCCCTGGTGGAGCCGGCCTTGAGGAACCCCCGGTTCACGTCAACTTATGGGACCGGCGAGTTGATTTGTGTGGCCCGGGAACTGGGGGCAGAAACGGTTTGGTTGGGCGTAGGGGGAAGTGCCACGGTTGACGGGGGCATTGGCGCGGCCGCGGCCTGCGGTTGGAGATTTCTGGATTCGGAGGGGTTCGACCTCGTGCCGGAGGGTGAGTCCCTTCCACGAATTGCCGAAATGATTGAGCCGGCCGGATCGGATCTACCCGCAATCAGGGTCCTGTGCGATGTTCAGAACCCGCTTCTGGGTCCGCTTGGCGCCGCCCACGTTTTCGGCCCCCAAAAGGGGGCTGACCCCGAGACGGTTGAATTCCTGGATCGGGGCCTGGGCCACCTGGCGGCACGGGTGTCCGAATCGTTGGGGCAGGCGATTGGCGACATACCGTGCGGGGGCGCGGCCGGGGGACTTGCCGCGGGTGCAGTAGCGTTTCTGGGAGCAACCCTTGAGTCCGGAATCGAGCGGATCATGACGGAGACAGGATTTGAAGAGCTTTTGAAGGACATGGATTGGGTGATTACCGGGGAGGGATCATTCGACAGCCAGTCTCTCAACGGTAAAGTTGTTGACGGCGTGTCCCGTGCCGCGCGCGATGCCGGGGTTCCCCTGGGCGTAATTGCCGGAAGGGTCGCACTGGAGAAGTCGGCCTGGGAAGAGGCGGGAATTCGCTGGGCGATTGCCTCCGCTCCGGCCGGGATGCCCCTGGGTGAGGCCATGAGCCGCGCAGATCCGTTGTTGCAATCCGCTGCCCGGGAGGCCGCCACATTACTGGGTGGATAGGATGAAGTTCTGCATCGTTTACATGACGGTCTCGGATCTCGATGAGGCCAGGCGCATCGCGGATGCACTTGTGACCGAGCGGTTGGCCGCGTGCGTCAACATCCTCGGCGACATGGAATCCAGTTACTGGTGGGAAGGATCCGTGCAGAAGGACAAGGAAATCGTGATGCTTGCGAAGACCTCGCGTGAACGCGTGGCTGAACTCACCGAGCGGGTTGCTTCCATGCACTCCTACGACTGCCCGTGCATCGTGTCGATTCCGCTCGAGCATCTCCACGAACCATTCGCGCGCTGGATCGGCGACCAGGTTCGGCGTCCATCATGAGTATCGAGGGCACGACGTCATTCGACTATCGTCTCGATCGCAAGATGAAGTAGATAAGAGTAAGGATGGACGATATGGCGGCCGCGAGATAGGTCAGGAATGCCGCATTCAGAACGCGGCCGGCGTCCTCCTGTTCGGCGGAAGTTACGATTCCCGCCGATACCATCTGTTTCTTTGCCCGGGCGCTCGCGTCCCACTCCACCGGCAGGGTGACGACCGAAAACAGGACCGCGGCCGAGAACAGAACCAGGCCGACGTTCACCATGACCCCCCCGATCCCGCCGGTTGATCCACTTTGAAGCATCATACCGACGATCAGAACGATGTAGGCGAACCGGGTCCCCACGGAAGCCGCCGGAACCAGCAGGGATCGAATGTGCAGCGGCGCATAATTCCGTGCATCCTGGAGGGCGTGGCCCGCCTCATGGCAGGCAACGCCGATGGCGGAGAGCGATGGAGAATCATAGACCGGCGGGGAGAGCCGAAGAACTTTTTGGCGTGGATCGTAGTGATCGCTCAGGAATCCCTGGACCCGTTCAATGTTTACGCTCGAAAGACCCTGTGAATCGAGCATGTGTCGAGCCGCCTGTGCGCCGGTCATGCGGGAACCGGCCATCACATTGGAATATTTCTGGAAAGTGCTCTTGGTCAGCATGGACGCAATTCCAGCCAGGATGAGGCCGGGAATCGCGAACCATAAATACATTGGATCGAAAAACATGATGCGTATTACAACCTTTTCTACTTACGTATTCTCGAATGGTTCAAACAATAAACAGTACTTGTATCGATTCTGACAGGGAAATGGCACCGGGCGTTCACTTGTTGGTGGCTGGGATTTCCGACGTGAGCACCAGGATCGAGCGATCTACCGCCCGTTTTTCACCGGTTACGACCTCCCCCAGGGGACTGCCGGGTTCCGTGCTCAGAGCGATCTCCCACGGTGATCCCGGCGGGGCCGGAATATTGAAATCGGCATCGTAGTCTGCGCCGTTGCACAGGATCAGCAACGCCGTTGTTTCCGCGGGGTGGGGATGCAGGAGGATCGCCACTGCATTTCCGTTTGCCCAATCCGGAGTTTGTCCATCCGAACCGAACCACTGAATCCAGGGTGTTTCACTTTTTGCATCGTGATCGGCGTAGTAATCCGTGCGCCGAAGTTGTGAAATGCTCTTTCGGAGTTTGATAGCACGCCGGGTGAAATCGGAAATCTCCCCGCACGGATCGGCGGCGTCCCAATTCAGCCAGGAGAGTTCGTTGTCCTGGCAGTAAGCGTTGTTGTTGCCGGATTGGGTGTTTCCGAATTCGTCGCCCGCCAACAGCATCGGGACGCCCTGGGAGAGAAACAGGGTCGCAATGAAATTCTTGATCTGCTTCCGGCGGCGGGCCGTGATCTCCGGGTCTTCAGACGGCCCTTCCACTCCGAAATTCTGGCTGAAGCCGTGGTCATCCCCATCCCTGTTTTCCTCGCCATTCGCTTCGTTGTGCTTGTGATTGTAACTCACCAGGTCGTTCAGCGTGAATCCATCATGACATGTAATGAAATTCACCGATTTTTGAGGCGTCTTTCCCCAATGTTGATACAAGTCCGCGCTTCCCGTGATTCTTCGGGAAAGCAGACTGAGTGTTTCGCCGTCTCCATGCCAGAAACTGCGGACATCGTCCCGGTACTTCCCGTTCCATTCGGACCACTCCGCCCCCGGAAAGCGGCCTACCTGGTACAGGCCGGCCGCGTCCCACGCTTCCGCAATCAATTTCGTATCCCGTAGTACCGGGTCTTCGGAGATTGCTTCGATCAGCGGAGGATTGCCAAGTTCCTCCCCGTTCCGCCCCCGTGTCAGCACCGAAGCGAGATCAAACCGGAAACCATCTACGTGCATCTCCCGGACCCAGTACCGCAGAGAGTCCAGGATCAAATCGGCCACGACCGGATGATTGCAATTCATCGTGTTTCCGCAGCCTGAAAAGTCATCTTCATGGCCCAGGAGATAGTAGATGGTTGGATCCATGCCGCGGAAAGAGTAGACGGGGCCCCCTTCGCCTCCTTCCGCGGTGTGATTGTAGACGACATCCAGGATCAGTTCGATTCCCTCGGCGTGCAGGGCCTGGACCAGTTCTTTGAATTCCCGAACTTCGGAGCCGGGTTCGGTTCCCTGAGCATAGCCGGCATGGGGAGCAAAAAATGCGACCGTGTTGTATCCCCAGTAGTTTTTCAAGTCGCGCCGAGCGTCGTTTGCAATCAGATATTCCATCTCGTTGAATTGATGAACCGGAAGAATTTCCACCGCCGTGACTCCGAGGTCTTTCAGGTAGGGGATCTTCTCCATGAACCCGCGATAGGTTCCCGGGGACGAGACGTTTGAACTTTGATGAGCGGTGAATCCGCGAAGATGCGTTTCATAGATGATGGTGTCGGTCCAGGGGGTGCGGGGAAACGCGTCTCCCTCCCAATCGAAATCGTCAGCCACGATCACGGATTTCAGACACGCGGATCCGCTCCTGGGGGCCTCCCCGGCCACCAGCGCTCCCGGATCGCCCCAGGTCCGGCGTCCGGCGACGGCCTTTCCGTAGGGATCCAGCAGCCACTGCCCGGCGTTGAAAATGTGGCCCCCATGCGTGCGGTGATCGCCGTTCATCCGGTACACGTAGAATTGCCCCGGCCGGGCGTCCGGCACGTGAACGTGCCAGATGTCCCCGAACCGGTTGCGGACCGGATCCAGTTTCAGCTCCCGCGTCGGAACTTCGGCTGATTCTTCATCGAAAAGAAGCAACCAGACCTCCGATGCGTTGCGGCTGAAGACGGAAAACTGCACACCGTTCCCGACCGGCCAGGCCCCCAGGTGGAATGGAGGGCTATAGTGGGGTGGGGTGCGAGATTCGGGATACGAGGAGCGGGTCATTTCAGTGTGATTTCCTACACGGAGGCAGTATGAAGAATTGGAGCACCCAATTCAATACATCAAGGATCTCGCAAAGCGGGAGATGCATCGATCCGGTCCTCGATCCCGGAATCACGCCGGTGCAAATTGATGACGTATGATCTCCAGCGCACAATCACGGCTGGTTTGTGGAATCTCGAGGTGATATTCGATGAATCGACCGAGAAGAGTTTCGATATCATGGTTCTGTTTACGATCAAGCCGGGTATTCATGGCGATGCGGGGATGTTTCGAGTGCTGCCACTTGGATAGGATTGCGACGGATGCCGGCTGGATCTGAAGCACGTGCTTTGCGTGTTCGGTCCTGCATTCGCTGCATCGGACTCCCCCGTGTTCGAGATCGAACGTTACCGGGGCGGCTGCTTCCGCGATATTCTTATGACAGGACGTGCATCTGCGCACCTGGGGGGAGAATCCGAGGAGGCGAAGCAGTTTCAATTCAAACCAGAACAGAAACGGCGCAATTCCCTCCTTTTCCCGGAGGTAATCCAGGCTCCAGTCCAGGCTCTCGAACAATCCTGCCTGGTGGGCCTGGGCGGGATTGATCCGATACAGCAGGTGGGCGAAGTAGGAGGCAGCGGCGCAGCCGCGCCAATCCACGCGGAGATACCTGCGGTCCCTGAGAGGAGAGCATTCCTTCAGAATGTGGAGCTGCCGCGCCTCTTTTTCGTAATAGAGAATTTCACAGGTGTAGTACAAGTCGAAGTGCCCGAGCATCCGGCTCTTGGGGCGTTGCGCGCCTTTCGCCATGGTGGTGATTTTACCGTGGTCGCGGCTGAGCCATACCAGGATCTGCGATGATTCCGAATACGGAAATACCCGCAACAGGATGGCGTCGGTGCGCTGAATCATTTCGCTACGCGGTGGCCCGTGGGTCCCGGCTGATCCAGGCTTCCAGCTTGTCGACCAGGGTCGGACGGTCGTCGATGACTTCGGTACCCGGATACACGGCGCCGGCCGAGATGATCAGTTTCATTGCGTCCGCGATTGAGATCGGCAACGGGGTGAGATCCGCTCGCGGGGCGATGATCATCAGGCCCGAGGTTGGATTCGGCGTCGTAGGAACAAAGAGCGAGACAAAAGCCTCCTGGGTTGCTTCCGGCACGATCTTTCCCAGCTCCGGCGCTACCGGGGCGGTGACGAAGGCGACGGAAAAAATCCCCTTGCGTGGATATTCGATCAGGACAACTTCCTTGAACAATGTCTGGCGCTGGGCCAGGAACGCTTCGCTGATCTGTCTCACCCAGATATAGATCTTGTTGAACAGCGGGATGCGCTCAACCACCATTTCCGCCACGCGGTATATCTGCTTTCCGAGAAAACTGCGGACGAAAAATCCGATAAGAAAGAGAATCATCAAGCCGATCAGCAGCGCTACGATCCGGGCGATAATCATTTCGTAGCCCGAGTCCCGCATGCTTTCGGGCAATAGATTCGCCATGAACTTGAACAGCGCATTGTTCGTGAGAAACTTGAACATCGCGTTGCCCACGAACACGGTGATCGCCAGGGGCGTAATCAGGATCAGTCCGACGAGGATATTATTACGCAATGTCTTTGCGATGGTCCGAATCAAGGACGGCTCCGGCCGGAGGGGCGCGGAGGGGGCGTTGGTTTCGGGTGCTTCGCTCATGAGGCATTCTCGGGGACCGGTTTTTTGTCAACGCGAATGGTCAGGACCCTTCGCTCGCTCGCGGACTGAATCGTCAAGGTTGCTTCGGGAAGATCCACGCACTCACCGGGGCGTGGAATTCTGCCCAGTTGGTGATACACCAGACCGCCGAGGGATTCGTACTCGTCGCTGAATGGGAATTCGATATCGAGCAGCTTCTTCGCCTCGTCTACCGCCAATCTTGCGTCAACGATTGCGCTCCCATTCGGCAATCGCTGCATCACCAGGGCCTCGGTGTCGTATTCATCATGAATTTCCCCCACCAGCTCCTCCAGGACATCCTCCATCGTGATCAGGCCGGCGGTGCCCCCGTACTCGTCGACGACGATGGCAATCTGCTCTTTTTCGAGACGGAAAAGTTTCAACAGATCGCTGATGGGGAGGGTTTCGGGGATGGAGATGACATCCTTTACGATTTCGCCTACGGGGTCCCGCCCCTGGCCTTCGCTGGAGAGGCGGATCAGGTCCTTCAAGTGGACTACGCCCTGGATGGTGTCTATGTTTTCGCGGTAGACGGGAAACCTCGAGTACTGTGAATCCTTGATCGCGGCAGACGCTTCCGCGACCGTCGCTCGACCCTCGATGCCGACCATGTCGACCCGGGGAGTCATGGATTCACGCGTGACGGTTTCACCGAACTCGAACACGCTCTTGATGATTTCGCGTTCTTCGATTTCCAGCTCTTCCGCCGGCGCCTGGTCCACGAGATGCAGAATTTCGTCTTCGGACGAGGGCCGGTTTTCTTCGTCGGCCTCTTCCATCATCCAGTTCATCAGGCCCTGCTCGAGACGGGCCAGGGGCCATGCGAGGGGCCAGAGAATTCGTGACAACAGGTTCGCAAAGGGAAGGAAGCGAATTGAAATCAGGTCCGCATGGCTTTCCGACAGCACCCGGGGAATGACTTTCAACAGAATACTGAGGAGGACCGGGGCAACGACCCCGAAGGCGGCGACGTGCCACGAGCTGCTGCCGAGAAGGAAGTAGAATCCGGTCCCCAGGCCGGCCAGGGCGCAAAATGCGGCGGAGAGGAAGATCGCATACCGGATGACATTCCAGCGATTCCCGCACTGCTCGATGCGTCGAGCCGCATCGGGGAATTTCTCCTTGAGACGCTGGAGACCGGCGTCCTGGGTTACCACAAGTGATGCGTACACGGACGAAAAGAGCCCTGCCGCGATGAGCCAGGCCAGGGTACCCACGGTTGATTGCAGCAGATCCATCAAGGATTCGCTCATGGTGATGTCGATTCCCCGCGAGGTTCGCCGACCAGATCGTCCAATAGCCCTTCGGCGCCCGCGCTCCGCAGCCACTCCCGTTCCCTCTTTCGCATCGCCCGCCGTCTTTCCTCGGTATCATCGTCGGCGCCCGCAAGGTGATCGCAGCCGTGCGCGATGTAGAGCGCCAGTTCTCCGGATGCGCTGTCCCGCCGGCGCTCCTCCCATGCCTGCTGAACGTTTACCACGATTTCCCCCGATCGTTCGTGCTTCTCCGGCGGCACCGGGTCGTAGGCGAGGGACACCACGTCCGTGGTCCCGGCCCAGCCGAAAGTTGCCTCGTGTACTGGAACCATGCCTTCGTGATCTGTGAGGATCACGGACAATGCAGCGAACTTGCGTTCCGGAAATTGCTCTTCAACCTGCTGCATGAGCCAACGGCTGAGATTTCTGACTTTCTTCGTGTTGACCGGATGGAGATTTTGTCGGTTGCTTATTTCTATCTTCATGCTTTGGGTATGCTACGCGTCCGTGGAGCATATTGGTGAGTGTGAATATGAAGGACTGCCTGATTTTCGTTACTTGCTCAAACGTCAAGTCGCATTCGTCCAGTTGCCCGTCCCTCATGCGAACGTCCACGATTTCGTTTACCAGCGATTCGATCCGGGTGGAGGTGGGTTTTTCCATACTCCTGGATGCGGCCTCCACCGAATCCGCGAGCAGAAGAATTCCCATTTCACGGGAGCGCGGTTTGGGTCCGGGATATCTGAAATCGTCTTCGCTTATCTGCCGGGATGAAATGCTGTCATCATTCTCCAGTTGCTTGAGGGCCCGGTGATAGAAATAGTAAATCAAACCCGTGCCGTGATGTTGCGCGATCCCATCGAGGATGGGGCGTGGAAGTTTGAAACGGCGCGCCATTGCGATGCCTTCCTTGACGTGAGATATGATCACCAGCGCACTCATGCTCGGGGAAAGATCGTCATGCGGGTTCTGGGCATACTGCATATTTTCCACGAAAAATTCCGGTTTTGTGAGCTTTCCCATATCGTGGTAGTACGCGCACACCCGCACCAGCAGCGGGTTGGCGGATACTTCCGCCGCGGCGGCCTGGGAGAGATTGGCAACCATCAGGCTGTGATGATAGGTGCCGGGCGCCTCGATGGCCAGCCTTTGCAGAACCGGGTGTCCCATATCCGACAGTTCCAGCAGTGAAATATCGGTCGTGAGTCCGAAGGTCAATTCGAACACGGGAATCAGGAGCCCCGCGGCGAAGGCGCATACCAGGCCGCAGCACAGCGCCGCTATCATCTGGGAAACAAGGACGTCGCCGAACAACTGGTTCAGGGCCGCGCCGCACATCACGATTGCCACCGTGGACAATCCGATTGAAAACCCGATGCGCACCAGTTGGGACCGGCGGCGAATATTTCGCGAAGAGGCAGCGGCAACGATCGTGACCAGCATCCCGGTGGCGAGTACGAAAAAGCTGTGTCCGGAGAGCACCGCGGCGGCGAAACTGCTCCAGAATCCGACCACGACAGCGGGGCGCTCGCCCACCAGGATTGCGGCCAGGAGGGGAGCCAACGCCAGGGGAAGCAACATATCGACCAGCGAGGGAGGGACAATCTTGGTCGTGGCCGCAAGTACCAGCAGCACTTTCACGGGGACAAGAGTAATCAAGGACAGGATTGCGAACAGTGCGATCATCCTGGGGCTTGCCGGAAGCTCCGGACTGACCACGCGCATGAGTCCCGCCGCGATGATCAGGCCGAGGAGAAAAAGACCCGCATTTCCGATCCGGTCAAGAATCCGGTCTTTACGAGATTCCATCTCGGCCAATCGAAGCCGGTGTGCGGACAGAAGCCCGATGATATGTGGGGTGATTCGCTGACCTGCCTCCACCAGGGTCGTTCCCGCTACCACTTCCATGTCGACGGGCGTGATGACCTTCTCGGCATCTTTTCGTCGCTCCTCGCTGGTACTCGCGTCGTAGCGAAGATTGGGGGCCAACCACTCGCCCATAAGCCTGCTTACTGTGGTTTCGGACAGGTCGGCCGCCTCGGATTCCTCCCGGACGAGGGATACGGCAAGTTCACGAGCCTCCGCAGGCTGCAAAAGATCCCGGACCGGTACCGGGGAACGAGTCTCCTGTCCGTCGGAAAGAATCGAAATCGCATTGGCGGAGGCTACCCCGTCGAATCTGCTGTCCCGTTCCCGTTGGGAGACGATCCCGTGGTCCCACACCGTGCGCATTGCTTTTCGCATCGCATCCGCGATCTCCTTCGACCGGTCCTCGGGCGCCAGCGCCAGCGCCTCCTCCGCGTTCAACTGTAAACCCAGAAGGAAGACCAGGTCATCTACTTCGGCCCGCAATTCCTCCGGCGAGAGCCCGTTGGCTTCCTGATTTCGAAGCAGGGCCATTCGGTCATAAAACTTGGAGAGCGTTCTCAGGGAAGTATTGATTCCGGTCGCATCAATCGTGAACACCGGCAGCACGCTCGCTGCCGCCTGCTTTTTGAGGAGTTCCGTTCGCGCGATATCGGTGGCTCGGAAGCTGACCGCGGCAACGACGGTGTCCCTGGAGCGTTGACCGATGGCGACATCCGTGTGGCCGATCGCCCCGCCCGCATAATAAAGGAACACGACTGCGATCCACAGCATTGTCCCGATCAACATGGACCGGAACAGATTCTTGGTCGGGCGGCGTCGGAACAATGATTCCGAGTTGTGGCGGCGCTGTTTGCGAGCGCGCCTGGCCGATAGTTGAGCGACAGCCATGGGGATCAGCCTTTTCCGCCCGCCCCCGACCGGGTACGGCGTTCCTTATAGGCTTTGACGATTCTCTTCACCAGTTTGTGCCGGACAACGTCTTCTTCGCCCAGGTGCGCGATTCCGATCCCCTGTACGTTCGAAAGTGTATCCCTGGCCTCGAGCAGGCCCGACGTTTTGTTGGGGGGGAGATCGATCTGGGTCAGGTCACCGGTGACCACGCACTTGGAGTCGTGTCCCATTCGCGTAAGAAACATGAGCATTTGTTCCGGGGTCGTGTTCTGGGCTTCGTCCAGAATGATGAAGGAGTTGTTCAGGGTGCGTCCCCGCATGTACGCGATGGGCGCAACCTCGATGATGCCCTGGTCCAAGTACTTCTGAACCTGGTTCGCATCGAGCATGTCGTAGAGTGCGTCGTACAGGGGGCGTAGATAGGGGAGGACTTTCTGGTACATGTCCCCGGGCAGATAACCCAGCGCTTCGCCCGCTTCGATCGCCGGCCGGGCGAGAATGATGCGGGAGACATTTTCTTCAACCAGTGCGGAGACCGCCAGTGCCATGGCCAGGTATGTTTTTCCGGTGCCGGCAGGGCCGATGCCGAAGGCGATGTCCCGGGCCATCACCTCGTGAACATACGCATGCTGCCCGAACGTGCGGGGAAAAACGTTGGACTTGCCGGGACCCACCGAGATGCCGCTGTCGAGCAACTTTTCGATCTCGCTCTCCCGTCCCTGCCGGAACGCATCCAGCGTAAACTGTACGCTATGGTCCGGGCGGTAAGCTCCCCGGTTTCTCGCTTTACGAAGGCATTGAAAAAAGCGGTCAACGGTGTCGACCTTTTCCTGCGTTCCCTCGACGCGTACCCACGTATCGCGCGAAACAACCTGGACATCAAGAGCCTCCTCAAGCGTGGCCAGGACTTCCGAATGATGCCCAGTCAGATCCGCAGCCTCGGTGGCATTATCGAAGTGAATGGTCTTTTCAGTCATGGATGGTGAAATCGGAGCACAAACTATGCCCCAAGCCGGAATGCGGAGGGGTAGCCGAAAGACTCATCCTTGGTAAAAGTCCAATGATTCACCGCAAATCGTGATGTGCTGATGCACGTAATTGACAGGAAATAAGTAAACTCTTGAAATGTGCTCCGTCAACGTCCTCTGGACGTAAAATCGTCTGAAAAGTGTCAAATATTTTCCGGTTTGTCGAGCATTCAGGGTCGGGAAAGTTAGGTCCCGTGTTCCAACTCGCTGTCCTGCAGTAGCTAATGATTCAACTCGCAATGCAGAACTCTTCTCCCGTACAACAGTAAACAAGGAGATTTGATGGCATCCCGAGGTAAGAACAAGGCTTCCGCGAATGCACCGCTTCCGATCGAGGAGGTGGCGGAGGCGCCGGTGTACCTCCTCCACGGTGGGGACGAGTACTTGATTTCCAATCATGGGCGGGAACTGGTCGACCGGTTCTGTCCCGAACAGGATCAGGCCCTGGGTCTGGAAGTTATTGACGGACGGGAGGCCACAACGGTTGCGGAAGCCGTCCGGGTGCTTCGCGCGTGTCTGGACGCGGTGCAGACGGTGGGATTTTTCGGGGTGGAAAAAGTTGTCTGGTTTCGCGATGTCGCGATTTTCGGCAAGGCCCAGGTCATCCAGTCGGAAACCGTTAAGAGCGTCCTGGAAAAACTCGTGGCGGAAATCCGCACCGGTTTGCAGGATGGCGTGCGTCTGATCATTGGCGCACCCAGACTCGACAAACGGCTGGCGCTCTATCGTGCCTGCAACGACGCGGGCGTGGCACTGGAGTACGCAATGCCCGACAAGGCGTATCTGCGCGAAAAGGCCGCCCAGTCCCAGGTCTCAACCTTGTTCAAAGCGGCCCATCTCTCCGCGTCGTCGGAAGTGATCATTCGATTCGTCGAAACGGCTGGAACCGACACCCGCCAGTTGGTGCAGGAGGTTGAGAAAATCCGTGCCTACCTCGGTGACTCAACCACCGTTACTTCCGAGGCAATCACCCAAATTGTCTCCCCGGGACGGGATGCGAGCGGATGGGAACTCGCCAACGCGATTGGGGATCGGAAACCCGCCCTTGCTATTCGTCTCTTGCGACAACTCCTGTTCCAGGGCGAGAGCCCCGTAGGCATGATCTTTCGCATCGAACAATGTTATCGAGAGCTCCTGGTTTTCCGATGCTGCCTTGAACGAAAGTGGTGTTCGATCCAACGCGGCCACCGGAATGAGCTGGTCTGGGTGGAAGGGCCGGAAGTCGATGACTACTGTTCGAGCCTGTCAAGAGATCCCCGAACCTACAATCCATACCGGGCGCTCAAGCTGGCGGAACAGGCGCAACGAAGTCACCGAAGGGATCTGGTCCGGGCGCTGGATCATTTCGTGGATATTCATCAGCAGCTCGTCTCCCTCGCGTTGCCCAAAGACTTGCTGCTTGAACTGGCGATTCTCCGCGTGGTCGGCGGCAAGGGGTAGCTTGCCTGCTCCGGAGCAAAACGAATATTGAGACTTTGTATCCGTGGATACTGATCTTAAGCTCGGCCTATGGACATTTTGAAGCTGTTCTTCTGGTTTGTGGCAATCGTTCTGGTTCTCAAGTGGACCCGAGTGCTCACGGCCTGGTACCGCGTGATGGGGATGTCCTTCGCGAAGGCGGGAGTTCGCAGCATCGAGCCACTCGAGATTCCCGCGTACCTGGCGCCGATGTTCGACGAGGCGGAGGCCGGCCTGCTGCCGCTCGGATTCGAGTATTCGCACTGTGAAGCGCATACCTCCATGTTTACGACGGTCGAGTGCGAAAGATTCACGAAAGTCTTCTACCACCCCGAAGAGAGGACCTATGCAATCGTTTGTGACGCCGACATGCCGGAATCCGCGGCGCCATGGATGATCGAGTTCCTCACCTATATGGGGGACGGCACGACCTTCAGTACCGTGGACGGGCGGATTCACAGTTTTTTCAGAATGCCGGACTGGTTCAAGGTCGCGGACAGCAATGCCTTCTGCGTGAGTGAGCAGTGGGCCTTTCACCGCAGACGGCTGTCGGAATCGGATCAGAATCCGATCGCGATTCCGGTGGAGGGATACTTCGAACATTTGGGGCAGTTCCACACTGAAGTATTCGAGCGATGGGCTGAGGACGGGCGACCGGCCGGGCCAAGTGCCAGGTTCCGGTTTCGGCCCGGCCCGGCGTTCGCGTTTACGAAAATGCTTCTCGCCGGGAATCAAAAGCGGCAGGTCGAGATGCTGAAAAGGAAGCTGCCGCCTCTGGGCAGTGAGTCCGCCTTTGTTGCCGCCAGTATCGCCGCCTACGATCGCAATGATGCCGAGTCCCGGTCGATTCACCAGGATCGGGGTCTGAAGGCGGGTGCCTTTCTGGTCAGCCTGGTGCTTTTTTGCATCGTATTCGGCTTGATGCTGGGATGGAACATTCTGCCCCTGCTGGTGGGACTCCTGCTGATTCACGAGCTGGGTCACGTGGCCGGCATGAAATTGTGCGGCTACAAGGATCCGCAGATCCTCTTCGTTCCGTTCCTCGGCGCCGTGGCCTCCGGGACCAGGGAGAACCCTTCCACCGCCCAGCGACTCCTGGTTCTCCTTCTGGGCCCCATGCCGGGAATCATTTTGGGATTCGCACTTCTGTTCCTGGTCTGGAAAACCGGCGACGAGACCTGGCAGTTTGCCGCCGCCTTTGCGATCATTCTCAACTACATCAACCTGCTGCCCCTCACGCCGCTGGATGGCGGGAGAATTGTGGAAACTCTGTTCCTGAAGCGTTTCCCGATGGGGCAGTTCTTCTTCCTGTTGGCAAGCACCATCCTGTTCATGATGAGCGCGATCGCGTTTGGAGACGTGGTCCTGATCTTCGTTTCCATTGTGCTCCTGATGTCGCTGCGGCCCAAGTACATCTGGGGCAAGGCGGCACACTATGTCGAAGTCCGCCTGCCGGAGGATGCGGACCGCCACCGGCAGCTGTATTGGATCTTTTCCGCGCTGTCGAGTCCGTCCCTTCGAGGCAAGCCCTGGGCGACTCGCGTTCATCTGGCGCGGGGACTTTTTGAGTACTTGAAAGGGGTCCCCGCCTCCGCGGCCGCCATTTCAATCGGCACCGTCCTCTATCTGTTCTGCCTGATCTCGCCGATCCTTTTGCCCATATCCTTTGTGGTTTGGGAACGCGTCACGCGCGATGCCATGCTCGATTTCGCCTGGGAAGAAACAGACTGGAACGTGGAGCTTTCCGGTGCGGAGACCCCGGATGAGTACTGGGACACCTTGATCCGGGCTTCGTTCGCGCTTCGATTCCACGACGAGTCCGCCGCACGCGAGTACCTGGCAAGAGCATTGGAGATCGCGAGGTCACGACGGAACGACTCGAATCGCTACTCTCGTACTCTCTCCCTCTATAGCACCGTCGCCGAAGATACCGCAGCCCTGGTGGTGATGTTGCGGGCCGAACTGGAGGCGGTGACGACAGACCTGGGCGCCGACCATCCCTCTGCGGCCTATCTTCATTGGCTCCTGGGGGGCAATTTCCCGGAGGGTACGCTGCCGTCCGCAGAAAGAGTGACTCACCTGGAACAGGCTGCCCGGCTGCTCCCGGATCTTTCGCCGGGAGAGCTTGCCGAGTTGGTGCCCGTCGAATCCATCTTCACTTCGCTGGCGCAGGCCTACGAAACCGAGGGGCGTATGGAGGATGCCGAGAAAGCCTACATCGAGTGCCTGGGAATTGTGGAGAGGAGATCCGGAGAGGAGGCGGCGCCGGTCAATGTGTATAGCGATCTGGCGGACTTCTATTTTCGGTTAAGCCGCTTCGAGGAGGCGGAGCAGACTCTTCGTGACGGGATTGCAGCCTGCGCAGCGCTTGAAACCATGACGTTCTCGGTTGCGTTCCTCGAAGGCCAGGCGGGCTGGTACCGTTTGCAAACCGATGAACCTCTGCTCGCCCTGGAGTGGTTCCAGAGGGCGGCATCGCGATATGATCACACCTCGCTGGAAGAATCTCTTGATATTTGCGCCGCCCTGCAATTGCTGGGGCGCGACGACGAAGTTCTCGAAATCGCGGATTCGTTCAACGTCATCGCCGAGGGACGCGGATACCCTTCGGCCGGCCCGATGTTGGAAGACTATTTTTCCAGTGAGGAGTTCGACAATATCATGCCGGGAAACCTGTGGTACGAAAACAGGGACTCGGCACGGGTCGCGACGGCAAGGAGCCTGTTCGTGAATCAATAGGCGCGGGAGAAACGGATTTTGAACAGGGGGCAATGATGGGAGCAAGGAACCGCGTCGATCCATTGAGGATTCCGGGGTGTCACTTCGTGTTCCTCGTGACGTAGGAGTTCAGCATCGGTTTTCGGTAGTAGAGGAAAGGAGTTCCGCATGGATGTTTGTGTATACCTGGCTGGAGAAATTCATAGTGACTGGAGAGCGGAGATCATGGCGGCATGTTCCTCTTCTCCATCTTCAATTTCCTTCATGTCTCCAATAACCGACCATGGGCTATCCGACAGAATCGGGGCCGACATCCTCGGAAAAGAGGAGAATAGTTTCTGGGGAGATCACAAGTCGGCGAAGATCAATGGAATCCGGACCCGGACCATGATTGAAAAAGCGGATGTGGTCGTGGTTAAATTCGGAGAGGACTATCGACAATGGAACGCCGCGTTCGATGCGGGATACGCGGTCGCGAGAGGAAAGCCGATCATCGTTCTGCATCCGCCCAATCTTGTGCATCCGTTGAAAGAGGTGGACGCGGCCGCGATGGCCGTGGCGGAAAACCCCGGGCAGGTGGCGGAGATTCTCCGGCACATGGTGACAAACCAGGACGGGGCAGAACATTGAGCGAATCTACCGCAACTCTTTGACCTCCTACCTCCCGGGCCAGCCCGCCCGACCGGGACGTTGCAAAGGAAAGGGTACGAAAATCAAGAAGCGGCAAAGACGCAACCTCTTGAAATGTGCTGATCTGGTGCGGAAGAATCGGACCCTGAACAGAAAAGAAGGTGGGTTCTGATTCGTCCGCGGATTACTTCGCATGTTCGCGCAAGAACTCCGGATTCATGTTGAACCCGAGGCCGGGGCGTTTTGACAGATGGAGGTGACCCTCGCGAATCTCGAATGGCTGATCCATCATTCTGTCATACACATCCCACCGGGCGCGGCTGATCTCCAGCTTGAAGAAATTTGGCACCGTGGCCATGACGTGGGCGCCGGCCGCGATGTTGACCGGACCGCCCGCGTCGTGCGGTGAAACCGGAATATTAAACGTCTCCGCCAGGGTGGAGATCTTTTTGAGCTCGGAAATACCCCCGGTCCAGGTTACGTCCGGCATGATGTATTCCGCCAGGCCCTTCTCGAGTACCGGCAGGAAGTCGAAGCGGGTGTACATTCGCTCACCGACGCAGATCGGGACGTTGGTCCGCTCGCGCACCTGATGCAACGCGTGATTACTTTCCGGAGGCAGGGGCTCTTCGAACCAGCCGATGTTGTAGGGTTCGAGCCGGTTGGCGAGTCGAATTGCCGTAGGGACATCGAACTGCCCGTGAGCATCAATCAGGATTTCGACGCCCGGTCCGACCGCTTCCCGCATCGCGGCGATGATTTCCACGCCGAGTTCTTCTCCTGCCTCATCGATTTGTCCACTGATGTAGGCGCGAGTGCCTTCCGGGCAGTTGTTGGGAAAGGGGCCGGTTTTTATCGTGGTAAAGCCTTGCGTAACGATGGCTTCAGAGGCGGCGGCGACATTCGCGGGATCAAAACTTCCATCCGGGTGTGTATACAGCGCAATGGTGTTGCGGACCGGCCCGCCCAACAGGTCGCAAATGGGTAACCCCAGTTGCCGGCCGCGAATATCCCACAGCGCAATATCAATTGCACTCGCGACGCATGATCCCGCTCCCCGCGAGCCCATGTAGGAGTATTCCCTGAAAATTTTGTGCCACAGCAATTCAATCCGGGTTGGATCTTCGCCTTCAATCAACGCGCCGATCTGTCCCAGCAGGGCCGCTGCCGCCCGGTTGGCGGTTGGAGTCGAGACTGTGAATTCCCCCCAGCCCGTAATGCCCTCGTCAGTGTCGACCTGGACAAATACGAATTCCCCGTCCCGGGGTGTTTGTTCCGGGGCATCCAGGTACGGCAAAGGCATTTCGATCAGCCAGGGTGTTACGTTCGTTATTTTCATCGGGTCACTGATAGGTACTCGGTTCAAGAGTGTCGAGAGCAATACGCCCCGGCAGAGCCACGCACATCTGCGCCGTCGGCGTCCAATTTGGAGTGCGGTGGCAGAGCGTAGCAGATTGTCGGGCTTGTCCTGCCCATTTGCCTGGTGTATACATGCACCCGATTTCCCGAAGCGAATACCGGAGAGAGTTTCCATGAAAATGTGGATGAATGTCATGCGCGACATGGAGTACCTGCTCGCGGACTACGATCGTATCCTCGACGCATGGGGAGAAGGCGGCGTGACCGGCCTGGTAATCGGGCCGCCGGAGTTCAATACGCCGAAGGTGGATTTCGATAAGGAGTATGTGCCCTGCGAGGAGCCGGTCACCGAAAGCTTCGATCCCAATCCTGAGGTCTACCGGCGATTCGGCCTTGAACCGCCACCGTCGCCCGAAGATAAACTGCCGGAGAAGCGCGCCCGGTTGAGAAAAGCGCTTCAAACGGCGAGCGACCGGGGATTCGACGTCTACCTTTGGCAGTCCCAGGTGGGGTGGGGGCCCGGAGGCGACGGGCATTATCTCTTTGATGAAAAAACGATGGCCTCCTATTCGGCCCGCATCATCGACCGCCTTGAACAGTTCCCCATGGCGAAAGGGACGGTTTTTGACAGTCCCGAGTGGGGGTACGAGATCCACCCGCATTACAACGACCTTGTTACATCCGTCTTCTACCAGATGCCGGAGGAAATGCGGGCCGGTGTCGCCGCGATGGGGTACGATTTCGATGCCTTAAATGCGGCGAAAGACCGGTTCTTCGAGAATCTGCACAATCTCGATCGCCGTCGAGTCCGGCTTCACGCATCCGGAGGCTTTCTCGGCGGACTCCACCTTTTCGGCGCCGATCCTGATCTGACCGCCTTGCTGCGATTTCGCATGGAATCTCTCACGGCACACTACCGGCGTGTCAAGGAAGGCGTCGATGCGGAGGCGACGCGTCCCATCGAGGTAGGCATCGGTTCCCGCGCGGCGGTGTTTGCTCCGCTCTGTGGTTTCGACCTGGCCGCGCTGGCGGAGTTTGCCGATTTCCTTTGCCCGAAGTTCTACGTTTTCAATCGCGGCTTCGATGGGCTCGTCGGCACCGTGAATCGCTACGTCGAAACAATTTGCGATTGGAATTCGGAACTCACGGACAAGGACGCTCTCGAGGTGGTTCGCGCCCTTTTCGGCCTTGAGCTTCCGGGTGTCCAGAGCCGGGGTGACCTTGAATATGCACTAACGCCCGAATTCTACGAAACCGTGATGGGGCAGGAGACTCGCAGAGTCCTGGCGGTTGTCGATAATCCGGAAAAAATCGTTCCCTGGGTTGATGCCGGGCGCGCGCCGCATGCGGGCGATCCTTTGTCACCCGGCGATCTGGGCCGACTGATTCATGCCGCCGGGGAAGCGGGATTACAACGGTTCCTCTATCACCACCAGGGGAATCTGACCCCGGGAGAGTGGTCGGTCATGAGCGACATCTGCGGCAAGAGATGGCGTCGCGAGAAGAGCGAGTATTGTCCCCCGGACGATTTTATCTTGTAGCGGAAGTCGCCGAGACTTCCGCTCGGCGACGCACAGGCCCGACAGAGCCACAAAAGAGCCCGGAGCGGCAGGCCCCAACCAAGAATCCGAACCACGAAATACGCGAAATACGCGGAACCGTGGCACTGCACCGAAACGGATTTTGAACAGAAGGAAACGAAGACAACGAAGCGGAATCGTTATGTGAAACACTATATAGTATACTACGTAGTGTTTTATTGTGAGATGCGATGTTGAGATCCCAATTCGCTACCAGTTGACAATGGTTGGGCAAAACGTTAACGTAGCCGAGTTGTCCTTTAAGCGCTAGGCGGGTTATGTTGTAGTCATGGCTGATTCGATATTATTTGAAGAATTAGTGGAAATACCGCTGGGCCTTCGCTCTTTGGACGATTTTCGGCATTGGGCTCATTCAGAGAAATTTCCGGAAGAGGGAAGAGTTGATTACGTTGGGGGTCGAATCGAGGTGGATATGTCGCCGGAAGATGTCATCACTCATGGCGTTTTAAAATCCGAACTGGTGATCTCGCTGGGAACCCGCATCAAACGTGGCGGCCTTGGTATACTTGTGACCGACAGTACGCGCGTGAGTTGCCCTGAGGTCAACCTTTCTGTAGAGCCCGATATCGTTTTCCTTTCCAAAGCCCGGCTTGCGGACGGTCGCGCGAAACTCGTACCGAAATCTTCCGGTGAGCCCGGGCGATTTATCGAAGTAGAAGGGCCTCCTGATCTTTTGGTCGAGATTGTTAGCGATTCGTCTGTTGCAAAGGATACGAAAAGGCTACCGGCACTATATTACGCCGCCGGCGTCGAAGAATACTGGCTGGCCGACGCGCGTGGCAGCGAACTTCTGTTCCGCATTCACACCCGCGGCAGTTCTTCGTTCGAGGCGGTTGAATCTGACGTCGACGGTTTTCAGTCTTCCGGTGTGATGGGTTGCGCGTTTCGACTGAGTCGTGAGGAGGGCGATCACGGACTGTGGACTTTCGACCTTGGCACGAAGGAGTAGCCTCTTCACCCGGGAGGCTCAGCGTAGAGTTTTGGTGTTTTCGAAGGTGCGAGCAATCCGCTGAGCCACGGTCCACGGAGTGCCTGCCGAAGTGTATCTGTCCTCGTGTAGCTTCCCCCTCCCCAACGCCAGAGCGAGCCATCTTTTCCCAGCGCGAGAATCCAGAGCCGATGGTGCGAAAATTGTGCATATTCCATGTAATGCGTCATCCCGGTCCAGTTCGGCGAACCGGGCAGTCGACTCTTGGAAACGCGATCGGCGATAAAATCTATCAGCACATGATGTTGACTGAGTTGATCAGTGTCTACTTTCCAGATCTCTCCCGATTGCATAAGAAAATAGCAAAAGTCCGAGTAGTGCGTTTGAAGGATTAAACTCAGTCCCAGTGGCTCATCTCTTGTAATTTCAATGTAGAACCCGGTCTCACTAATTCTTGCTCCAGGAATACTACTGACAAGATGATGTGCAGACGGACTTCGGATCACGACTGTGGTCGTGCCGTCCGGGTTCTCGCATTCTATCCAGTCGTCGCCCGCCGATTGCACTTTTTCGACGGGGTTGGAAACGGGCAAAGGCGTAAGGCCGAATCGGAGGGAAGTTGATCGCGACGAAGGCGAGTCCTTTTTATTTCCTATAGGACCCATCGTTTGTCCTGCAGATAGGCCATACGTGTCGGAGGTAGACACAACGCCGAAGGTCCACAAGGTTTCATCATCGCGAAGCGCGATGACTCCGTGCTGACCCCTGGACAAAACCTGACGCCAGCGATAGCCATTTCCGATTTCGCTCCATGTGGAGCGCTCAGTCGGCCCGCTGTTGGGGTTGCCGAAGTGCCAGAGCGTTCCATCCTTTTTCTGAGCGACCAATCCATTGCGGGCGGCGATTCGAATCCAATGATTTCCCATTCCTGCTTCGATCGGGTCGCGAATGACCGTTTCGGATCCATCCGCAAATCGAAACTGATATTTTCGATGACCCTCGGGTGCGTTCCATCCCCACATGAAAATCTGCCCGTCCGACGAAAGCCCGGCCCACGCAAAATACCCCAGCGATACGACCTGTAGCCAGCTACGATCCGGGAAGCGCAATGTCGGTGACAGCGGCATCGATCTCTCCATCCTCGGCTCGGATGATCCATCTGGCAGCACGATCGTTCCGCCACGAATGTGATCCAGACCCAGACCGAGTTCCCAGAGTCGGCCTGAGGAGTCTACAAGCAGAGTCCGGCTTGCTCTCGATGACAGTACAGGTGGTGTTCCTCCGGTACTGCAGCCCGGCCGGGAGGATGATGCGGTCACTTCGAACGTTGGCAGGATAGTACGGGAGTAGATCCCCACGGTCGGCAGCCACATTATGGCTGTAAGGGCGAGGAGAATTACTGGCATCCGCATGTAGGATGCCAACGGTTTTGCGGGATACTGCAGGGCCTGGGAACACGTTAAAAGGGTAAGCACGAGAATAGCCGGGAACATCAAGACCATGTGGAGTTTCATCATCCCGGGCGATTCGGTCAGTCGCTCGATGATGAAATATTGGATGAGCAATGCCGCCGCGACCAAACCGGCTTTTACGATGGCTTCCAGAAGATTGGAACCATGACTGGATCCGACGCAACCGATGGCCGCCACTATCGCAAACACTGGCAAAAGGTGGAACAGGCAATACCAAAAGTGGTCCGCTGTTCGGCTAAAAACATACATTGAAACCCAGGTAAAAACGACTGCACCAAGCATAAACACCAAGGACAGGATGCCAAGTTTCGTGGCGAGGAGAATGCGCCAGGATATGGGTTGAGATCGATCCAGGTGTAGCACATCCTGGCGCCGGGGCTCGGAGACACTCATGCAAGCCGTGAGAAAAACTGTCAGTACAATCAATGCCAGGAAAATGGGAAGAGCTACTTCGCGAGCACTTATTGCGCCTGACCCATCCTCCTGCGGCAGCACGGGGATTATGCACGCAGAGAAACCGAGGAGCAGAAGTACCGGCACCAGTTGAAGATGCAACTCCCGACGCACGAGGGGAGCAAGGAAGCCGGAAACCCTTCGTTCTACTGAGACGCTTGCCTGTCGGCGAGCTGCGGGTCTAAGCGCATCACTCAGCGAAATATTGCCGGTTTCCAGCCAACGAAGTCGTTTGATGGCGAAATAAGATCCTGCAATTCCCAATGCTCCCATTGAAATGGCGATGGCGGAGAATGTTGGCTTTATTGTGATTGCGCCGAAATTGAGTGCACCGGGAGCCAGGTAGATGTAGACCAAATAGGGTATCGCGCTGGAGGCCAGGCCGAGGAGAATCGCCCCGGCAAAATGCCGGATCAGTAAGGGCAAAAGGAGCCCAATGCCGAAGCCGTAGATTGCCATCGCGATTGTAGCGATGCTGCCATGGAGGCGATAGCCAGGGATCAAGCAAGCGAAGGTACCAAAAATCGATAAAACCATGACAAGGAAGATCGCGCCCACCTTGACTTTCTCCCGCCAAATCTCCACCCGGCTACGGGGCATGGAGAATATAAGGCCCATGGTCCCCGACGCAATGTCCCAACCAAACCCGAGAATCCCGATGAATGTAGAGGCTATAAAAAGAGTGATTGCTGGAAGCATGTCCGGCAGGCTGTTCAGGGCGTAGCTTGGAAAACTCAGATCCCGCACTGCCACCGCAATGATTATCGCGGGTACGTAAATAGCCAGAATTGGGGAATGGCGACGAACCTCACACCGAAGTGAAGATCTCATTTTTTCTCTCCCCGGAGATTCGCGAGAAAAATCTCTTCCAGCCCTAATGCCTCAACTTCAATCTCGATCGGGTCGTGGGCTTTCACCGTCGCCAACACGGTGTCGACGTTTCCGTCGACGAGAATCGATAGTTCGCGCCCGAACACTTCCGACGAAATCGCGCCCGCCGTGTCGATTTCCGGAGGCGTCTCGCCGAATCGGGCGCGAATGCAGCGGTATGTGGACCGCGCCTCCTCGGTATTCATCGTTGTCAGTTCGCGACCCTTCTCAATGACGGTAAATCGATCGATGAGACCCTCGAACTCGGTGATAAGGTGGGTGGAGATGAAGACCGTTCGCCGTTCGGGATCTCCTTCCAGGTACGCGCCGATGACGGTTCGGATGAACTCGCGACGAACCAGGGGATCCAATCCGGACGTCGGCTCGTCCAGAATCAGAAGTTCCGGTTCCGGGCAGACCGCGCCGATCAACGCCACCTGCACCTTCTGTCCGCGCGAAAGCGCGAGGCACTTTTGCGTCCGATCCAGATCGAACCGCTCAACCAGTTCTCGCTCCAATTCCAGATTCCAATGATCGCGAAACGAGGCGAGGTATTCAAAGTAGTCGCCGATCCGCATCCATGAATAAAACCCGAGCTGGTCCGGCACGAAGCAAAGACGTTTCTTCACCTCCACTTCGTTCCGGGCGGGATCCAACCCGAAGAGGCGAACCTCACCGGAGGCCGGACGCAGAAAATTCATCATGCACTTTATCGTCGTGGTCTTGCCTGCGCCGTTGCGGCCGAAAAGGCCGTGGCAGCGGCCGCGTTCCACGTTGAGCGTCAGCCCGCTGACCGCTTCCGTTTTTCCATAGCGGCAGTGGAGATCGTTGATCCGGATTACCGGTTCGTTTGCGTTCATCGCTGCTCCTTTCGTTCGTTTGAAATTCGTTCTAATCGGGAATTCACGAGCTTGAGGAACTCCTCGTTATCAATCTGGAAGTGGTGGGCCTGGACGAGGGCCGCGTCGATCGATTCCGCCAGTAGCTTCTGCCGAACCTGCTTTCTGAGCGGGGAGTGATTGGCGGTAATAAAGACACCACGCCCCTGGACGGATTCGACCACTCCCTCCCGCTGTAGTTCCGAATACGCCTTCGCCACCGTGTTTCGGTTGATCCGCAATTCTTCGGCAAGCATCCGAATGGGAGGCAGGGGGTCGCCATCCCGGAGAGCCCCTGAGGCGGTGCCCCGCATCACCTGGTCGATGATCTGCCGGTACGCGGAAACGCTGGATTTAAAGTTGACCCGGATTTGCATGGTTGATCAAGTGTCCTAGTACAGATAGGACAATACGCCATGCCTGTCAACTGCTGTTGATGGTTTTGTAGGGATCCGTGTCCGAATCTTCGTCGAGTCGACATAGATCCGAACTAGGATCGGGACGAGGATGGGGTGTTTTGAACTACTTTCCTCTCAAAAGCGAAATCGAAAAATCAGAATCAAATACTAACCTTCGTTCTCTTCGTTTCCTTCTGTTCAGAATTCGTTTGATGGCACCTTTACTGCCCTGGGGATTACTCGTTGAACAAGTCGTCCGGAGTATTGAACAGCCTGTCCTTGCCCGCCGATTGTATTTTGACCCGCTTTCCCTTGATGAAATAGCGGAAATCCTCATTCCAACCGTCCTTGGGAAGAGTTTCCTGATTTAGGAAAGGGCCGGGCCAGTCCTCGTCGCCTTCCACAACCAACTCCCCCAGATCGGTTGGAACATTTCCGAGTTCCAACTCATACATCGCGACTCCGCCCAGCAGAATCTGTATGTTGGCCTTGGTTGCGTTGATTCTCGTTTTGTCGATGTGCCTGGTAATGTTGTGCGAGGCAATCGCGGCGAGCAGACCGATGATGACAACTACCACCATGATCTCGATGAGGGTGAACCCTTCTTTTTTCCCGCGGTACTTTTCGTGGATGGACTTGTGATGGGATGAGTCGTTCATCGTCTCCGTTCATTTTTCATGTTAAGGACACGACGGGGACCTCCTCGCGCGCCGCATACCGTTGCGATGCGGCGTTACCCCGGCAGGTGTTCGCGGGGTTAGACGTTCCATGCCCGTTCGCGTTCACCGCCAGACTTGCTTCATTTCCGGGTCCGATGTAAGGATTGTCCCCGGCATGCGACAATGGGGCAGGGTAGATAGGGTAGGATGAGTGATCAATTGACAGTTGCCGGCGTGCGTTGGCATGGCGACGGCATATTTGAAATCAGCTTTGAACGCGGCGCCCTGGAGTTTACTCCCGGCGATTGTGTCGCCCTGTTCGGCGAGGACGGATCCTGTTCCCGACCGTACAGTGTCGCATCCGGCACCGGGGAAGACGAAGTGCGATTCGTGATCCGCCGTATGAGCGACGGCGAGGTAAGTCCCTATCTGGCCTCGCGGTCACCCGGAGACCAGGTCAAGGCAAGTCCTCCGTTCGGCTGGTTCCGGCCGGGGCCCAACGATCAGAATGCCCCGTTTGTGTTCGTGGCAACCGGGACGGGGATCTCCCCGTTTCTCTCACACTTTCTCTCCCGGCCGGAGACGCCGCCGGCAATGTGTCTGTATGGTGTCCGCCGGGGCCGGGATGCGGTGGGGGTTCCCATGATCGGCAGCCGGTGCAACCTGAAACTGGCTGTGTCCGGAGAGGCGTGCCCCGGCGCGCATCACGGGCGGGTCACCGATCTCCTGGATGACATGCCCTGTAGCCCGGATCATCATTATTTCCTGTGCGGACTGGATGCGATGATCGACGAGATCAGTGCCTGGCTCGAGAATCAGGATGTTCCGATCATGCATATCCACCGCGAATGCTTCTTCAATGTTACGCAATCTCACTGAACCGTTTCGGACAGATGAAAATCGAAACAACGAATCATGAACACAGATTGAGTTGGTTGAATACCTCGCGGGGTGAGCCCCGGGGATACATTCAGCCTCAGAAATTGACTGAACTCTGGTTTCATACCGGCACCACCTGCAATCTTCGCTGTCCATTCTGCCTGGAAGGATCTAAACCCGGCGACAACCGGATCAATCCGCTGAACTTTGACGACGCGAAACCCTTTATCGATGAAGCGGTGGAGATGGGGGTTGAGCAGTTTTCATTCACCGGGGGGGAACCGTTTGTCATCAGCGAATTCGTTTCCATCCTATCCTATGCGCTGGATCGTCGTCCCTGCCTGGTTCTGACGAACGGTACCGAGCCGCTCACGAATCGTCTTTCGGAGATTCTTTCCCTGCTGGATAAACCATCCCGGGTGAAATTCAGAATCAGCGTTGACTATCCCGATGCGAAGCGCCATGACGCGGGCCGGGGACCCGGAAACTTCCGCCGCGCCCTCGAAGCGCTGGGCCGCCTTTATGAGGCCGGATTCGAGGTTTCGATAGCCCGTCAACGCGAAAAGGATGAAGACATCTCCGCCGTCGACCGGCAGTTCCATCCGCACCTGGATGCGGTCGGGGTGCCGACGTCGATCAACATCGTAAGCTTTCCGGATTTCATGACGCCGGGATCCGTATCCAGCGTTCCGGAGATTACGGAAGGTTGCATGACAACCTATCACACGGAGGAAAGTCGTGGCGCTTTCATGTGCAACTACACAAAAATGGTCCTCAAGAAAGACGGGCGCGTGCGCGTTTATGCCTGCACGCTGGTGGACGATGACGCGGACTATGACCTGGGGTCATCCTTGGCCGAGAGTATGAAGGTCCGGGTGATGCTGGGCCACCACCGGTGCTACTCCTGCTTTGCGTTCGGGGCCAGTTGCAGCGAAGGTTAGCCCGCATCGTTCACAGTTTTTCGTCACGAGCGGATGGAGGTTGCGCTAAATCAAGGAGTTATCCCGATGGGGCGGGCGAAGGCATGTAGACACATGTAGAGGTCGACCCATCGGGATAACTCCTTGATTTGGTGTGACATCCTTCCGCGCAGTAGAAACAGTGTGAACAATGCGGGCTAGACTTTCGGCAGAGTCACTTCGTGCGATTGGTCCTGGTACTTTCCGCCCCGGTTGGCGTAGGAGGTGGCGCAGGGTTCTCCCTCGAAGAACAGAAGTTGCACGATGCCCTCGTTGGCGTACACGCGGCAATCCGCATCGGAGGAATTTGAGATTTCCAGGGTCAGGTGCCCCCGCCACCCGGCTTCCGCGGGAGTGAGGTTTGCAATGCATCCGATCCGGGCGTAGGTGCTTTTCCCGATGCAGAGAACGGATATGTTGGCGGGTACTTCGATGTGCTCCAGTGCTACGCCCAATGCGTAGGA
>Ga0315336_1001291_pt1 | contig 51095 bp, 51 predicted proteins | sample ASW5metaG_FD_204512 | JGI IMG/M metagenome (GOLD analysis project Ga0315336, IMG submission 204512) | Ammonia-oxidizing marine archaeal communities from Monterey Bay, California, United States - ASW #5 | ecosystem: Environmental > Aquatic > Marine > Intertidal zone | place: USA: California...
AGGTAGCGAAAAACGGTGAAATCATGGTGACAAGGCAGATTACACCCATGACGGCGCCCATAAACACATACCCATCCAGACCACCTCCGCCCAACTCTACTAGATATTTTACCATGCCGATGCCGATTAAGATGCCGATACATTGGAAGATGATGCGGTAGGCCATGATGGTAGTGCGGGTACGGTAGGTTGGCGCTAGCTCAGAGGCCATGGCCAGATAGGGGACCGAAAAGATGGAAAAAGCGGTAGAAACCAGAGTGAACATAACAGTCACATAAGCGGCTCGGCCAAGTGGTGTATCTAACCAGGGCACATCAAAGAGAAAATAGAAACCTACGCCGCAAGCGATGGAGCCAAAAAGAATGTAGGGTCTCCGCCTCCCCCATTCGGTAACGGTTCGGTCCGAGATGCGGCCTATGGCTGGGTCAAAAAAGATTACCCAAGCCTTTGGAATAAAAACAGCTAATCCTGCTAAGGCTGGCGGTATAGCGAGGACGTCGGTCATGAAGAACAGCAGGATCAACGCTGGCGTGTTGGCAAGGATCGAACCGCCAACCTGGCCGATACCGAAAGTCAATTGAAAAAAGACGCTAAGCTGTGGCTCAGTTTCTATGGAAGGCCCGTGGAGGCCCGTCGATTCCACCGTCACCATAGACTCGGATAAAGGTTTTGAAGGTTCGTAGTCGGGAGTCTATGGAATGTTCGGTGCGGAGGGCTCGGCATCCAAATCGTCCTCTAACGCTTCCGCTTCTTCTCGCAGAATGAAGAAAATTCTATCGATAAACACTTTGCGTTCCGCTTCAAGAGCCTCTTTTTGATCCTCAGAAAACTCATGATCTTCGATTTCTTTTGGCAGTACGATACCTTTTGCGGCGGCGACTGCCTCCATGGTTGCCTGCCTCTCCTTTACCACCCAAAGCTCCTGAGCTAAAGCCATATTGATCGACACTAGCTCGTCGACACCCTGTGCATCGAAAAACTGGAATCTCTTGCCGCGAACGGAATAGCGAAGTTTGGTTTTTGGTGTTTCTGGTTTGTTAGCCCACATTATCTTGTTCCCTATCACTACTAATGAATGACAACAATTATTTCCAAGCACCAAAGCTGTACCACATAATGCCGTCTCCAAACCGACCGGTGTTTTCATCGGCTTCGGTACGTGCTTCTTTTACCGCTTCTTTTACCGCGCCGCGTCCGTACAACCCTAGGCTCGGCACGATATGTTGGATGAAATTGGTATCCTTGAATCCCGCCGCTAAGCAGACTTCAGCCGGATCCATATCGCGGAAAGTCTTATAATATGGTTCCTTATTATAGAAGGCATCCCAGTCCATATAAAAGGAATCGTATGCGCCGAGCATTTTATTGGGGGGCAATTCCATGTGCAACATCAAGCCACCAGGCTTGAGCAGTCGGTGTGCTTCTTTAAAGGCTTTATGAATACCGTCTTTGGGTACCTCATGGAGGAACATAGACGAGAAAATCATATCAAAGCTTTCGTCTTCGAACTCGATTGCCTCCGCACTTTGTTGATGGAAGTGTACGGTCGCACCTTGGGATTGAGCTCGGGCATGACCGTAGCGGAGAGCGGGCGCTGCGACGTCAATGGCGTGGACCTCGGCGTCCGGATAGGTTCGTGCCCAGGGCACAGTGTTATGACCAATTGTGCAGCCCAGGTCGAGAATCTTAGAAGGATTAAAATCTGGGTATTTTTCTCTAATATATAGGGAGAGAGTGCTGCCAATATCATCGAGGTTGTCACCAAAAAAACCCATACTAAAAACGGAGATGCCATTGTCATACACCGCCCCCTGGGTGACGTCATCTTCAGCGTATTCTGTGTCATAGTTGCCCGGCATGAGATGAACATCAATATTAGCGACAGATTTAGGGACCACAAATTCCGGGTTGATACTTACAGATCCAGCAGCCTTCTCTGTCGACTGAGATAAGGCTTTGGCTTTGCGGTTAAGATTCTCAACATTACGTTCAATAGTGGGCAAGACGGAACGAAAAGACATTTCCTGGGCGTTGCATCGCATATTTGAATAAAACCTAAAGGACGTTTCGTTCTTTAGCGCCTTATGTACCTCGGGCCCGTCTTGCGGCTTACGGCCTTCTCGGCGCTCAAACGCTGGTTCTACTTTTGCGTCGTATGCTGTGCGCATGCCATTAGCCATGTCATGCAGAACATAGGTACGCATTCCCATCATGAAGCTCTGGCGTGCCAGCTCTTCTTTGTTGGATTTGACCTTAAGCTCGTGATGCACGTACTTAGTCATAGCTAGCCTTTCGTCAATCTTTTCGTTGCTATCTTTAGCTGGAACAATAGCCGGTATTTATTATTGTTCCAGGGCACAATTTTTCTATCCAGATCAGTATTTCACAATAACCAACGGTAACTAACTATTTCCAAGCACCAAAGCAAAACCATTGCACGCCGTTTACCAGGCGACCAACACGTTCGTTGGCGTCTTTGCTTTGGTTCTTTGCGGCCTTGCTGATAGTTTCTTCGCCGTAAGAATGTAGGCTCGGGGTTACGAACTGGAACGTCTTGTCCGCACCGAAACCCGCCTCTTCGCATTCTTCCGACGGATCTGTGTCACGAAACGCCTTATAGAACGGTTCCTTGTTGTAGTATGCATCCCAGTCTAAATAAAAACTGTCGTAAGGTTCGACGATGTTGTTGGGAGGTAACTCGTAGTGGAGCATCAGCCCTTCAGGCTTGAGCATGCGCCGGGCCTGCTGGAAAGTATTATGAATAGTGTTTTTAGGCAGCTCGTGGAGCAGCATACAGGAGTAGACTAGGTCAAAGGACTCATCCTCGAAGTCTGGGGTTTCACAATTCATTTGGTGGAAGTGTGTGGTTATGCCCTTCAACTGGGCCCGGGCATGACCGTAGCGCAGCATCGGCGCGGCCACATCAATACCATGGACCTCAGCTTCAGGAAATATTTTGGCCCAAGGCAAGGTACTGCTGCCCGTGGTACAGCCCATATCGAGGATCTTTTTTGGCTTAAAGGTGGGATAGCGGTGGGACAGATAGGTCGCCACCGACATGGTAATGTCGTCGCCTTCTTCGCCGGTAAGCCCCATGGTAAAGACGCTCTTGCCGTTATCCATGATAGCGCCTTGGCTAACGTCGTTTTCCATGTATTCGGTGTGGTATCCACCCGGAACCAGATGAACGTCGAGATCGGCGACGTATTTAGGAACCTCGAAGTTAGTATCTATAGCCAATGTGCCTTGGGCGCTCTCCGTTGATTGGCTTAGAACCTGTGCGTGTCGTCTTAATTCTTCGGCATTGCGCTCCACTGCAGGCATAACCGACCGCCAAACGGATTCCTGAGTGTTTACCCGCAGCGATGAGTAGAACTTAAATATGGTGTCTGGCTTCATGGCCTTGTGCACTTCTGGGCCGTCAGCGGGCGTGCGAGAGTGCTTACGTCTAAAGTTTGGTTCAACCTTATGGTCGTATACTTTGCGCATGCCGTTTGCGAGATCATTGAGGACGTATGATCTCATACCCATAGCAAAATGTTGGCGGGCTGTCTCGTCCGGGGAATGGCGAATTTTTAAGCCGTGACGAATGTCATTAGACATGGTTGTCTCCGAGGGTTAGGGCTTACGATTTGTATAGGCTATCAAAAAACCATGGCTAACGGCTAGCTTAATTGATTGTTGTCTTTGGTCTCAATTAACTCAAACCGGTGGATTATGGTCAATTATTGGATTACCTATCCTAATGTTTTATCCCGGCGATCTTGAATGGATCGCTAAAAGTAGGAATATCTTCTCACGGATGCTTAGTCTGGAAATGCCACTCGTTGACTTCTCCCACGGTCGTGTTTACTTGTTAACGAGCAAATTCAAGGACCTAGTCATCTTCATCCACATCTCATCTGCGGAGTTTAAGTTCGCATGACAACCGCTTCGAGACCACTCTCACCGCATCTTCAGGTTTATCGTTTGCCGCTTACAGCGCTTTTGTCGATTACCCACCGCATAACTGGTGTTGGGTTAACTATTGGAACACTGATGCTGGCTTACTGGGTAACTAGTGCCGCGTACGGACCCGACTCTTATGCCAATGCTACCGCCTTTATTGGCTCATGGTTTGGGTATTTTTGTTTGCTAGGTTTTTCTGCGTGTTTGTTTTACCACTCGTGCAACGGTATCCGACATCTGTTTTGGGATGTGGGTAAGTATTTCGAGATACCAGAGACGGCTCGCATAAACTGGGTAGTGATCATAGCCACGGTCGTGCTCACGGCCGTTGCTTGGTTCGTGGCACTGAACTGAGGGAATGCAGCATGACTCTTCGCTCAGTATTGAGCCACGCCAAGGGTTTGAGCTTGGCCAAAGAAGGTTTGCGTCATTGGCTGCTGCAAAGATTGACAGCGCTAGCCTTAATTCCACTAACGTTCTGGTTCGTGATATCTCTCATTGGTTTGGTGGGCACGGGTTACAATGAGTTTATTTATTGGTTGGATAAGCCGGCTAACGCTGCATTCATGATACTGTTCTTAGCTATAGCCTTTCACCATGCTCAGTTGGGCATGCAGGTGATCTTTGAAGACTATATTAGTAATCAATTTTGGAAAACTTCCTGCGTTGTTATCGTAAGGCTTGGTTGCTATTTGTTGATGGCCTTGTCCATTTTTTCCATTCTCAAGATCGCTATCGGAGGCTAGCGCGCATGCCTGCATACGATATCATCGATCACGACTATGACGTTGTGGTGGTCGGTGCCGGCGGAGCCGGTCTGCGCGCCACCTTAGGCATGGTTGAAGCGGGACTTAGGACTGCTTGCGTTACCAAAGTGTTTCCAACCCGAAGTCATACGGTTGCTGCGCAGGGCGGGGTTGGTGCGGCTTTAGGTAACATGGCTGAAGATAACTGGGTCTGGCATATGTATGATACGGTCAAGGGTTCAGATTGGCTTGGTGATCAAGACGCCATCGAATACATGTGCCGAGAAGCAGTTCCAGCGGTTTATGAGCTGGAGCATTACGGCGTGCCATTTTCTCGAACTCAAGACGGTAAAATATACCAGCGGCCCTTTGGGGGCCACATGAGCAACTTTGGCGAGGCACCAGTGCAGCGAGCGTGCGCCGCGGCAGACCGCACAGGCCACGCTATACTCCACACCCTATATCAGCAAAGCCTCAAGCATCAGGCCGAATTCTTTGTGGAATACTTTGCAATTGATTTGATCGTTGATGATAATGGCTGTCGCGGTGTTGTAGCTATTGACATGGCTACTGGGAAAATTCATCGGTTCCGATCTCATATGACAGTTCTGGCCACAGGCGGTTATGGTCGCAGTTACTTTTCTTGCACGTCCGCTCATACTTGCACAGGTGACGGGAACGGCATGATAGTTCGAGCAGGACTGCCTTTACAGGATATGGAATTTGTACAATTCCATCCTACCGGTATTTATGGTGCTGGAATTTTGATCACCGAAGGTGCCAGGGGTGAAGGTGGGTATCTAACCAATTCTGAAGGTGAGCGCTTTATGGAGCGTTACGCACCGACTGCCAAGGATCTTGCATCTCGCGATGTGGTTAGTCGTGCTATGACAATGGAGATACGTGAGGGACGGGGTGTTGGATCTAACAGTGATCACATCCTGTTGCATCTGGAACATCTTGGTTCTGACGTCTTGTGGGAGCGCCTACCAGGTATTACCGAAACTTCTAAGATATTTGCGGGGGTCGACGCCACTAGGGAAGCAATACCAGTGCTGCCCACAGTCCACTATAACATGGGTGGTATTCCCACCAATTATAATGCTGAGGTGATCAAGCCGACTGTTGACAATCCAGACGCGATAATCCCGGGATTAATGGCTATAGGTGAGGCCGCTTGTGTCTCAGTGCACGGTGCAAACCGGCTCGGCACTAATTCATTGCTGGACATCGTCGTTTTTGGTCGCGCGGCGGCGATCAAATGTCGGGAACTCGTTGTCCGCGGCGCTACTCACAAACCGTTGAAGACTGATTCAGCTGAAAGGGCACTGAGCCGTTTGGACAAATTGCGCTGCGCCGACGGCTCCCTTACGACCTCACAGATCCGAGCTAATATGCAACAGGCTATGCAGAATGATGCTGCTGTGTTTCGTACGTCTCACACTCTCAAGAAGGGGTGTACAAAGCTGGCTGAAATTGCCGCCTCCCTAGAAGAAATAAGAATTGTAGACCGCTCCCTTATTTTTAACACTGACCTCATAGAGGCGCTGGAGTTGGAAAATCTTCTTGCCTGTGCCCTGGCTACTATTAATGGTGCGGACGCTCGCCAGGAAAGTCGGGGCGCCCATGCTCACGAGGATTATCCCGAGCGTGATGATAAGAACTGGATGAAGCACACCCTTGCTTGGGTAAAGGATGATTGGACTGTCAGTTTGGATTATAGGCCTGTGCACGCGTATACTCTTACAGATGAAGTGGACTATGTTGAGCCCAAGTCCCGCGTTTACTAGGGATTTTGGATGTTGGGTTTGGATCCGCCACAATAGAGGCCGCTAAAATGGCACAGTTTATCCTTCCTAAGAATTCCAAGGTTACAAAGGGCAGAATCCATCTGGCTTCGGACAGAAACTCCAATACCAAAACTTTCCGCATCTACCGTTATGATCCTGAGGATGGACAAAATCCACGCGAGGACACTTACGAGATAGATTTAGATACTTGCGGACCCATGGTTCTTGACGCTTTACTGAAGATCAAAGATCAAGTGGACCAGACGCTTACTCTTCGACGTTCTTGCCGTGAGGGAATTTGTGGTTCTTGTGCTATGAACATCGATGGTCGTAATACCCTGGCCTGTCTCAAACCTATAGAGGAAATTGAAGGAGACGCCACGGTCTACCCCTTGCCACATTTACCGGTGATTAAGGACTTGGTACCTGACCTGGAGCATGTATACGCTCAGTTGGCGTCAATTGAACCTTGGATAAAGTCTGAGACCCAATCTCACCCCGGGCCTGAGCGCAGACAGTCGCGGGAAGAGCGTGCTAATCTGGACGGTCTATGGGAGTGCATCCTATGCTTTTGCTGCTCAACGGCCTGTCCCAGCTACTGGTGGAACGGTGACCGCTATCTAGGGCCAGCTGTTTTGCTGCAGGCGGCTCGCTGGATTAACGACAGCCGCGATGAGGCTACTGGCGAACGGCTCGACGAGTTGGAAGACCCTTTCAAGTTATATCGTTGTCATACCATAATGAACTGTACCCATACCTGTCCTAAGGGGCTTAATCCTGCCAAGGCCATCGCTGAAATCAAGATAAAGATAGCGGAGCGTACGGGAGGGAACTAGTTTTCTCTACTTTTGGCAATTGGCTCCGGTGGCTCCGGGCTCAATTTTTGTTTTGAACTTCTGTTTTCTATCAGTCAAATTGTCTAGGCTCTAGTTCCATGATTAGAAATTCCCCCGCGTTTTTTCTGAGGGGTTTTATGTCAGATACATAAGGTTCTCCCGCATAAAAACGTTGCCAGGCGTCCTTGCAGGGCCAAACGGAAATCATTACTGAGTAGCCTTCGGGCCACGTACCCTCCAGCATTTCTCTTGGTTGACCCATAAAAAGCGGTTTGTATCCAAAGCGGCGGGGTAAGTTCGAGTCGACGATTGCTCGTGAGTATGAATTGTATTTCTCAGTATCCGTAACTTTGCTCATTATCAGGATTATGATTGGGTCGGTACATGCGTTTGGGATGATTGCGCGTGCTGGTTTCGAAGCGGGGGAGGTGGCTTCGAATAGTGCGACGGTATAAGAACCAGAATCTTTGCGAAGGGGTTTGGTGTCTTTCTGATAGGCATCTGAGTACCAGAAGTTATGGGCGGCTCTCTGACAGGGCCAGTGGCTAATAATTACTACCCTCCAATCCGGCCAGTTTCCCTCATACACAGTCTTAGGCCGGCCCTGAACCACGTAATAAGCGCCATGGCTGTTCACTAGTGAGGCTACTGCGGGTCCGTACTTAGCTGAGCGCACCGGGGCGGGAATCTTGGTGCGGTCTTCAATACCTCCCATTATTAGCATATAACCGGGAACGTCGCAGGCGGTCAAAGAGTTGTCGGAGTTGTTTCCATTTGCAGGTTCTTCTAGGACCCAAATGAAAATACTTATTGGGACAATAATAGAAGGCCAGAACCCATTTCGTCTTAACATAACACCCTCCTATATTTTGTCCGCAAGGCATTGATTAATATCCCGGACTTTTCTAATCGCCCCAAAAAAAAGCTATTAGGATTTAGCTGGGTGGTGGTACGCATTTAAAGTAGACCCGGCTCGGGTTAAAAAAAGAACAAGTCAGCTTTTCTTGGCCATCTAACCGCGGCACTCTGTTGGTTTTAGCGCATTCAGCTTCTGCTAATGCCAAAACATCTTTCGGGCTCACGGTGCGACTATTGTAACAGATTGCCACGCGGTTGGGTGTGGATGGGCCCACATACTTGGTCGAACCTGCCTCCCGACGTCCGTCTACAAATGGGTCTATTCCGCAGGCAGAGAGCGTCACGGTAAATATAGCTAAAACCAAAATACGCGAAATGGTCTTACTCGGGTTTAGGGGCGGTCCTTGAGCCTTCATTTTTTCTTCGTCCTTTCTTTCATCGTCTTGATGTCGTATTCCGGAGTTATTCGGGTTGCTGAGAGAAAGCTGTTGGAACAAACGCGTCTAAATCTTGTGTTCCTGTGTACGTTTTTTAGAGCGCTGTGTCTAAGGAGACATGGTTTTTAATGGTTTTTACTTATGAAACCCTTGATATGTGTTTTTTGATGGGTTTGTGCGAATGAAAAATTTGATCAATGCCTGACGGGCCACTGTTCCGATATCGAGAGCTGATCGCAGCGGGGGATCTTGATCCGGACTCGCTGCAGGAGGAGGTAGCTGAAAAGTTGCAAAAGCTGCATTCTGCGCTAGAGAGTTACAAGCCCATTTCAAACCCACCTGGTTGGTTGGATAGACTAGTCTTTAAGTCGCGGAGGAGAATGCAGGTCCCTCCCCTCGGTCTCTATCTATTCGGTGGTGTTGGTGGAGGCAAATCCATGTTGATGGAGCTGCTTCATGCGGCATGTCCGTTTGATAAGAAAGAGCGCACCCATTTTTATAAGCTAATGACTGACATACATGATCAAATGCATCGTCGGCGCCAGCTGTCAGTATCGGAAGAACGCGATCCTATCGATTATGTAGCTGAGAAAATCGCCAGCAAAGTGACCCTCTTGTGCCTCGATGAAATGGAAATTCGCGACATTGCAGATGCTATGATTGTTGGCAGACTGTTCGACAGGCTGTTCGAACATGGCGTAGTAGTGGTGACCACCTCTAACCGCCATCCAGACGATCTATATAAGCACGGTCTGCAAAGGGACAAATTCTTGCCTTTTATTAGGCTAATAAAAGAGAGACTCGATGTGGTTAAGCTGAATGCCGCTCAGGATTATCGTGTTGGTCGCATTCTAGGTTCAACCGTTTACCATACGCCCAACGGACCTGAAGCAAATGCTGCTCTGACTGCATCTTGGTCCAGGCTTACTGATGACTCGATACCCACGTCGGGCGAAATTACGAACAGGGGCCGCAAGATACACGTGCCTGCTTCTGCCCATCGGGTGGCTCGGTTTTCTTTCGCAGATTTATGCGAGCAGGCACTCGGACCATCGGACTATCTTGAGATAGCTAGCCAGTTCTGCACAGTGATTCTAAAGGATATCCCGCAGATGGATGGAGACAAGAGAGAAGCTGCCCGTCGTTTTGTCACGCTAATCGACGCTCTATATGAACATAAGACCGTACTTATCTGTTCGGCGGATGTGCCACCGAACAAACTTTATTCTGGCAAGGAAAGTGGTTTTGAATTCCAGCGCACGGTCTCTCGTCTCATTGAGATGCAGGCGGAGGATTATATTAGGGCTCGGCATCTGGAATGATTAATTAGAAAATAAGCATCAGATACAAGGCGATTGTGGTGTTTCGACAGCAATGGAAAGTGATGGAAGGCGGGTGATGGATTAGGTCTCTAAAATTCGCACCGGTTTTCACTTCGAAATTCTATCTGAGCCCGACTCGCGGCGCGCATCTCATCTTCGTCGGAATAGTTCTTGGGTAAAGACCTAAGCAAGAGAAGAAATGTTCCCTCGCTCAGACTGCTAGTGGTGATGGATGGTCTCCATGGATCATCGACTACAACGGGGTGGACTACTGCAAGTCGTAGGTCCGGGTTAAGCAGTCCTAGCCGCTCCACAGTACCAAGAAAACCAGCGTTGTGAAATGCACCGCTTAGGTGCGTTACGGTGCGGCCCGGGTTATTCTCCAAGTGTAGAAATATACTTTCCGCCATGGTGTCATCGCGGGTTACCTGTGCCGCAAAGCTGCGCAAAGCAGCCTGACTTGGCCCTTTTCTCTCCTCATTTTTTCCGCCGTGGCCCGGTTCCATAGCAGCGAATCGGAGAAATCTTTCCTTATATGGCCCGTCGTCAAGGTGAAGCTTGGCCGCGACCCAGGTGCGACGATCCAGCGGGAGTCGGTCGAGAAACTCTATTCCTTTTTGGCCGACGCAACGGACCAGCATAGTAGGAGCCTCTGAAGCGATGATGGAAAGATTATTGTCTTTTGCGTATTCAACCATAGGTCGGTAGCTGGTCGGATAATTATCCCATGCCCGTGCTTCTTTGCGCATGGTGGCTTCACCGATTTTATCAGCCAAATAGTCATCAACCACCATCTGCACGTCCCGTTCAAACTGTTCTAGAGAAAGCGTAATATTGTTGTTTATTTGATAAAGTTCACGAAACAGACGCATCTGAGCTAAATGATTGCCTGGGTGTTGATGAATTTCGCCCAGAAAAACAACATCATAGGTGCTCAGCAAGGTGCTGGCTTGTTCGATGCTGACTAAATTGGGCCCCCTGGGATCTATAATGATGAAGTCATAAAGGTCTTTCAATGCCCGATCAGCTACGTATGCATCATTATCCATTGATAGAGGTGCTGCGGGATTTTTCGAGCTATTGCTAGTACAACCACTAACCGCCACTAAAACATTTAGTATGTATAACCACGATTTCATCTTTTCTTACCTCTCTATTTATACCTGGACCCTCCCCTTGCTCCCTAGGCGGATTCAGGCTACCAACGCGGCAATGGGATACCGATTATATATGACTTAAGTTGATGTTGCTTTACAGCATGGGTTGTATTTGGAAAAGAGGGGGATACCGTGGCGCGCAGTAAGATTGCATTGGTGGGTGCTGGCAATATCGGTGGTACTTTAGCTCATCTAGTGGGGCTAAAGGAGTTAGGCGATGTGGTTCTGTTCGACATTATCGACGGTGTTCCGGAGGGAAAGTCATTAGATATGGCCCAGTCGACGCCAGTCGAAGCGGTGGACGTCAAGTATAAAGGAACAAGAACCTATGCTGCCATCCGTAGAGCAGACGTAGTCATTGTTACGGCCGGTGTGCCCCGTAAGCCTGGAATGAGCAGGGATGATTTGTTAGGCATTAACCTTAAAGTAATGTCCCAGGTTGGTGCTGGCATAAAGAAATATGCCCCTAAGGCGTTCGTCATTTGTATCACTAATCCGCTGGACGCAATGGTCTGGGCTTTGCGGAAGTATTCTGGGCTAAAGCCCAATATGGTGTGCGGTATGGCCGGGGTTCTTGATTCAGCCCGGTTCCGGCATTTCTTGGCGGAGGAGTTCAAGGTTTCCGTCGAAGATGTAACTGCTTTCGTGCTTGGAGGCCATGGTGACACAATGGTACCTTTACTGCGCTATTCCACAGTTGCGGGTATTCCCATTCCTGATCTGTTGAAAATGGGCTGGACCACTCAAAATAGGCTCGATGATATTGTACAACGCACACGGGACGGTGGAGCAGAAATTGTCGGTTTGTTAAAGACTGGATCTGCTTTCTACGCTCCGGCTGCTGCTGCAATTCAGATGGCGGAGTCATATCTTAAGGACAAGAAGCGCCTTCTGCCCTGTGCCGCCTATATTGACGGCCAGTATGGAGTGAAGGACATGTACGTCGGAGTTCCCAGCATAATCGGGTCGAAGGGAATCGAAAGGGTTGTAGAAATAAAGATGAATGCGGCTGAAAAAAAGATGTTTAACAAATCCGTTAGGGCTGTTAGGGGGTTGGTTAACGGCTGCAAGAAAATTGATCGCAAACTGAACAGATAGAAATTTACCGGCGACTCCACCCTATTAAGAATCATGGCAACGGGACAGATTTGTGCTGAATGCACAAATCTGCTGCAAATGTGGTGGCAGGGCTGGTAAGCAGAAATAGGATCAGCGTGTTACAAAGAATCGTCTTGAGACCAGTTTTGGCTACTAGAACTTGTAAGCCGGTAGGTCCCGGGGTAATCCCGAGAGGAAATGGCCAGTTATGAATGTTCACGAATATCAGGCAAAACAGCTCTTAAAAAAATTTTCCGTTCCGGTTTTACCTGGCGGGGTTGCGTTTACGCCAGCGGAGGCGGAGTCAGTAGCGGAGAAAATCGGCGGTGATGTATTCGTCGTAAAATCACAGATTCACGCTGGTGGGCGCGGTAAAGGAAAATTCAAAGAGATTGAGGCCGGAACGAAGGGCGGTGTGCGGGTTTGTACGTCCGTTATAGAGGTGAAGGAAAACGCGCGGCAAATGATAGGCCATACTCTAGTTACGCATCAGTCGGGACCCGAGGGCAAGAAAGTCAAGCGACTCTATGTTGAGGCTGGGTGTGATATTGCTCGTGAACTCTATCTGTCTCTACTCATTGACCGGGCAACAAGTCGCATCACCATCATGGCGTCACAGGATGGGGGCGTAAACATTGAGGAAGTTGCAGAAAAGACACCAGATCGAATTTTTTTTCAGGGAATAGATCCGGTTGCAGGAATACAAAGCCATCACTGTCGCAAGGTTGCTTTTGCTCTGGGATTAAAAGGAGATCAAATAAAATCCATAGCTAAATTGTTGACGGGTCTATATAGCGCGTTTTTAAACACTGATGCTTCGCTCATAGAAATCAATCCTTTGGTGGTTACTAAGATGGATGAAGTTATCCCGTTAGATGCAAAGATGAATTTTGACCCTAACGCATTGTATAGACATACCGATATCATGGAGCTGCGGGATGCGGACGAAGAAGATCCGATGGAGTTGGAGGCGTCTACGCACGACCTTAACTATATAAAGCTCGACGGGTGCATAGGTTGTATGGTCAACGGTGCCGGACTCGCAATGTCGACCATGGACATTATTAAATTGTACGGCAGCGAACCAGCCAACTTTCTCGATGTAGGGGGCGGAGCAACTAAGGAAAAGGTTGCTACGGCCTTTAAGATAATACTTTCTGACCCCAACGTAAGAGGTGTTCTCGTGAATATATTCGGTGGGATCATGCGATGCGATGTGATTGCCGAGGGTGTGGTAGCTGCGGTCAAGCAAGTTAGCTTAGATGTACCACTAGTAGTTCGGCTTGAAGGAACCAATGTGGAACTTGGTCAGAAACTCATGGCTGATTCGGGACTTCCTATCATCGCCGCGAATGACCTTGCAGATGCTGCGGAAAAAGTTGTTAAAGCTGTTCAGGAGGCGGGCTAGTGGCCGTTCTTGTCAATAGGCTTAGCAAGGTTATATGTCAGGGTTTCACAGGCAGTCAGGGAACCTTTCATTCAGAGCAGGCCATTGCTTATGGAACTCAAATGGTCGGCGGTGTTACTCCTGGCAAAGGCGGTGGCACGCACCTAAATCTACCAGTGTTCAACACTGTTGCAGAAGCCGTGACAAAAACAGGTGCTAATGCTTCAGTCATTTATGTACCTCCTGCGTTTGCGGCAGACGCTATCCTTGAAGCAATAGATGCTGAAGTCGAGCTTGTGGTGTGTATTACAGAAGGCATTCCTGTATTAGATATGGTGGAGGTGAAGAGGGTCCTTTCTGGTTCTAGAACCCGTCTGATTGGTCCTAACTGCCCCGGAATAATTACACCGGGAGAATGCAAGATAGGAATTATGCCAGGCCACATTCATAACCGCGGAAGGATCGGTGTTGTGTCCCGGTCCGGGACCCTTACCTATGAGGCTGTAGGCCAGACTACTGCGATTGGCCTGGGCCAAACCACGTGTATAGGGATTGGTGGTGACCCCGTTAATGGGACTAACTTTATTGACTGTCTCGATGAGTTCCTTCGTGACGATGAAACGGAAGGCATCATTATGATTGGTGAAATAGGTGGCACAGCGGAGGAAGAAGCCGCCGCGTTCTATAGTAGCTCTAGGACAAAGAAACCCATGTGCGGTTTTGTTGCAGGGCTCACCGCCCCTCCCGGAAGGAGAATGGGGCATGCCGGGGCGATTGTTTCCGGTAACCAGGGTACCGCAGAATCTAAGATAGAGGCCATGAAGAGTGCTGGCATTTATGTGGCCGAAAGCCCCGCTGCATTGGGTACAACCATGCTAGAAGCCATCCGGGGTGGATAGCAGCAAGCTATATTGACATGCATAAGGATGGCAGAGATTGCATGGTCAGCGGAGATCACTTAGGCAGCGTCGGGCACACTGTTCGGCGATGTTAAAGAAATCCAAACTTTCCGGCAGCACCGCAGCATAGAAACCGAATCTAACGGGCGCCACGTTGGATGTTCGCTTATTATATGAGTTTGCTCCCCCTGGAAGCCTAGAATGGTTGGCTTTGTCTCTAACCCGTGCGCCAGATCTATCACCGTTTCAAACAAGGGGTCTTCTGGGCCTAAGGCCATAACGATAACATCGAAGTTTACATAATTGAGGGCAAACGTACTGGAAGCTGTATCGTGCGCGTCGACGGCCGAGGTATGCAGATCTGTTATTGCTAACGAAAGCATATTACCGCGGTCTTGATTTCTATCGACTATCAATACGGTGGTCATGGTTGCGGCACCTCTATGTGCTATGAGAGCTTAGATCCCTTAAAGACTGGTAAACGTACGTTCTTGTCTTAAGCTAGCATCAGCAGAAATAAGGGGCGTCATCAGTGGTGTTTTTCGCAAAGCAGCTGAGTAAATCCGAGTACTGTGGACAAAACCGCGCACCTAGTGTTTTATCCCCTAATGAAGCTTCCCGGACCATTTGACATTCATCGAGTTATTGAGGCGGAAGGAGCGTTCCGGCCGCCGGGGTTTATCTTTCCTGACGCAACTCCAGAGGTATTTGCTGCTTGTAAGGTTGCCAGTGACCCGCGCCTGTATAATGCGGATACAGATAGGCTTGTAATGTCATTTCACAGCATTGTCGTTCGGACAGAACGCAACAACATCCTCGTTGATACGTGTGTAGGTAATGATAAGAACCGTCCGGAATTACCTGAATGGCACCTGCTCAACGGCCCATACTTGAAGGATTTGGAGGCCACTGGAACGCCGGCGGAGGCCATTGATTACGTATTATGTACCCATCTCCATGCTGACCATGTGGGTTGGAACACAAGACTTGTTGATGGCCGCTGGGTACCGACATTCCCTAATGCAAAATATATTATGGCTCGCAAGGAAGTGGAGTATTGGGAACAAGTTCGCAATAATAATGACGAAGAGGCTAACCATCGATCCTGGGACGATAGCGTGCAGCCAATCATAGATGCCAACCAGGCCGTTCTGGTAGATGACCAATATGAAATTGAAACGGGAGTCCAACTTGTTCCGGCACCCGGACATACACCAGGCAACGTTATGCTGAGCGTGGACAATGGAAAGGAGCGAGCCTTCATTATAGGTGACACTATGCACCACCCGGTTCAAGTGGAGCATCCGGAATGGTCGAGCCGGTTTTGCTGGGACTCTGCCATATCACGAAAAACCCGTTACAAGTTTCTTGAGACAATGGCAGACAGCGGGACATATGTTTTGCCAGCTCACTTTGCAACTCCGACGGCGGCCCGAATCTTTTCTACGGCAGAAGGTTTCGACTTCGAAATGATGGATACCTGACTTTTTGTAACAGTCAGTTCCTGAAAGTACGGACTTTGCCCGTATAGTTAAGTTTTTTAGACGTGCGGCGAAGATTTTCTTGTATGGTTTTCTTCCTTGGTTTTGGACCATAATACCCTAGCGGAAAACCGCCGGTGACTAGACCAATTGTTGTCCGTGCGGTGACTCAGTTTGATAGAATGGTTCCGACAAACTTTTAATTGGGAGTGGAGTTATGATCGATTGGTCTGTTGATCCAACAAAAACAGCCCTAATCAACGTTGATCTGCAAAATGTTTTTGTGGAAGGGTACGATATATCTTCGCCTGATGGCCCTGAATGCGTCGCTCGCCTCAACCGGCTATCGTCCGCTTGTCGTTCCTCTGGAGTAATGGTTATTCATACCGCCCAGGAATCCAGAGCTGACGGCAGCAATGTCGGAATAGCTTCTGAGGTGGTGATGTCGTATCTAGCAGATCAAGGTATGAAGCGAGGTGGCATAACGCAAGGAAGTGAACCAGCAGCTTTATCGCCCTACCTTGAAGTAGAAGACAGTGACGTCGTTCTTATTAAACCTCGTTATGGCGCCTTCACTGGCACAGACCTGGATTTAATCTTGCGCACTAATGGCATCGAGGCCGTAATTATCGGCGGGATTGCCACCAATGTTTGCTGCGAAACTACGGCTCGCGAAGCTAACATGCGTGATTATAAAGTGTTTTTCCTGTCTGATGGCACCTCCAATCGTGGTCTTGGCGATCTTTCCGCTGAGGATATCAAGAAGGCTGTGTTAGAGACGATGCGCTTTGCTTTTGGCCAAGTGCTCACCGTTAATGAAATGATAGCCAAATTGGAACTAGCGAGGAAGTTGGTGGAAGCAGCAGAATAGCGATTTTTTTCAATCTGTTAGACCCGTGCCGATGCTGTGCTATTAGTTAGCTGGGTTTTCAGAGATGAAAAAGGGAGGGGTGTTAAAGGCATGGGGCTACCCTATCTGTATTGTTAGCTAGGAATAACGCTGCACTGGCTATCTGTCTAAGGACGACGCCTTGCACCCTTTGCACTGGATCCTTAAGGTCATAGCATGTTTTTTCCCTTCAAAGATGACAACCCTCATACTACTACTCCGTATGTTACCTGGATTATAATTGTCGTTTGCGCCATTGTTTATGTTTGGCAACTAACCTTGGGACCAGATCAGGGGCAGAAGGCTGCGTACATTTTTGGGCTTCTCCCGGGACACTTATTTGGAACCGTGCAAATTGACCCCCGGCTAACAGTACTACCTGGATGGATGACCGTTTTTACATCTATGTTTATGCATGGGGGTTTTTTGCATCTTGGTGGTAATATGCTGTATCTCTGGATATTCGGCGATAACGTTGAAGCTTCTCTAGGCCATGTCAAATTTCTGCTCTTTTATCTTCTGTGTGGTGCAGCTGCTGCCCTCGTACAAAGTGTTGCTGCGCCTACTTCGACGGTGCCGATGGTGGGGGCTTCAGGTGCAATTGCCGCTGTTCTTGGGGCATACTTAATTCTCCATCCTAGAGCTAATGTCCGGGTGTTTGTGTGGGTCATAATTTTTGTTACCATTATTAATTTGCCAGCTTGGCTCGTGCTTGGATTTTGGTTTTTAGGACAGTTGTGGAGTGCGGTCGGTGCGGACCCCGGCTCTCCTGGCGTTGCGTTCCTAGCGCATATCGGCGGGTTTGTAGCTGGAGTAATTTTGGTGTTTAAGATGCGTCGGCCTACCGTTCCGGTTTTTGATCAGGCACATTCGCGACCCTTTGAAGTACGAAAAGTTCCAGTACGTCGCCGCCCAAGAGGTAGTGTGCCCTCAACTTCATCTCGTCGTTTTAGAGGTTCGGAAAGCGGACAGAACAGGCCCTGGGATTAGACAACCGCAACCTCTAAGCTGGATCCGAACACCGAGATCAGCCCATCCACATAAGGGTTATTCTTGCACGACCACTTTCTTATGCCTTTATGACCTGATTCATCTTTATCAGTGACAACTATTTGTTCGTAAGGCTGGCTCGGCTATCCACGAGTCTTTGCTGGACGGAAGTAATTATGAAATCTATGGCTTTGTCCGTATCTGATACTGCAAGCCTGTCAAACTGTGTCTTGTTGAACAACCTTGATATGGAAGTTGTTTCCCAGTGTTCCCGACAGACTGAAAGTAGACGTCTGCGCCATTCCGTGACTCTGGGATCTCCTTGTTCGTCTAAGCGGGGGAGTGCAGATGAATAATCTTTGTTTTTATTCAACATTTCCCTCTCTAAGAGTGATTCAACAAGAGAAATAATGACTCGGTCGTTTCGCAGCGTAAGGCCACAATTCATAGCATCAGTGACAGCACTTTTTTTCTCCTCAGGATATCGAAAAATAGACAATTCCTTGCTGTCGAGTGGCTGTTGGCTTTGTCCTTTTATGTAGAGGTCGACCTCGGTGCTCCAACTGCCAAGGTCGAAGAAAATCGCATTTCGTGGTCCAGGGATAGGCAGAAAGCAATTCTTGCTTTGTTGTTGCAAATTCTTGTGTTGCTCTAGCGAAAGACGTTGCAACGGAGCGTCGACAGATCGAAGGGCTCCACCACCATGCATAAGTTTCAGGTTCCATATCACTAGGTCACCAGGTGTTGAAGGGACGTTGTAGACAAAGGGCTTATATGTTCCAAAAGTATAATTAAGCTCAATTTTTGAATTGGTTCTGTGGATAGAGAGGGCATGAGAGCCGGGAACTACTTTCAAGCCGCCGCTGAACCTTTTGTAGTCTTGAAGATAGATGGCAAAACGAATTGCCGGGTAGTGGGATTGATCGATATCTGGTAATCCAAATATGTTCTTCTCATTCCCCTTGGCGTCAAAATGGAGTTTGTCATAGGGGGCACTTGAAAGTTTACTCACTGTTTCTTCATAATTAATGGCTGATTCACGGTAATAGACCAGGTCAGGTCCAATCACACTTCTTGCGATATTGAGTATGCGATCATCTAGGAGAAGCCAGCGCAAGGTGTTGCAGCTGAATATATCAGGAAAACCCTTACCTTTAGCGCGATTAATCTCTGACAAAGTGGCTGCGATATTATCCGTTTCGGGTTTCGAAAAAACATTCTTAATCACGCAAAATCCATGGACCTGCTCTATCTCTTTGATACGAGCAAGGTCTCTTGCTGTTGCTTCGAAATGGTTGGGCGGGTCGGTCATCTCCGAGGGACTCTACTTGTTTAGGAATTTTTTGCGCGCGGATGAGATTTAGAGTACACCCTCTGCAATCCGCTTTCATCAACAGCTGTGTAACGCTGCGTTGTCGATAAGGACGCGTGTCCCAGAAGCTCTTGAATAGATCTTAAATCACCGCCCTCGGACAGGAGATGAGTGGCGTAGCTATGGCGGAATGCATGGGGCGTAGCCGTGTTGCCAAGTCCCAGTGTGGTCCGTACTTTGCGCATTTGTCGCTGTACTACGCCCGGATTGAGGCGTTTGCCCTGTCGGCCAACGAACAACGGATCGTCAGGCCCTATAGTATAAAGGCAGTTAGAGATGTAGTCCTGAATAGCCTTTAAGACTATTGGCAGCATGGGGACAACTCTTTCCTTATTTCCCTTTCCGGTGACGCGCAGAGGCCCTTCACTAGGTATCGCGCCTCCGTTCAAGGCAAGCGCCTCTCCTATCCTAAGACCGCAGCCGTAAAGAAGAAGAAACAAAGCCATATCACGTTTGGCCAACCAAGGTTCTTTTTGGAGATCACCCACTACAGTTATGGCAGCTAGAGCATCATCAACGTCAAGAGCCTTAGGAATGGTTTTTGGCAGACGTGGTGATTTTATAGATTCCAGAACTGTATTATGAACTGTCCCAGCCCTATCCAAGAAACGAAAAAAATTCCTGATCGTACTAAGTGCTCGAGCCTGAGATGTTTTCGATATACCCAATGCGCCGCGTGCTGCGAGATATGCCCGAATGTCAGGGGTTCTGAGGGCTTCTAAGTCTTGATGGTCTATTTCAAATCCAAGATGTTCTGTCAAGAACGACATAAACTTTGAAATATCTCGAAGGTATGCGTCGATAGTATGTTCTGACGCGCGTCGTTCTGCTGACAGCCAAGTATACCAGCCTTCAATACTCAGCCGAAGGTTAGTCTTGACCGCAAAGTGAATTACGGGTCCCGAATCCACCATCTTTTCACCGCATATAGGGCGACCTTAGCTAAAAAACTTATCATTTCAGTTCCTTGACCGTCCTTGAAATGTGCAGTTTTCCGGCAGCCGATGGCAAAAACTCCCGGTGGCCATTCCGGATCAGCGGTTAGCCTTACCAGTGCATCAGAGCGCACAAGTCCTGCGGCATTTTCATAGAGTGCAGTATCACCAATTATATCAGGTCGCAGCACAATTGACTGATCTGTTCCAATCAGAGCGCCTACTGTGCCAGTTTCCAGAGACCTAATTACGCAATCGGCTGCTGCCGGCAGCGTTGGACTGGCCTCCGTACGCTCAAAGGCTATGGCTGCTGCGTCCACACCCAAATTCAACGGTAGTTCCTCCTGCAACACCCGGCCGAGGGCCGTGAAGTTTTTTGCATTCAGTAAAGCTAAGGCCGACTCGTGAGTTTTTTCAAGGATCGACATATTTGATCGTGTCGTGGAGACTAAATCATCACTAGACGCTTGCAAGTCATCTACCTGCTGGCGAAGGCGCTCTAAAACAAATTTTTGCATATCCACGACCGATCCGGATTCGAAACGCGTTTCTGGCAGGATACTGGCGAGGAGCTTCAAATTTTGGCTCAGAACTTTTGGATTTCGGCGCAAGAAAGATATTACTTCTCGCTCCGAGGGCCCGTCCTTGTTATCTGGGCGTGGTTTCTGATCCCCCATACTATCTAGTCTCCCAGAATCGACTGGCCGGTTTTTTCCCAATCATCCAGGAAAGCTTTCAATCCCTTATCAGTTAGGGGATGGGCATAAAGCTGATGCAGGGTTTTTGGCGGCATAGTGACGACGTCAGCCCCCAAGCGAGCAGCTTCCAAGATATGCATGGGGTGACGGACCGATGCCACAAGGATTTCTGTTTCGTAGCCGTAGTTGCCATAAATAGTGACAATATCGTCGATTAACCCCATCCCCTCTACGGCTATATCGTCCAAGCGGCCAACAAACGGCGAAATGAACGAAGCACCTGTTTTTGCTGCCAAAAGAGCTTGAACTGGGGAGAAACATAAAGTCACATTTACCTTCACACCTTCCTCGGATAAAGCTTTGCAAGCTCTCAGGCCACTTGGGATTAGGGGTACCTTGATAACGACATTGTCTGCAATTTTCCTAAGGACTGCCGCTTCCTTCATCATCGTGTCAAAGTCTATGGCGGTAACTTCTGCGCTGACAGGTCCCTCTACTACCTCACAGATTTCAGCAACCAGATCGAGAAAGTTTTTCCCGGTTTTTGCTGCGAGGGATGGATTGGTGGTTACACCGTCAACTAATCCGGTTGCTATGAGCTCTGTAATTTCTGTTATATCGGCTGTATCGATAAAGAACTTCATCTTTGTACTTTCGTCGTTCTGCTACTGCTCCACTATGCTATGAAGTGTAGACCATGGCTCCTTCAAGCGCCACGTTTCCGGTTCCTGATACGGACAGGAAGTCCGCCCCTGTGATATTTACGCCAGGGCAGCGGTTAAGTGTGCTGCTGCCACTTCCTATCAATATTGCCTATGACTACAGAGTTCCCCAAGGCATGGAGATCAGTTTAGGACAGTTCGTTCAGGTGCCTTTTGGGAGGCGTATTGAGCTGGGTGTGGTCTGGGGGGAGGGTACTGGTGAGGTCAAAGAATCAAAGCTGAGGGATGTCATACAGGTAACCCGCAACGTTCCCCTGCCTTTGGTTAGCCGGAACTTTATCGACTGGGTTTCTCACTACACCATGAATTCTAAGGGACTGGTCCTTAGAATGTGCATTCGTCCGGCCCGGGGGTGGCAGCCGCGCAACACCATAAAAGCCATAGTTCGCAGGAAAGGAGCGATTGAAGATATTAAAATAAGAATGACGCCAGCACGGGAAAAAGTTCTAGTACAAACCCAGAAACATGTATTTCATGGTGTATCGGCCCTTGCTAAAGCCGCTGGAGTTAGTGCGGGGGTGGTTCGCGGCCTCATAGAGGTCGGGGTGTTGACCGTTGAGAAAATGCTGCCACCGCCAATGTTTGAGCCTCCAGACCCGAAGTTTGGTAACGTCCAACTAAATAACGACCAGGCGACAGCGGCGACACATCTTAAATCTCTAGTAGGCGCTGGTTATTCGGTCGTTCTACTTGAGGGGGTTACCGGATCCGGAAAGACGGAGGTTTATTTTGAAGCCGTAGCTGAATCTTTGCGCCACGGAAAACAGGTTGTCGTGTTGTTGCCAGAGATTGCTTTAACAACCCAATGGCTACTGAGGTTTGAGGCCCGCTTCGGTGTGACTCCAGCGGTCTGGCATTCTGACGTAGGCGGGCGTCAAAGGCGGGAAACCTGGCACAGTGTTGGCATCGGGGAAGCTCGTGTGGTTGTGGGTGCTCGCTCAGCGTTGTTTCTTCCTTTTCCTAATCTTGGTCTTATTATCGTCGATGAGGAGCATGATACCGCTTTCAAGCAAGAAAACGGAGTTATCTACAATGCCCGTGATATGGCGGTAGTCCGGGCAAGGGAAGGAAAAATTCCTCTAGTGCTTGCTTCAGCAACACCGTCACTAGAGAGCGTTGTAAACGTTGAGACACAGCGCTACGGCCGTGTCTATTTACCAGATCGCCATGGCATTGCGACATTGCCGAGCATAGAAGCGGTGGATCTGAAAGCGACACCGCCCGAGAAGGGTGATTGGGGTAGGTCTTGGTTGGCACCGGTACTAGTCGATGCTGTTGATAGTACGCTTAATGCTGGAGAACAGATTCTTCTGTTTCTTAACCGCCGTGGCTATGCACCATTAACTCTTTGTTCTACCTGTGGTCACCGGCTGCAGTGCCCGCAATGTACCGCTTGGCTGGTCGAACACCGCCTAACCCAGCGCTTGCAATGTCATCATTGTGGCTACACTGTAACCATACCTTTGCAATGTCCTGGATGTGAGGACACTGGGACCTTCGTGCCATGTGGGCCGGGTGTTGAGCGAGTGGCGGAAGAGGTTTTGTCTCGTTGGCCCTCCGCAAGGGTTGCTGCCATCACTAGCGATACTCTTGATCGGCCTTCCTCCGTTCATGATTTGATAGAGAGGATTGTTAACAATAGATTGGACATTCTTATTGGTACGCAGATCCTGGCCAAGGGACACAATTTTCCATCCCTGACACTGGTTGGTGTTGTGGATGCGGATCTTGGATTGTCCAGTTGGGATCTGCGCGCTTCAGAGAGAACATATCAACTCCTATGTCAGGTAGCAGGGCGCGCGGGTCGGGCAGATCGACCGGGCAGGGTTCTCTTGCAAACCCATGACATGCGGCATCCTGTCATAACAGCCTTGCTATCGGGCGATGTTGAACAGTTTCTGGCTGCTGAGAGGAGTTCCCGTGAGGCTCTAAATATGCCGCCGTTTGGCCGCCTTGCTGCAATTATTCTCTCTGGTCGTGATGAAATGGCTGTTGCAGCTGTTGGACAGTCTTTAGCGCAAGCTGCACCCCAGATAGGCGGACTTGAGGTTCTAGGTCCTGCTCCAGCTTTATTATCTATGCTTCGGGGCAGGCATCGAAAAAGATTTTTGTTGAAAGGAAAACCAAGTATTCGACTTCAACCAGTTATTTCCGCCTGGTTGAAGCGAGTCAAGGTACCTTCTTCCGTGCGGCTTCAGGTGGATATTGACCCATACAGCTTCTACTAGACCTAGATCATTGTCTGACTCTCTCGGGAGTTAGTTGCAACACTTATGTGGTTATGCTAACAACCTCAGAATGTGTAGCGGTGGGTGAAAGGCCTATAGATTTTCATATAAATCAATGGGTTACTCTGGTTTCTCCGCGATAGCAAGAACCCGATGGGCAGGTCTTTAGGCTTGTCCGATTGTCGTTTATGGGACGTGGCTCAAGTGGTGTCGGAAGTCGAAGCAATAAGCGGACTAGCCGTGCGATATGCATCTGCGCTCTATGATATTGCCGAGGATCAAAACAGCATTGATCAGGTGCTGGTGGATCTCGAAGATTTGCTAGACCTTTTAGCGAAAAGTGATGCATTTGTTCGCTTTATCTCTAGTCCAGTGTTGTCGCGTGCTCAGCAGAAAGCGGGAATTAGTGCCATTGCTGAAAAAGCAGCCCTTTTTACCCTAACTTCTAATTTCTTGGGTTTGCTTGCTTTGAATAATAGATTGGCTGCGCTACCAGCCATGATAACTGCATTTCAGCGACTGGTTGCTGAGCGTCGTGGCGAAGTTTCTGCAGAGGTAACATCAGCGATTGGTCTCAGCGCAGTGCAAGCCGAATCTTTAGCTTCTGCGTTGCAGGAAATGACAGGTAGTGAAGTAGCAATTACCAACAGGATCGATCATTCGATCCTGGGCGGTATTGTCGTAAAGATTGGATCTCGTATGGTTGACAGTTCACTTAAATCAAAATTGCAACGCCTTAAGTTGTCCATGAAAGGGGTCGGATAATGGAAATCCGTGCCGCTGAAATTTCAGCTATTCTCAAAGAACAAATCGCAAATTTTGGAACTGAAGCGGAGTCTGCTGAAGTTGGGCAGGTATTGTCTGTGGGTGACGGGATTGCTCGTGTCTATGGCCTTGACGGTGTTCAAGCCGGCGAAATGGTAGAATTTCCTGGTGGTGTTAAAGGGATTACCCTGAATCTCGAAACTGACAATGTGGGTATTGTCATTTTCGGCGACGATTCGAGCATAAAGGAAGGTGATATTGTTAAGCGTACTGGTGACATTGTTGATGTGCCGGTCGGTATGGAGTTACTAGGTAGGGTTATGGATGGTCTTGGAGACCCTATTGATGGTCGTGGCAAAATTATTGCTAAGGAGCGTAGTTTGGCCGAACTAAAGGCCCCAGGTATTATACCGCGTCAATCTGTGCACGAGCCGATGCAAACTGGAATAAAGGCTATTGATTCCCTAATTCCAATTGGCCGTGGTCAGCGGGAGTTGATAATCGGTGACCGTCAAACAGGCAAGACTGCTATAATTTTAGACACCATAATTAATCAAAAACGTATCAATGAAGAGGCCGAAGATGACAGCGATCGGCTGTACTGTATTTATGTAGCTATCGGCCAGAAGCGCTCTACGGTTGCCCAGGTTGTCAAGACGCTGACAGATCAAGGTGCGATGGACTACACAATTGTTGTTGCAGCGACAGCGTCCGATCCCGCGCCCTTACAATTCCTTGCCCCATATACTGGCTGTGCTATGGGGGAATGGTTTCGAGACAATGGTAAACACGCGGTCATCTTCTATGATGATCTATCAAAACAAGCTGTCGCCTACCGCCAGATGTCCCTGCTATTGCGTCGTCCACCAGGACGGGAAGCCTACCCTGGCGATGTATTTTACTTGCATTCAAGGCTATTGGAACGAGCTGCTAAAATGAATAGCGATAATGGTTCTGGGTCTCTGACTGCATTGCCCGTCGTAGAAACCCAGGCCAATGACGTTGCAGCCTATATTCCAACCAACGTAATTTCCATCACTGACGGGCAAATTTTTCTCGAAAGTGACTTATTCTATCAGGGCATACGCCCAGCCTTAAATGTTGGTATTTCAGTTTCGCGAGTTGGCTCGGCGGCACAAATCAAGGCTATGAAACAGGTCGCCGGCTCTATCAAGTTGGAGCTAGCCCAATATCGTGAAATGGCGGCATTTGCACAATTTGCATCTGATCTCGACCCCGCAACCCAAAAACTATTAGCTCGTGGTGAGCGCCTCACTGAAATTCTAAAACAGGATCAATACACGCCTATGCCGGTTGAGGAGCAGGTAGTCTCGATTTACGCTGGTACCAATGGTTATCTTGATGAGATAGCCGTTTCCGATGTGACCCGTTACGAGATCACTATGCTTGGTGCTATCAGGAACAAAGGGGCTGAAATTCTTACTGCTATTCAAACAGATCGAGAAATTACAGAAGATACGGAATCGAGCCTTAAAACGTTTCTTGATAGCTTCACCAAATCATTTGAATAAATAAAAGTGGATACCATTGAAGTGGGTCGGACAACCTGATCTATGCCAAATTTAAAAAATCTCAGGGCTAGGATTGCGTCAGTCCAGTCCACAAAGAAAATTACGTCGGCCATGAAGATGGTGGCGGCGTCTAAGCTGCGTCGTGCTCAAGAAGCAGTGGAAGCTGCTCGACCCTATGCTCAGAGAATGGAGCGGATTCTGAGCAATCTTGCGATCGGTGCAGCTGGGCAAGGTGGTGTGCCTGCTATGTTGGCGGGAACCAATAAGAATGACATTCACATGATAATAGTTATGACAGCGAACCGGGGCTTATGCGGCGGCTTTAACGCTAACATTATCCGTGCCGCCCGCAATTTGATCACGGAAGTTGACCGTGAAGGCAAGGGCTTCAAGCTTTACTGTGTAGGTCGCAAGGGTCGGGATAACCTGCGCCGAGATTATGAGTCCCGCATTGTTGCCAGCTTCGACGAGTTTGGCCGCAAGGTTACAGGCTTCAATGAGGCGGAGGCAGTTGCAGAAAAAATTACTGCGCTCTTCGAAGTAGGTGAATTCGATGTTTGTACTATCATCTATTCCAGCTTTAAATCCGCAATGCTGCAAAAGGTTACCCGCCAGCAAATTATTCCGTTCCCGGTGGTCGAAGCAGAGGCTGAGGCTGCAAAGGGGGAAGCTAGTTTAGGACACTATGAGTATGAGCCGTCCCATACTGAAATTCTGAAAACTTTAGTGCCCCACAATCTAGCTATTCAGATTTTACGGGCGCTTTTGGAAAACGGGGCCTCGGAGCAGGGCGCGCGTATGACCGCCATGGATAATGCCACCCGTAATGCGGCCGAGATGATTGATGACTTAACTCTTACCTATAATCGGACGCGTCAGGCTTTGATTACCAATGAATTAATTGAAATAATTTCTGGGGCCGAGGCCGTCTGAAAGTATCTTAATAGAAAGCAATGCAAGAGCTTCGGAAGGAGCATAAGATGGCAAGAAAAAATGTTGGCAGCATAACCCAAGTCTTGGGTGCAGTTGTTGATGTGAAGTTCGAGAGCGACCTGCCTAATATTCTTAGTGCCATAGAGGTCGATAACCAGGGCCAGCGCCTCGTCCTTGAGGTGGCTCAGCACCTAGGAGAATCCACCGTTCGTTGCATAGCCATGGACACGACTGAAGGTTTGGTCCGCGGTCAAAAAGCTGAAGATACAGGCTCACCTATCATGATGCCAGTTGGCCCTGGTACCTTGGGACGCATCATGAACGTAGTGGGTGAGCCGGTGGATGAGCGTGGTGCTGTGGAGGCCAAAGGTTACAGTCCCATTCATAGAGGAGCACCCGAATTTATTGAGCAAGCGACGGATACCGAAATTCTAGTGACTGGTATCAAAGTAGTAGATCTACTGGAGCCTTACACTAAGGGGGGCAAGGTCGGTCTTTTTGGCGGTGCCGGTGTAGGAAAGACTGTGCTCATTCAAGAATTAATCAACAACATAGCTAAGGGACATGGCGGGTATTCCGTTTTTGCCGGAGTAGGTGAACGCACCCGTGAAGGCAATGATCTTTATTATGAGATGATCGACTCAGGTGTAATTGATCTGGAAGGAGATGCGTCACGCGTAGCGCTGGTTTACGGACAAATGAATGAACCGCCAGGTGCTCGAGCCCGTGTAGGGTTATCAGCTTTGACCCAAGCCGAATATTTTCGCGATGAAGAAGGCAAGGATGTCCTGTTATTCATCGATAACATATTCCGATTTACCCAGGCTGGCTCAGAAGTTTCAGCGCTACTTGGCCGTATACCGTCGGCGGTGGGTTATCAGCCGACCTTGGCTACTGACATGGGTACTCTTCAAGAACGCATTACGTCCACTAAGAAAGGGTCCATTACATCGGTACAGGCCATTTACGTGCCGGCTGATGACTTGACTGATCCTGCGCCAGCCACATCTTTTGCGCATCTGGATGCTACCACTGTGTTATCCAGGCAGATTGCTGAACTCGGCATCTATCCAGCCGTGGACCCACTCGACTCAACGTCTCGCGCCCTTAATCCTCGTGTCGTTGGTGAAGAGCACTATACCGTGGCTAGGGAAGTGCAGAGGGTGCTCCAAACCTATAAGGGATTGCAAGATATCATCGCAATCCTTGGAATGGATGAACTCTCCGAAGAAGATAGGCTAGTTGTTGCCCGAGCTCGAAAAATCCAACGCTTCTTATCGCAGCCGTTCCATGTAGCCGAAATTTTCACCGGTTCACCTGGTGTATTTGTACAACTGGATGATACCATCAAAGGTTTCAAAGGTATTATCAATGGCGATTATGATCATCTACCCGAGCAGGCGTTCTATATGCTTGGCACTATTGAAAACGCGGTAGAGAAAGGCAAGAAAATGGCTGCCGAGGCGGCTTAGCGAGGAGCTTTAAGAACTGTCATGGCGGATACCCTTCAACTCGAGCTAGTCTCTCCCGAAAAATTAATCCTATCCGTTAATGTGGAGATGGTGGTAGTTCCGGGATCAGAGGGAGACTTTGGTGTGCTACCTCTGCACGTGCCACTGCTGTCGAGTCTGCGGTCCGGTCTTGTCGATGTGTATAAAGAAGGCCGACAGCTTGCCGACAGCTATTTTGTTGCCGGTGGCTTTGCCGAAGTAACCCGAGAGAGTTGTACAGTTTTGGTAAGTGAAGCTGTTCCAGTGGACCATCTGACTCCCGCTTACGTCAAAGGATATCAAGATACAGCGGAGCGCCTTCTAGATCATGCAAGCACTAATGAGGAGCATATTGAAGCTCAAAATGCAGTCAAACTGGCAGACCAAATTGCTTCTATAGCTGCGAAGAATCGTGCCTGACATTCTGTGCACTATTCTATTTTCAGGAATCTAAACGGTGACGTTTTTTCTGTCTATTCTGACTCATATACCCTACCTCATGTGATTCTCGCAAAACGTATTTGGCGGTTTGGCTAATAGCGAAGGAAAAGTGATTTCTTGATAGCATTGATTGGCGTACGGTTCTTTTCCGGGGTTCTTTGGGCAGTCGTGTGGTTCAGGAGTGGGAAATGCCACCGAGTATTTCTTGTGCACAAGCGAAACTAGGGTCGGAATATTAGACTCCTTCTTTACCTGTTGGAGTAGTGCCTAGCAGAAGAGTTGTGGTTCTGTGTGGTGCAGGATCATTTTTATTAGGTAAATTTATCAACCGTCCGACTTCAATATTCTTGCGAAGTTCTCAATGATGTTACTATAGAGCTCTTTCTTAAATCCGACGATTAAGCTAGGTAAGCTCTGAAGGCTTGTCCATTTCCAATCCGAAAATTCAGGGTGACTAGTGTTAAGATTGATGTCGTTATCGTGGCCCACAAAACGCATGAGAAACCACTTCTGTTCTTGGCCTCGATATCTGCCTTTCCAGACCCTGCTTTGGATGTAGGGGGGGAGGTCGTAATGCAACCAGTCTTTGCTTTCAGCAATGAACTCCGCATTCGCAGTACCAATTTCCTCCTCAAGCTCTCGAAATGCTGCCGCCAGAGGGTCTTCTCCCTCATGAATCCCCCCCTGGGGCATTTGCCAAGCTGATTCTTTTCTATCGCATCGCTGCGCGACAAACACCTCGTCACTACTGTTTAGCAGAACAATGCCCACTCCTTTACGGTACGGTTTGTCTGAGACGTCTTTGTTAGCGACCAAACTGTTGCCCTATTAGGACTCGAGAAGCCATTGCGACAGAACACTCCTACCAACTTGTACACCGGGAATTATCTTAATCGATAACTGATTTTGTACGTATACTTCCCAATTGAAACGGGGAAAGGCAGGGAACGGCATCTATAGCACTTTGGGGAGTGTTCTATTTTTTTTAGCATGAAATGCGCGTGAATCGGCAATAATTAACATCACGATAAGACCGGCTAACGTGTTTCCGTGCCGCGGTACTGAGCATAAAGGGCCAATCCTTGCAATAGGTCCAAGGCGCGAGCGAGTTGATAATCCTGTATGTCTTGGGTCTCTCTCTCGCTATTATTGTTGATGAGCGCAAGATCCTCGTCTTCATTGGTGTCGTTCTCCAGTGCGCCGCGCAGATCTGCCTCGCTACGTTGGCTTCGAACATCGATTCTCTCCACGCTTGCCGGCTGGACTTCTATATCAGGGACAATTCCCTTGACCTGGATGGAACGGCCGCTTGGCGTGTAATACCTCGCTGTAGTAAGACGCATGGCTGCAGAGCGCTGCAACGGAACAATTGTTTGCACCGAACCTTTACCAAAACTCTTGGTACCCAGAATAATTGCGCGCCCATGATCTTGAAGGGCGCCGGCCACTATTTCTGATGCTGATGCTGATCCGTCGTTGATCAATATTACAACTGGTTTGCCTTTGGCAAGGTCTCCCCGTTTGGCGCTGAATCTCTGGGTATCTTCCGTCTGTCGTGTCCTTGTAGAAACAATTTCGCCCCGGTCCAGAAAAGAGTCAGAGACTGAAACAGCCTGATCCAGTAACCCACCAGGATTGTTGCGAAGGTCTAAAACAAATCCCTTGAGTTCCCGACCTAGTTCCCTTTCGATTTCGGCAAAACCGAGCTCCAGCCCTCCTTGGGTCTGTTCGTTGAAGGAAGTAATGCGAATGTATCCGATGTCGCCTTCAGTGCGCCAGCGGACGGATTTGACTGTGATCACCGCCCTTGTAATCGTCACGTCGAATGGTTCAACACTGGCGCGGCGTATGGTGATGGTTATATCGGTTTCTATGAGACCACGCATCTTGTCTACCGCATCGCCCAAGGTGAGTCCCAGAACGGTTTCGCCGTCGATGTCGGTTATATAATCGCCAGGTTTGATGCCGGCTCGAAAGGCTGGCGTGTCGTCAATAGGTGATACTACTTTTACAAAGCCATTCTCCATGGTGACTTCAATTCCAAGCCCACCAAATTCACCCTTGGTCTGCTCCTGCATATCTTCGAAGTTCTTTGCAGACATAAAGCTCGAATGGGGGTCTAGGGAGGTCAGCATGCCATTTATGGCAGCCTCGAGAAGCTCCTGGTCTGAGACTTTTTCCACGTAGTCGCGGCGGACTCGCTCAAACACATCGCCGAACAATTCAAGGTACCTATATGTATCATCGGAAAACTCAGTCTCCGCGGACATACCGCTAGAACTAGTAACGAAAATCACTGGTATTCCAATGAACCTTATTAGTTTGCGCATCATCTTTTGCTGCCTTCTATTCGCGCCGTTAGCCACGGGAGTGGATTAATAGGTTCGCCGTCGCGGCGCAACTCAACATATAGCGATGGGGAACCCTCCTGCTCCATTACGCCTACGGGTTCTCCGGCGAACACCCGCTGACCTACGGTACTTTCTATACGCGACATGCCCGCCAAAAGCGAATGATATCCTTCACTGTGTTCAATGATCAAGAGCTCTCCATATCCCCGAAAGGGGCCAGAGAAGGCAATAACACCATCATATACTGCTAGTACACTAGCTCCTCCCCGTGTAGCAATTGTAATGCCTTTTCTGTGGTTCCCAGAGTCGCTATCGTTACCGTATGGGGTGGTAAGTTGGCCGGCAACTGGATAGGGCATGGAACCACGAGCCTTGTTGAAAGACGGTTGTTCAGTGGGAGATTTGGAACTGTCCTTGATTCTTATTTTTGGAGATACCGCCGTTTGAGGAGGCACTGGTTTTGTTCGTGCAGTTTTTAGCTTTTCTAACAGATCTCGCAAGTTCTTAGCGCTCTGAGCGAGAAACTGGTTCTGTTCGGCACTCTTGCTGCTGCGTGCTATTAGGTTCTTCTGCATAAACCCCTTTTCTGCATGCAGCCGGCCTAGACGCTTTTGTTCTGACAATAGTTGCTTGGCATTTGCGGAGATTTTTTCCTGTTCAGTGATGATGCTTATCCTCACTATCTGAAGCTCCGCCAAATCATTCTTAAGCTCCATAGCCGACTTACGAACCTCTGGCACAGCCGTGCGCAGTAGGATAGCTGATCTAACCGCATCGGCTGATGTGCGGGGTTGCAAGATAACGGCATCGGAAGGTCTTAAAGCGAGTCGCTCTAAAGCCATCAATAATTGCTGCATTTGTGTATCGCGTCGATCTACTGCCTGCTGCAGTGTTTCTTCGCGAGCTTCGAGAATCTCAAGGCGCTCTTCAAGTTCCAAAAGGCTATACTCACGGTCTTGGACTCGTCTCGCTAAGGCGACTAATTCTGATCTCACCGTCTCAATAGTCCGGTCTAAGACTTTTTTTTCTTCCTCCAATCGTTCTTGGACTGCTTGTCCGGCCTCAATTTCTTGTTCGATAGCTTCCAATTCTTCTGTTGTTGGTTTGGGTGCTGTTTGTCCCTGAGCTGTGGCGAGGACAAGGACTACTGAAAAAGTAAGTTTTGCAAACTCACATAAATGGTGATTCATGGTGCTACTACGAAATTTCTTAGTCCGAATGTGTGCGCTGCCTTGGCTTGTCAATAAGCGATCTACCAGTCATTTCCTTCGGTGGTATTAACCTAAGTAAATCTAAAACTGTCGGAGCAATATCTGATAAGCGACCATCATGAACCGTTATCTTTTCCGACGGAGGATTGATGAGCAGAACAGGGACTTTGCCGATTGTGTGAGCAGTATGCGGGCCGCCATCGGCCGGATCTTCCATTAGCTCACAGTTGCCGTGGTCTGCTGATATGAGAAGTGTTCCACCTGATGACATGACGGCGCGTTCAAGACGCCCAAGACATTGATCTACTGTTTCTACGGCTTTGATGGCTGCCGGCAGTACTCCCGTATGTCCTACCATATCGCCGTTAGCATAGTTGACGATAATTACATCAAACTGTCTTCCGTCGATGGCCTCTATCAATCTATCAGTCATCTCTGGCGCAGACATTTCAGGCATAAGATCGTATGTATCAACCTTCGGGCTTGGAACGAGGATCCTGCTTTCTCCGGGAAACTCCGTCTCAATACCACCGTTTAGAAAAAATGTAACATGAGCATATTTTTCCGTTTCTGCGATTCGTAATTGAGTGAGCCCGGCTTCCGAGATTGTTTGCCCTAGAATATTTGTGGGGTTAAGGGTCGGGAATATAGTCGACATAAGTTTGTTGTGGTGTGCCGAGTATTCGACAAGTCCTAAGGCAGATGAGAAGTGTATCGTGTTAGCACGCTCAAATCCCTTGAACTCTGAATCAAGTAAAGCGCTGAGAATTTGGCGACTACGGTCAGCGCGGAAATTGCCCATCAGAAGGCCATCACCATCCGACATGCCGCTATAATTTCCGATGGCTGTAGGTAATACAAATTCATCAGTGACGTTATTCCTGTACGCATTGGAAATTGTCGCGATAGGGTCTTGAGATTTTTCGCCGTTTCCAGAAGTTAGTACATTATATGCTTTAGAAACTCTATCCCAACGTTTGTCTCTATCCATGGCGTAATAGCGTCCGGTCACCGTAGCGACATTTGCACCAGTAAAGTTACTTATGTCGGCTATTAATTTGGCCATAAAATTCGAAGCGGATTTTGGCGGTGAATCGCGCCCATCTAGAAACGCGTGCAAGCGCACCGGCACACCGGCGTCCGTCGCAATGCGAGTTAGTGTAACCAAATGATCCTGATGAGAATGAACGCCACCAGGAGATATCAGGCCCAGTAGATGACAAACACCATTGCTTGTTCGGAGGGTTGAAAGGAATGACTGAAGCACTTCGTTTTGTTGCAAACTTCCGTTTTTCACGGCTTTGTCAATTCTAAGTAGGTCTTGGAGAACAACCCGTCCAGCTCCAATATTCATGTGTCCTACTTCGGAATTTCCCATCTGGCCGGTTGGTAAACCAACATCGGTGCCACTGGTTTCTAATAACGCGTTGGGCGCATTCAACATCCAGCGATCCAAATTGGGTGTGTCACCCAATGCTATGGCGTTTTTTTCGGTTTCTGCTCTGTACCCCCATCCATCCAGGATGCAGAGCACAACGGGACGGGGACGGGCAAGTGTTCGCGAATCGGTCATGATTTTCGGATCAAGTATAGGCCGTCAGAAGCCCCGGAACCATGGGCCACTGATATTTTAGTCGCTGGATCAGCGTTTTTTTTATCGAAAACTCCCTTGTCCAGCTTATTCAGCAATGAAAGAGTGCCTAATGTTGCCATCTCTTGGAGGCCTTCTGATATAGTGTTTTTGAGGGGCTGACGGTGGACGGGCGGCTCGCCAACCCGGTCAGATCTGGAAGGAAGCAGCCGTAACGAGATTTAGCTCGGGTTGCCGGCCAGTCCCTCACCCCGATAAGTTTTTCTAAAGGGAATTTAGGATGGGAAATGGTGCCACGACCGACGATCCCGTAACCGATGGAAAAGTCGACGTTGGCGAGGTTGGAGACCACTTAAATCCGGCTTCCTCCAAAACAGTAAGTGCCGATTCCTACCAGGTTCTCGCCCGCAAGTATCGTCCTAAGACATTCGATGCTTTAGTAGGTCAGGATTCTCTGGTACGCACAATTACTAACGCTATTACATCTGGGCGCTTGGCACAGGCCTACATGTTAACGGGCGTGCGCGGTGTCGGCAAGACAACCACTGCGAGATTGATTGCCCGAGCGCTAAACTGCGTTGGTATTGATGGTAAGGGGGGGGCAACTCCTAGTCCTTGTGGTGAGTGCGAACATTGTAGATCTATCATTAGAGACGGACATGTAGATGTCTTGGAAATGGATGCTGCAAGCCGCACAGGCGTCGAGGATATTCGTGAGCTCCTGGAGAGTGTGCGTTACCGGCCTGTAACAGCGCGGTTTAAGATTTACATTGTTGATGAAGTGCACATGCTCTCGACGCATGCGTTCAATGCGCTCTTGAAAACGCTAGAGGAACCCCCCGAACATGTAATGTTTATTTTTGCAACTACGGAAATCCGCAAAGTTCCGATAACGGTTTTGTCTCGATGCCAACGCTTTGATCTTCGCCGTATCACGGTGACGGACCTGATCAGTTTATTCAAGGGTATTGTAAAGAAGGAACAAATTGAAGTTGATGATGACGCTCTCGGTTTGGTCGCACGTGCTGCGGATGGCTCTGCTAGAGATGGGCTATCTATTCTCGACCAGGCCATTTCCGAGGCATCCGGCCAAGGCGGGCAGGTCGTCACAAATGGACAGGTTCGGGACATGCTAGGACTCGCTGATCGCGCTCGTGTTTTGGATTTATTTGAGGCAGTTATGCAAGGAAAGGCCAAAGAAGCTTTGGCTATACTCTCAGACCAACACAGATCGGGTGCTGATCCGTTAGCAGTACTGCAGGATCTGTTGGAGGTATGCCATGTGGTGACACGGCTTAAGGTTTCTCCTGAAGCTGTGTCGGAATTGATGTTGGCTGAGGCGGAACGAACCCGCGGTGCGGCGATGGCCGAAGTTCTGTCCATGCCAATACTAACTCGTTGTTGGCAAATGTTACTTAAGGGTTTGGGTGAGGCACATCATGCACCACACCCTCTACAAGCTGTGGAGATGGTCATTGTACGTCTGACATATGCGGCAGATCTTCCAACCCCATCAGAAGCGTTAAGAGCCCTAAAAAAAGATTCTATCGACGAAAAGCCAGGAAAGACACTAGTGTCACAGCCCCCTATTGGTTCAGAGGCGGCTCTAACTGGACTAAAATCCTTAGTTCAAACACAGGCTATTCCTCAGCTACAGTCGGACCCCCAGTCAGCGCCGTCTACAGAAGCGAAGTCATTAGACAGCCCTCAGTCCTTTTCTGAAGTGGTTGTTTTGTTCGAACAACGCCGGGAAATACAGTTGGCCTCTCATCTTCGCCGCGGAGTTCGTCTTGTAAGGTTTGAGCCAGGAAGGATAGAAGTGCAGCTAACTAAGGGAATACCAAAAGGACTCGTGGGTAGGGTAGGAAAGCTCCTAAGCCAATGGACCGGAAAGCGCTGGGTTATAAGTGTTTCAAATCAAAATGGAGAAACAACTCTGCATGAGCAGACCATGGCTGCGATCACTGCTGATCCTCTTGTGCGCTCTCTTCTTGATGCCTTTCCAGATGCAGCTATTCAAGATGTTGGTTCTGCCCCAGAGGAAGACATTTAGGGGATAGTGTTATGAAGAATCTTGGAAATTTAATGAAACAGGCTCAAGAAATGCAGCATAAAATGGCTGATATGCAGGCTAAACTGAGCGACTTAGAGGTAACCGGAATGTCTGGAGGTGGAATGGTCCAAGTAACTCTAAACGGTCGGGGTGATCTCAAGAGACTCAAGATTGACCCGTGTCTTTGCAATACCGACGAAGTGGAAGTGCTAGAAGATCTTGTGATTGCGGCGGTCAATGATGGCCGCGCCCGTGTCGAGACGCGTGTGCAGGAGCAAATGGAAAGTCTAACTGGTGGCATACCATTACCCTCCGGGTTTAAGTTTCCTCTCTGACGTTCTGGATCACTTAATATGGCCGGTCCTGAAATTGAAGAGCTTGTTCGCCAGCTGGCAAAACTGCCCGGTTTGGGCCCAAGGTCAGCGCGCAGGGCGGTATTGGAGCTACTTAAGAAACGCGAAACTCTTTTAGGTCCTTTGCAGCAGACCCTCCAAGCCGCAGTCAGAGCGACAAAGAACTGTTCCACTTGCGGTAATTTTGATAGCAGCGACCCTTGCAGTATTTGCTGCGGAGAACGCCGTGATGCGTCAGTTATTTGTGTGGTGGAAGATGTCAGCGACCTCTGGGCGTTGGAACGAACAGGGGCTTTTCGCGGTCACTACCATGTTACTGGAGGCTTATTGTCACCCCTAGACGGTGTAGGGCCGGATGATTTGCGCTTGAATCTTCTTGGTGCACGTGCCGCGAAAGAAACCATAAAAGAAGTGATACTTGCACTAAGTGCTACAGTGGACGGTCAAGTTACAGCTCATTACATCGCTGAAAAGCTAAGTGCAATAGACGTCACCGTGTCGGGTTTGGCCCATGGTGTCCCTCTTGGTGGCGAACTTAATTATCTCGACGACGGTACCATTACCGCCGCCCTTAAAGCTCGTCGTCCGGTGTAGGTAATAGTTTTTGCCATTTCACTGCCATATTTTCTCCCTATCTTTTGTCTGGGATAACGATAGGGTGAGATATGATCTGCGACGCTGGATAAGATGATATGGTGGTAAATCTGCGCTGGAGGTATGGGTGTTAAGACATTTTGCTAGTGTTGTTGTTTGTTTGGGTGGGCTTGTCGCCTGTACCTTGCCGAAGTATGTGGTCTCGGATGTTACCAGGCATCACTCACTGCCAGTTACGCCGTCTGGTCAAACGTTTGCTATATTTGCGATTGATGATGAACAAGAGACTAGCCTTGCCTTCAAGGGCTACGCCCAAATAGTAAGTGACTATCTATCGAGTGTGGGTTTAACGCCATCGTCTTCGGAAGACGTCAGCCCTGACTTGGCAGTTACTCTTAATTACTCTGTAGACGGTCCATCCCCGGACTTTAGGGCGAGGTCAACCAGTTTCACTGTCGGTTTTGGCCATTATTCTCATCGCAACCACTTCGGCAGCTATTATCGCCATCCGAACGGTGACATGTACGGGAATACCAAACAGGTATACACCCGGCGCGTTGACCTCGACATTTACGATGGTGGTTCGTACGGTGGTGACTCTCCAAACCGCGTATTTGAGGGTGATGCTCTTAGCCTAGGTACCAATGGTCAATTGGAACCGGTAATGCCATACATTCTTAGAGCGCTATTTATTGATTTTCCCGGTGCATCGGGCAGTACAAAAACGATTCGAGTTGAAATTCCTCCTGAAGCCGAGGCTGCCATGACCGGCACATATGCAGCACGCTCAGGCCGATAAAACAGCAGATTTTATTTGTGTGACAATCTACTTAGACTCCAATTTGGGGTGCATTTTTGTGGGAGGAGGTAGATCTTCGACCACATTGCCGTTGTTCTCGCCCAATTGAATCTGCTCAATCCTATCGCCCCGGCGGACGATCTTGTCGGTGGAAATTTTTATTTGGTCAATATCATCATTGGATTGTCGAAAGTGGCGGGAAAGCTTGTCAATTCGTTCGTCCAGTCGGGCTACATCCAGCAACATAGCGCTAACCTCGGCTAATATCACATTGGCCTGCTCGCGCATATGAGCGTCCTTGAGTACCGCTCTGACGGTATTAAGGGTAGCCATGAGTGTGGTAGGGGAAACTATATATACTTTGCGCCTGAAACTTTCCTCCACCACACTATGGAATGAACTATGAATTTCCGCGTAGATGGATTCGGCTGGCAGAAACATTATTGCTTGTTCAGCCGTTTCGTCCGGTAAGATATATTTTTCGGCAATGTCGCGGATGTGTTTGGTAATGTCGGCCGCGAACGCCTTTGCTAATTTCTTTCGAGTATGTTTGTCTTCTGCCGAGATCATACTTTCATAATTTTCTCTTGGAAATTTTGAGTCGATACCAATGGAACCGGGCGGGCTAGGTAACTTAATTAGGCAATCAACAATTTTACCGTTGGATAATTTTTGTTGAAAGGCGAAGGCACTGGGCGGCAAGGTATCGGACACTAGATCTTCCATCCTGATCTGGCCAAAAGCGCCACGGGCCTGCTTATTAGATAAAATACCCTGTAAACCAACCATTTCCTGCGAGAGATCTTTGATGTTCTTCTGGGCGGCATCGATTACGGCAAGGCGCTCGTGGAGGGAGTTAAATGTCTGTACGGTTTTTTCGCTGGTTTTTTGAAGTTTGTCTCCAACACTGCGGCTGACGTCATTAAGTCTCTCCTCGAGTTTCTTTGTTACCGCTCTCTCTTGAGCTTGGAGCCTCTCGCTCATACTGTTTTGTCGAGCCTCTTGGCTAGCAGCCATTTGTTTCAATTGACCGCTTAATTCAGCCTGGGTTCGTGAGATATTTTCAGCTGCCACTTTGGTGAGTTCGGCAAGGCGCTCACTAGTATTCTGAGATCGGGTGGTATAGCGCAGGATAAGAAAGACGGAAACCACCACGGCCAGAATAAGCATTATCAGAGTTAAGCCAACATCCATTGTAGTCAATGCATCCACAGCATTGTTCTCCGTCCAAATCGTGCAATGATCACCACCCTACAGTACGCAACATAAGGTTGTCAGCATGTGCATTGTTTGACTGTGTTGGGACTACTAATTCGTGCACTCTGGAATTTTTGATTTTCTTTTTGATTGTCTTCGCATATTCGGTAAGGATTAGATACCAGTTCTTACCGGGGTAACTGGCTGGAGTATGTAGCCAACGGGCGGTGTTAGTTTTGTCGGAGAAGTGCGCTAGGCGTCCGATATCGTCTAGAAAAGGGGAATAAATATTACCCGCTGCCTGCTAGTTACCTGTGCGGAGCTATGTTCTCAATAGTGGAGAGCGAGCGGACATGTTTGCCTTGTCAGAAAGGAACGTCGTTTTGGAAATCTGATACGTTCATTTTTTGATAACAAGTAGAGCTCAGGGTTTGACACCAAAAGTCCTCGGAAGGCTTGTTTATATGGAAGTGTTGGTTGAAAAAGTGGCTGCAGCAGTTCTTTTTATGGTTGGAGTGTCTCTTCGTACATCGACGCCCTTCTGGATTTCATATTACAAGGGTATTGCAGAGATGGGGCCCAAAGGCGTGCGACTCAACGGCGCGGTAAGCTTGGCTGTCGGTATGACAGTAATACTAATACACAATGTTTGGTCTGGAGTTCCCGTGTTGTTGACATTATTGGGGTGGCTTCTTCTGGCCGAGAGCATTATATGCTTTCTTGTTCCGGAAATGGCTTTAGCTAGTCTTAAGAGTATGAAAGAACAGCAAAGAATCCGTGTCTACCAAGGAACAGGAACCGCACTTGTGGCACTTTCCATACTACTGGTCTTACACCTGATATGGAATTGACAGTTGACCATACACGCTAGCCGTCTTTTGTGATGGACTCAACTTTCTGATACAATGCTTCTTGATGGCCCGCCTCGATATTATCATCGCACCAGACTCGCGTCTTAAGAAGAAATGCGAACCCATTGAAAAGGTGGACGCGCACCTAGTCAAATTCATAGATGATATGCTGCAAACTATGTACAGCGCACCGGGTGTTGGCCTGTCCGCGCCGCAGGTAGGAGTTCACAAGCGTATCATTGTGGTTGACCCCGCCCGCGGAGATAAAAAACCCCAGCCATACAAGCTAATTAATCCAGAAATTGTCTGGGCCTCCAAGACAGAAATAATGCAGGAAGAAGGCTGTCTGTCCCTTCCAAGTTTCTACGAAAATGTGCTGCGACCTGATAGTGTAAAGGTCCGCTATATTGATGTGGATAATAATACTTGCGAACTCGCGGCCGATGGACCTTTGTCGGTGATGATACAGCACGAAATTGACCACCTGGATGGCCTATTGTTTGTTGATCACGTTACGAAACTCAAGCGCAACATGATTTTGCGTAAACTGAAGAAAATAAAGAAACAAAAGGTTATTGGGTCAGTGTGAGTCATGAGACTTATCTTTATGGGAACTTCGGACTTTGCTGTTCCCACGCTCGCGCGGCTAGTGGATGTTCATGATATCATTTGTGTGTACACTCAACCGCCTCGTCCGGCAGGGAGGGGCCAAAAGGTGCGGCTTAGTCCTGTGGAAAATTTTGCGGCCTCCCGAAGGCTGCTTGTTAGGACACCAAAATCCTTCAAGTTACCTGAGACTCAGGGGGACTTTGTCGCACTTAATGCTGACGCTGCGGTAGTAGTGTCCTATGGGTTGCTTCTACCTAAGGCATTGCTGGATGGGACAAAGTATGGCTGTTTTAACGTCCACGGCTCATTATTGCCTCGTTGGCGGGGTGCTGCTCCCATACAGCGCGCCATAATGGCCGGCGACGTGCGCTCCGGTGTGACGATTATGCAAATGGAGGAAGGACTTGATACCGGTCCAGTCTTGGCCATGCACGAAACCACCATTGACCATACGACCAAGGCGGGTAATTTGCATGATCACCTGTCTGTTCTAGGGGCCAACAGTTTGGGAGCTGTGTTGCGGGAAGCAGAAGCTGGGACGCTTACTCCTAAACTCCAGTATAGTAAAGACGTAGCGTACGCTGAAAAGATTCAAAAGGCCGAAGCGAGAATAGATTTTAATAGGGCTGCTCCGTTGGTTGTTAGACACATCCATGGGCTTTCACCGTCTCCCGGTGCTTACGTCGAATATAAAGGTGAACGTATACGCGTGCTCGCTGCTGAAATTGCGGATCTTGTTGGTCCCGCAGGTGTGGTGCTGGACAATAGATTAACAGTTGGTTGTGCTGACGGAGCGGTGCGCTTTATCGAGGTGCAGCGTTCAGGGAAAGGGCGTATGTCGACAGAAGAGTTTCTTCGCGGCAATGCATTACTCAAGGGCACCCTGTTTGCTGGGCGCACTTTAAGGCCGGATTGATAAGTGCGGTTTGCCTAAAGCAAATGTTTTCAAAGGTCTTGAGTTGGTATCGAGCACAATCACATCGTGAGAATTATTCAATCTTGGAGAATAATGTTCTAAAGTATCTTCTAGCTATGCCAAATGAAAACAGCGATAGATGCTATGTTCGGGCGCCGACGCAAGAAAATCGTGCGGGGTAGAAACGTTTACTTATTCGAGCCTTCAAAGGAATGCGGGCCCGAGTTCGTTGAAATGACGACTTCTAGCAAGGGCTTTCATAATCCTTGGATTTATCCGGCCACGGATCTCCGAAGGTTCAAGTCTTACCTAAACCGGATTCACAAGGGCCAAACATATGGCTTTTTTGTTGCCCAATACAGTGATGATTCTCTTGTCGGCGTAATCAATATCAATGACGTCGTAATGGGTGGATTCTGCTCCGGCTCTCTCGGTTATTTTGTCGATCACCAATATGCGAGCCAAGGTTATATGACGGAGGCCCTAACCTTGGTTCTAGAGCAAGCTTTTACCAATCTAAAACTACATCGTCTTGAAGCCAATGTGCGACCTGGTAACGAGGCATCATTGGCTCTTATTAAGAAGTTGGGGTTCCAGAAAGAAGGATTTTCACCTGCTTTCCTTAAAATTGACGGCGAGTGGCGGGATCACGAGCGTTGGGCTATCTTAGCCCGTGACTGGCCCACCCTTTGCCACAAATTTTGAATGCTGTTCAAATGTCCCGGTATAAGCTGACAATTGAGTATGATGGCAGTGGTTATGTTGGCTGGCAGCGTCAGGACAACGGTCCGTCTATTCAACAGGCGTTAGAACAGGCTGTTGCTGCATACTGTCAGGAAGAAGTTATAGTTTACGGAGCAGGGCGCACAGACGCAGGGGTGCATGCTCTTGGGCAGGTTGTTCACGTCGATCTTAGGTGCGACGATGATCCTGCAGTTGTTGCCAATGCTATGAATGCTCATTTGCGTCCGCAGCCAATTTCCGTGTTGTCAGCTGAGCGTGTTGGAGAAAGATTCCACGCTCGATTCTCTGCGACTCGCCGAACCTATGCTTACCGTATTATCAATCGAAAGGCTCCGCTTACGGTTGAAGCGAATAGGGCGTGGCGCATCACCCAAAAACTCGATCTTAAGGAAATGGAAAGAGCGGCTAAAGTTCTGGTGGGACATCATGACTTTTCTTCATTTCGCGCCAGTGAATGTCAGGCCAAATCGCCGTTAAGGACCCTTGAAGTTTTGTCCGTATCCCGACTAGAGAATTGCTTAACCGTAAAGGCATGTGCACCATCATTTCTTCACCACCAGGTGCGAAACATAGTGGGCACTTTACGACTTGTGGGCCAAGGAAAGTGGAACGCCGATTACGTAAAAAAAGTGCTCGCTGCCCGCGACCGTGGTATGGCAGGACCTACAGCGCCGGCTTGCGGACTGTACTTAATTTCGATCGATTATTCCTAGCCTTCGGTATTTATCCTCAGCCGTAGGTTCCCGAGCCGAGACTAACGATCAGCAAACTTACTAGAATGTCTACCGCCACTATCGCAAACGCGACCCAAGGACCAATATCCAGTCCAGAAAAAGCAATAAAAGCAGCGTAAAGGATAAATAATGTAAGAATAAGCGTAAGCATATAAGAGGTGCTTGCATCGGATACCAAACCCACATTAGCGAACATAATGATAATAAAAGATACCAATCCAATAGGAATCTGAAACCAGTTGTAAGCGGTAATGTAGCGCAAGTAATTTGGATAGCGCTCTAATCGGTCAGCGATCCACAGTGCCGCGTATGGAAATGCTAGCCAGAGGACGATGTATTGAAGAGCTTCAATTAGTGAGTAGGCTATCGCGCTTGGAGGAGTCTCGAGACGAGTGTATTCCGAAATTTGTTCAATGACTTGGAATGGAGCAAGAAATAAAGCTGCAAGAAATGATTTCCAGAAAGCAGAAACCGAATTTTCAAAATAGTCGATAGCCCGGTGGTCAAACTTCATAAACCGCCAGACGCCATAAAGCGCGTTAGCAAGTTCCTGGATTGTTATCATTCTGCTGCGAAATATCTGTCTAGGATGGACTTATATATTTTCGTCAGCAACCCTAGGTCATTCACGGACACATTCTCGTCTGCCTTGTGCATAGTTTGGCCCACTAAGCCAAATTCACAGACCGGGCAAAAGTCCTTTATAAAGCGAGCATCTGAGGTGCCGCCGGTGGTTGACAGTTCGGGCCGAAGACCAGTAACAGATTCTACCGAATCTTGTACAGCATCCGTAAGAGGACCGGGTGGTGTTAAGAATGACTCTCCACTGACGTGTAAGTCTAGGTCGTATGACATTCCTTTTGCTGCACTATCCAGTTTCTTGCGCAGCCACTTTTCAATGGACTCGCTGCTGTGGAGATCATTGAAACGCACGTTGAAGGACGCATAGGCGTTTCTAGGAATGACGTTTGATGCGGGGTTGTCTACATCGAATGAAGTAATGGTTATGGTCGATTCTTGAAAGTGGGTACTACCATCATCCAGAGGGGGGGAAATAATGGACCTGAGCATATCCATTAGTCGGGGAATGGGATTATTGGCCAATTGGGGATAGGCGGCGTGACCCATTGTGCCGTGCACTTCTATCTTAACGTTTATGCTGCCTCGTCGCCCAATCTTGATCATTTGTCCTAGGTGTTCTGGGTTGGTTGGTTCCCCTACCACGCACGCACTTAAGTTTTCCCCTTGGGTTGCAATCCATTCGAGCACTTTACGGGTCCCGTTAACTGCGACTCCTTCCTCGTCACCAGTGATAAGGAAACTAATAGAGCCATCAAATTCTTTCCTTTTGTCCAGGAATTCTGCTGTTCCTGCTACCATGCAAGCAATTGCGCCTTTCATGTCGGCAGTACCACGCCCATATAAGAATCCGTCCTTGATTTCCGCCCCAAACGGATCACCTGTCCAACCCTCTCCAGCTGGCACTACATCAACGTGACCTGCAAAAGCGAAGTTTGGGTTCCCGGTTCCTAGTCGAGCATAAAGATTATCGACTCTATCCACTCCTGCATTACCAAAAGGCAAACGCTTGCAGCTGAAACCAAGCGATGTCAGGGCCTTCTCAAGCACATCCAATGCACCAGCATCCTTTGGAGTGACACTAGGTTTTTGCACCAGATCTCGGGTCAGATAGAGGGGGTCTTTAAGATCCCTAGGGACAGGGGATGGGTTCAATATCTTAGCAATTCATTTATGGAAACCTTGGAACGGGTCTGCGAATCCACCTGTTTTACAATCACTGCGCAGTATAGGTTGGGTCCCGGGCTGCCTTCTTTCACAGGCTTGCCAGGAAGGGTGCCTGGTACCACGACTGAGTAAGGTGGAACCCTCCCCACAACAATATCTCCCGTCTCCCGGTCCACAACCTTAGTTGAAGCACCAATATATACACCCATTGATAAGACTGCACCTTCCTCGATAATCACCCCTTCTGCCACTTCCGATCGTGCCCCTATGAAGCAGTTATCTTCGATAATCACTGGCTCAGCTTGCAAGGGCTCAAGAACCCCACCTATTCCAGCACCTCCCGAGATATGCACGTTCTTACCTATCTGCGCGCAAGAGCCTACGGTCGCCCACGTATCGACCATGGTGCCTTCATCAACGTATGCTCCCACGTTTACAAAGCTTGGCATTAGTATCACGTTTGGCCCAACGTATGCTGATCGTCGCACCACACAACCAGGTACGGCACGAAAGCCTGCCTTTACAAAATCTTCTTTACCCCATTCGCTAAACTTAGAGGGTACCTTATCCCACCAAGGAGCCCCGTCACTGCCGCCTGGCATGAGCGTCATATCGTTGAGACGGAAAGAAAGGAGTACGGCTTTCTTGAGCCATTGATTAACTCGCCATCCGCTATTCGGTTGCTTTACTTTTTCGGCAACACGGACCATCCCTCTATCCAGCAGGTCTAAGGTCTCATCAACAGCGTTTCGAACCTCTCCTTGGGTGTTGCTTGATAAATCTTCACGTTGCTGCCATGCATAAGCAACAACTTTCTCTAATTCTTTTAGTGTCATTCTTGTTTCACTTTTTCCGAATATTCATAAGTAGCAAGATGTGGTCCGCTCTAGAGGCCAAGAACATAGCCCTACGCGTGGTTGAGTCAACGACTGACGGTTGGTCCGGGTCCTAGTAAAGTAAGACAATCCTTTCCTTACTGGGCGTGCCAACCTTAACGGTCTCGACAAAATTTATATGGCCCCACTGGTGCCTATAGGGCGAAGCAAGTTAGATAACATGATCGATCTAGAATTTTTCGACATACCACCCTCACGTGTTAGCTAATCTAGTAGCCAGGGGAGCTGATTTTTTGTCAAATTAAGTTACCGCCAAGCTGAGCCAGGCTGTCAAGTTCTCAGTAACAAAGTCGCAGTGATTCAAGTTATTTTCAGGCTGGGGGCTCTGGTCTTTTTGTCGCACCCATACTGTTAACATTCCAAGTTTTGCTGCGGACATCAGATTTGGCAGTGAATCCTCAAACATCGCTGAGGAGTGGGTGTTAATGCCATAACTTTGTATTAGTTCCAGATACGACTCTAACTCAGGTTTTGGAATGTAGTTGCTAGCTCGTATGTCAAAAATTGCGTCGAAGTGTCCAGTTACACCGAGTCGGTCGACTACTTGATGGGCATGATTTTCCGGGCCATTGGTGTGTATGAACTTACGACCAGGAAGACGTCTTAGGGCATTATCTAGATTAGGATCCGGTTCCAGTACTGAATGATCTATATCATGGACGTACTCGAGAAAGGCATTAGGATCAATGCCGTCATTGATCATCAAGCCTTTCAGTGTTGTTCCGTATTCTCTGTAATAAGCCTTCTGAAGTTTGAAAGCGGCATCCATGTCAAGGGATAGGGCGTCGGCGATGAATTCCTTCATGCGGACATCGATCTGATGGAATAGGCAAGTTGACGGTGAATATAGTGTATTGTCTAGGTCAAAAATCCAGGTCTCAATATGACTCAGACGGTAATTAACGTCTGATTTAACTGATTTGCCTGGATGCACAGCAGCAGATCTTTGAGCAAGGCTTAAGCGGATTTGATCAATGTGCCCGCACCAGATGGTGTGAACAATTCTAGCAGCAGTGCATGGGGTATACGCCCGTCTATGACAACTGCTGCCTCTACACCCTCGTTGACGGCCTTAAGACAGGTTTCCACTTTGGGAATCATGCCGCCCTTTATGGTCCCCTTATTTATGAGTGCCTTGGCATTTTCCACGGACATATCTTCGATTAGTTTGCCTTGCTCATCCATGACTCCAGATACGTCGGTTAACATTAGAAGTCGCACAGCACCCACGGCTGCCGCGACGGCGCCGGCTACTGTGTCGGCATTAATGTTATATGTTTCGCCGTCTGCACCAATACCAATAGGCGCTATGACGACGATAATGTCCGATTCTTGGAGAAAGTCGATTACACGCGGTTTAACAATAAACGGCTCGCCGACGAACCCTAAATCCAGAAGTTTTTCAATGTTAGAACTTGGATCCCGTTTGCTTTGCCTAAGTTTGCGAGCTTGGATTAAGTTACCGTCCTTTCCTGATAAGCCGACTGCGAAGCCACCGGCAGTGTTAATGTCACTTACTACCTTTTTGTTAATTGAGCCTGATAACACCATTTCGACGATGTCTACTGTCTCAGCATCGGTTACCCTCAGACCATCGACGAAGGAGCTTTTTATTTTAAGGCGGTCGAGCATCGCGCCAATTTGTGGCCCTCCACCATGAATAACTACCGGATTAATGCCCACCTGTTTTAGGAGAACCACATCACGAGCGAAGCTCTTTGCCAGGGACTCATCACCCATAGCGTGACCTCCGTATTTGATAACGACGGTTTTACCTGCAAATTGACGCATATATGGCAGGGCTTCTGCTAGAACCCCTGCTTTTTCTAACCACGTCTCTAAATCTTTTTCTTGTTCGCTCAATGTCTTCTCATGCGCTGTCAAACAGGTCTATTTGTCTGGAGATCACTTCTGATTAAAGAGAATCAATTGTGACAGGGCAGCACGCAGTGCGGCAAGGCCTAAACCTTTTACTGCACTAGTCACATGTATATGTGGATAGGCAGCCGGATGTTGTGCTAACGCTAACGTAGCAGCCTGTTGTACCTTCTCAACCTCATTTGCTTTTATCTTATCACCCTTGGTTAATACCAGTTGGTAATTTACGGCCGCCTCATCAAGCAAAGTCATAATATCACGGTCACTATCTTTCAAACCATGGCGGCTGTCGACCAGCAAGCACGCGCGCCTCAATTGAGCGCGACCGCGAAGATAGGTGCGTCCCAACGCGGTCCAAGTTCTAATCCGTGCCTTCGGAGCTCGGGCATAGCCGTACCCCGGAAGGTCGGCGATCATTAAGGACGTGCCCAACTCAAAAAAATTAATTTCCCTTGTTCGCCCAGGCGTGTTGGAAGTCCGTGCTAGATTCTTTCGACCCGTGAGAGCGTTCAGGAGGCTGGATTTTCCGACATTGGAGCGACCAGCAAAAGCAATCTCTGGCAAGTGAGATAGTGGCACTTGATCGGGGTTGGCGGCACCCAAAATAAACCGGCATTCTTGTGCGAAGATCTTACGACCAGTTTCAAGAGCATTCGCATCGAATTTCAGGCTTGTTTCACCGCCCATTCTTATGACCTATACCTTTGGTGCCGGTTATGCCCTAACGTTTGCCCGCCGCATAATCACCCATTGTTGGAGAATACCGAGGGCGTTGCTCCAAGCCCAGTAAATTACCAACCCAGCAGGAAATGTAGCTAAAAGGACAGTAAATATTACCGGAAGGAAACTCATAATCTTCGCCTGCAACGGATCGGCAATCTGTGGGTTAATCTTTTGTTGTAGCCACATAGTAATACCCATAATAATCGGCCAGGCACCAATAGTTAAAAAACTAGGTACATCGTATGGCAATAACCCGAATAGATTAAAAACACTGGTGGGATCAGGAGCAGACAGATCTTTGATCCAACCGTAAAATGGAGCCTGCCGCATCTCTATACTAACAAACAGTACCTTATAGAGGGCGAAGAAAACTGGAATTTGGACCAGAATAGGCAGACACCCAGACGCGGGGTTAGCTTTCTCGCGCTTATACAGTTCCATTAGCTCCTGATTGAGCCTGGGCCGATCATTAGCATAACGTTCCTGTAGTTGTTTCATTTCCGGTTGCAGTGCCTTTAGTTTTGTCATGGCGCGATATTGCTTATTGGCAAGCGGGAACACCAATAAGCGGAGAAACACGGTAAAGGCGATAATGGCTAAACCAAAGTTACCCAGTTGGTCTCTAAGCCAGATAAGTGAATAGAAAAATGGTTTTGTCAGGAAATAGAACCAGCCGAAATCGATCGCGAGATCAAAACGTGAGACTCCTAAATTTTTTGCATAGCCGTCCAGAAGTTCAACTTCTTTTGCACCGGCAAAGAAGTGGGTTTTAATGGAGATGTTTCCATTCGCTGGAAGCTCCATAGCATTGCCCCTGAAGTCTGTCTGGTATCTATCTCGCCCTGAGCGGAGGGTATGGCGGAAACCAGCAGTTGCGGAGGTGGATTGATCGAAGGCTAACGCGGTCAGCCAGTATTTATCTGTAAAGCCTATCCAACCCCCGGTGGTTTCCATGCTGATATCGCCGTCATCTCTAATGTCCTCGTAATCCACTTCTTTCAGGGTATCATTGAAGACCCCCAAGGGACCTTCGTGGAGTATAAAGAACCCGAGGGTGTCTGGCGTATCTAACCGTGCTACAAGTCCATATGGAAACAGAGTTACTGGTTCACTAGCATTGTTGCTAACCTCTTCTATCACCGTAAACATGTAGTCTTCATCTACAGAAATAGTGCGTGTGAATGTTAGATTCTGACCGCCGTTCCAAGTAAGGGTGATGCTTTGTTCTGGTGTTAGAACGGTATTCTTGCTGGTTTTGGACCACAATGAATCGGATTTGGGTAGGGCTAGACTTGTATCTGCCGAAACCCAACCCAATTCAGCGTAATATGGATTGGGTGCTTGCGCTGGGGACAGTAAGACAATTTCATCGCTCTCTTGTTCTGGGGTATCGCGATATTTAGCAAGTGTTATGTCGTCAAACCTGGCACCTTTTAGGGAAAGGGTCCCATGTAGGCTATCGGTGTTAATTTTCACACGCTGACTTGAATCTAGAGCGATTGTCCGATTGACCTCATTGCTTGTCTCAGGCGTTGTTATACCTATTGCTGAAATATCGTTCGGTGCTTTTAATGGCGAGGACATGGAAACATCTGGTCTGGTTTCCTGGCTTGCTGGTGGGGATGGCCCAGGCTCTGGAGCAGTAACAAAGAAATATTCCCAGGCGACAAGGATAAGCAGCGAAACAACAATTGCTAAAATTGTATTGCGTTGGTCAATCATGTATGGCGACCAGTTCTAGTGGATTTAGTTCCGTTCCTCGGAACCGGATCATAGCCTCCGCTTCCCCATGGATGACACCGTATGACACGTTTTGTTGTAAGGCAGATTCCTAACAATACGCCGTGTCGTTCCGTGGCCTCACTAGCGTAGGCCGAGCAGCTCGGTTCGAAGCGGCATGTCTGTCCCAACAACGGAGATATAAGATATCGATAGCCTCTTATGATGCCTATCAATGCTTTTGCTAACGCGCTCACCGTTTTTCCCCATTGCTGGTATTTGAAGTACTTTTTGTTACGGAAGTACACAGACGTTTATGTATCTTGGTCACTGCCTTTCTCAAGTCCCTTTCCATAAGATGAAAGGGATGTGCTGCTGTCGTTTGACGTGCAACAATTACATAATCAGTTTCGGCAAGGGCTATCTTTGACAAAACGCTGTTCGCCAATGCACGAAGCCGACGCTTAGCCCTGTTACGTTTTACTGCAGTACCGACTTTCCGACTCGCGGTAAATCCCACCCGTGCAGGGCTATCTACTTTGTCAGATGGTGCCGCTTGTACAATAAACGCGGGTGTGACTTGGCGACAGCGTGTTGCTGCCACACGTAAGAAATCAAAACGACGTTCTAAGCGGCCGAGAATGCTACCCATGGCTCGGTCTCTTGACTCGGAAAAATGCAGTAAATCTAAGCAGACAGACGTTTACGTGCCTTCGCGCGACGGCTGGCGAGAACCTTACGACCGCCAACTGTCGACATGCGGGCACGAAATCCGTGGCGGCGCTTTCGCACCAGCTTGCTGGGCTGAAAGGTGCGTTTCACGTCTTTTAACTCCGTTAAAAAGATCAGCACATGCCCCAGGGGAGCGCATGCTCTATTTCTGGTTCGCTGTATAGCTGGCCCAGTACCTAAAAGTCAATGAGTCCCGCAGAATTCTTAGTAGTTTGGTGGTTAGCCAACCCTATATCCTGAGTCCTAAAGGTTGGGCCGCGAAAGAACGCGGATACGCCTACCCCCACCCTTCTCGTATAAAGGAAAGAAAGGTATGGTAATGCTTTGATACAAAGCAAATCAACTGATTATTGGTTACAGACTCTAATGAACGAAGCCGATCTCCCCCCGCCCCCACCTCACCAAATAGCGGATAAGGTTTTTTCAGTTAGTCGACTAGCCATT
>Ga0315336_1001292_pt1 | contig 51083 bp, 53 predicted proteins | sample ASW5metaG_FD_204512 | JGI IMG/M metagenome (GOLD analysis project Ga0315336, IMG submission 204512) | Ammonia-oxidizing marine archaeal communities from Monterey Bay, California, United States - ASW #5 | ecosystem: Environmental > Aquatic > Marine > Intertidal zone | place: USA: California...
TTGGCTTCAACGAGTGGGGACATGCCTTCTGGCTGACGGAAGAGTTATTTGCGCATCCGCTCCATTGGGGATTTGTGGCGCTCGGCATATCGGCGCTGGCCCTTGCGGGCGTTGCGGCGCAGATCGCGGTCCGCTTTACGGAGCTCTTCCCGATCGTATTTAACGATAAGAAGCAAGCTTAACAGCTATGCGAATAGCGGCGGCCCGGAAAACCGGGCCGCCGTTTTTCTTTGGCTCATCTCTGATCGAGAAATCGTCTTCGATTGTCTTGGGCGCCGATGCGCTCCCCATTGCCATGTCCGAGCCAAGGGGCGGCAGTCCCAATAGACATAATCGACTGCGGCAGCGAAACTGGCGTCACGCCGGTTGGGCATTCGAGGACGGCCACGCGCAATGGATTGGCAGCGCCTGAAAACATTCTATTGGGTTGCGAAAGCGGGCAGTTTTCGGCAAGCCAGCGATGACCTAAACCTGAGCGCCGCCGCGCTTTCCCGCCAGATTGCCCTGCTTGAACAGGATCTGAAGGTAAAATTGTTCGTTCGCCACGCACGCGGCCTGCGGCTCACGGAGATGGGCGACTCGCTTTTTGATACAGCCCGCAAGGTCTATGCCGAGACCAAACGGGCCGAATCGCTGCTCGATAGCGCGCGCGGCATGCCCCAGGGCGAATTGCGGGTCACAACGGCTACCTCATTTGGTACGGGCTGGCTTCCACCGCGCCTGGTGGAATTCGCCTCCCGCTACCCGGACATTCACATCGAACTTCTGATCAGCACCGCCGATCTCGATATTGCCATGCGCGAAGCCGATGTGGCGATCCGTTTCGTTTCGGTCGAGCGTCTGGAGCTCGTGCGGAAACGGCTCGCCAAGATACGATTCCACGCTTGGGCGGCGGCGTCCTATCTTCAGGAATTTGGCACGCCGGAGCGCGCAGAAGACTTGGATAGCCATCGCTTGATCGCATTCCTTCGCCCGGTATCCGCCGACTACAGAGCCTACAATTGGCCCCTATGGGCGGGACATAGCGGCAGGGCTGGGCGCACGCCCGCTCTAAAAATTGATAATATCAACGGGGCATTCCAGGCCGTACGGAGCGGGTTCGGGATCGCCGTGCTTCCGGAATATTACGCCTGGGACCATCCCGACCTCGTCCAGGTCCTACCCGGCCTCGGTGTCTATGAGCGAGAATTGAATTTTCTGTACCCCCCCGAATTGCGCCCCCTGCAACGACTGGCCGTGTTCCGTGATTTCCTCGTTGAGAAACTTCGGGCATAGATTGTTTGCGAAACTGATTTGCGCCCCAAACAGGAGACTCAGAACATGGACTTGCCAAAGGTGCCGCTGCCCGAAGAGGGCCTATTCATCACCCATTTTCTGACCGTGGCGGATCAGACCGCCTCGCGAGCCTTCTACGAAGGCATCCTAGGGGGCACGGTGGTCGCCTCCGACGACCCCACCTTCGTCAAGCTCGCGAATTCTTGGATCATCCTGAACCGGGGCGGCGGCCCCACGCCCGACAAGCCGGAGGTGATCCTGGAGCCGCCCCAAGACCCGACCCGCGTCAACAGCTTCCTCAATCTGAGGGTCGCCGACATCCGGGCCTGTTACGACGAATGGAAAGCGAAGGGCGCCAAGTTTCTCACCGAACCGCTGGACAATCACGGTTGGGAGACGCGCTGCTACATGCAGGACCCCGACGGCTACATCATCGAGGTCGGCGAAGCCCACCAGAAGATGGTGAATTTCTTGACGGGCGCGAAGGGCTGACTCGAAAGCCCCTTTACCACGCTTGGCTCCCTGCTGTTGCCGCACCGGCAATCCTTGCTAGTCTCACGCCGTCTCTCTAGCTGCGCCACCGATAGCGAGGAGTCTCCGGCGTGCTCGAAACGCTGATCGGTTTTTTGATAGCCAATTACTCCTTGACCTTTCTGGTCATCAGCCTGGTCGCGGGTACGATCGCGCTGTTTGGACGCAGCAAGAGCCGTCCGCCGGTCAGCCCGATAGAGCCCTTTCTCGCCCACTTCCTGCTGTTTTCGATCGGATTCTACTATCTCGCCAATTTCATTCTGCACGTCTTCTTCGGTGAGATGAGCGCCCGGTTCATCGGCTGGGCGCAAAGCCCGTTCCAGGCCGAGGTCGGTTTCGCCAGCCTGGGCTTCGCCGTAGTGGGCTTTCTCGCCTTTCGCGGCGGCTTCGGCCTGCGGCTCGCCGCGATCGTCGGACCGGCGCTCTTTCTCTGGGGCGCCGCGGGCGGTCACATTTATCAGATGATGACAGCGAGCAACTACGCACCGGGCAATACCGGCGTAGTGCTCTATACGGATATTTTGCTCCCCATCATCGGATTCGCGCTGCTTTGGCTGCGCTACGGCTCGGAGGCTCAAGCGCTCAAGACCGGCACCTGATAATCGCGCCAAGCGCGTTCACCACCAGCCGGTAGGCGGTGAGTGTGGCGAGTCCGCTTGGATCGCGCGCTGGCCTCAGTTCGGTCAGATCGAAGCCTATCAGCCGGCCGCGCTTGGCCGCACCCTGTATCAGCCCAATCGCTTGGGAATAGCTCAAGCCACCGGGGGCGGGATAGATCATGCCGGGCATGACGGCCGGGTCGAGCCCGTCGCAATCGAGTGTCATGACGAGGTTTGCGCCCTCGGGCAGCAGCGCAAGTACCGGCTCGATACCCCCAGTGTGGAGCTCGGCCGCATCCACAAGCTTGGAGCCCCAGGCCTTCGCGTCTTCGACTTCTTGGGCCCGCGCGCTCCCCGGGGCCCGCAAACCCACCTGGACTAGCCCCTCGACATTTTCCATTTCGGACACGCGCCGCATCACGCTGCTCCAGCCCATGGGCTCGCCGCCGACCTCGTCGCGCCAGTCGAGATGCGCGTCGATCTGCAGGATCCAGATCGGGCCACTGGATTCGAAAGCTTGCAGAAACGGTATCGGCACCGAATCGTCGCCGCCCAACAGGATCGGCGCGGCGCCCGCATCCAGCACGGCCCTGGTCGCGGCGCCGATCGCTTCGCGGTTGCCGGCCCCATCGCTCGGGTCGCCCGGTATGTCGCCGCAATCGACGATCCGCAGGTCCCGCTCGGCCAATAGCGGGCCGCCCAAATCGAAGTCGTAGTGATCCAGAAACTTCGCGGGCCGCGCGCTCGCCTGGCGGATCGCGGCGGGTGACGCCGCGCAATCGTTCTCGGCGCCTGGCACATACGGCGTGCCATGGGGCGCGCCCAATATGGCGATATCGGCCTCCAGAGGGCCGGCCAAATCAGCGGCTGGAAGCCCGAGAAACGTCTGCCTGTCTTGGCTGGCCATCGCTGCTTCCAGACTCGAACTTTGCCTCAGCGCAGCTCTTCGCGCAGGAAGAAGCCGTGTTTCCGAAAGATTTCCCGCGCGGCGGGTTGCTGAAGATAGGAGTAGAATTCCTGGGCAACCGTGCCGGCGTCGTTCAGCAGCACCATAGTTTGTTGCACCGGGTCATGCTGATCCACTGGGATCAGTCCGATGGTTCCGCGCCCGGCGATCCTATTCGAGAGCGCCAGCGGGTAAGCGATGATCCCGCCTGAAACGCTGTTGGAGACAGCGAGCTCGGCCGCCTGCGCGCCGGTCTGCCCCAACACCAGTTTGGGCTGAATCTCGTCCCACAATCCCGCCTTTCGCAGAGCCTGCTCCGCACTCTGGCCAAAGACCGCGTTTTTTGGGTTGGGTATCGACAGTCTGATCAACCGGCCATCGCTCAGCGCTTTTCTCAAATCGTTTAGGCTTGGATCGGGCTTGAGCCTTGAGCCATTGGGCACGAACAGGGCGATGCGTCCCACCCCATAGACCACGCCGTCATCGGGCGTCATACCGTCCCGGGCGAGGCTCTGCGCGTTCTTTTCGTCCGCCGCCATATAGATTTGGTAAGGCGCACCCTTTCGGATTTCGTCGGTAAGCTCGCCGCTCAGCCCGAACGAAATCTCGATGACCTCGCCGGTGTCGGCCAAGAAAGCCTCCGCGATCTCCGGCAGCGCGAATTGCAGGTCCCAGGCAGCCGCCACTTGTGTTGGCTGCTCGGTCTCTCCGGCTGGAGCCTCCGTCTGCGCGGTCGCAGAGAATGCGTAAAGGCCGAGCCCGAGCAATGCCGACGCCCCGGCGGCAAGGCCGCGGCGGTTGACTAGCCCAAATGCATTGAAGACTGTTGGAACCATGCCTCCTCGCCCTCGAAACGCTCAAGCTCAGCATATCGGCCTGGGCGCCTGCAAGTTCACGGGGCGAATTTGTTAAGCGGCCCGGGGCCTTACCTACAGCATGGAGCATCGCTTTATGGGTCCCCGTGGCGGTGACCATGCTCCATCTGATAGCCTCGTTCGCCGGCTGCCGCAGCAAGAGGGACCAACGACATGGCCGATGAGGCACTTAAGCAAGATGTTCAGCGGGAATGGCAGGCGGCGGCCGCCGGCTACGCAAAATGGGACACGGTATTGGCCGCCGGACTCACAGGCCCCACCCAAGTCATGCTTGATTTGGCGGGCGTCGGGCCGGACATGCGCGTCCTCGATCTAGCCTGTGGCGCGGGCGGGCAGACCATGTTGCTGGCCGAGCGCGTGGGAGCGGGAGGTGAGGTCGTCGCCGCGGACATCTCAGCCGAGATGCTGGGGCACACAAGAGAGCGGGCTGCCCAGGCCGGCTTCGACATGATCGAAACCCTGGAAACCGCGGCGGAGGATCTGAATGTGCCAGCGGAGTCCTTTGACGCCGCCATCTGCCGGCTCGGCCTGATGCTGTTTCCCAACCCCGAAGCTGGACTTGCCTCGGTGGAGCGCGCGCTCAAGCCCGGGGCCAGGCTTGCCGCAGTCGTGTTTTCGACGCCTGAGACAAACACCTACATGGCGGAGTCCATACGGATCCTGCGCGATCATGCCGGTAAGCCGCCTGCCCCGGCCCGCGAGCCCGGTGTCTTTGCCCTGGGCGAGCCAGGTCTGTTGGAGAGACTGTTTGAAGAGGCTGGTTTCGATGATGTCGGCACCCAGATTCTGCGGGGGCAGCTGAAGCTTGCCTCGGGCAGCGAGGCCGTTGAAATGATGCGCCAAGCCTTCGGGGCCTTTCGCGCGATCATCTCGGATCTCAGCCCCCAGGACCAGGACGCCGCCTGGGCCGATGTGGGCAATTTCCTCGCGAGCCTCGAAGGCCCGCAGGGCTTCGAGGTCGAACGCACATTTCTAGTCGCATCAGGAGCCAAGCGGGTTTAGGCGATCAAACCCGGATCCTGCGCCTAACTGCAACCCGTCATTTGTCGCCTGGCGCCATGCCCTTCTTGGTGAGTTCTTTGACGGCCTCCGCGGTCTTGGCGAGGCCACTAAGCCCCATGCCTTTGAGCACGTTCGGCGCCTTGGTGAACTGGATGCCTTGATATCCGACGATCTGGATCAGGTTGCCCCAAGGATCGCGGAAGTCGATATTGGGCTCGGGGGTGAGATCGACGCCCATCTCTTCTAGCGCGCGGCGCACCGCCGGCTTGTCGTCCACCACCAGACCGAAATGACGGTCGTCGTCGGGCGGCTGGCTGCGGCCCTTGGAGAGCGCGATGAATTGATCGCCAAGATCGATGAACGCCATTTTGTCGCTCTTGCCGCGCAGCTCGAAATCCACGAACCCGCCGTAAAATTCCAGCGCCTCTTCGATGTCGCCGACTTCGAGCGCGATGTGATTCATGCCGACCGCGCGGGCTTTTTTGGTGTCCGCCATTTGCATACCTCCAACGACAGCAAAGCGTCTCAACAGGGCGTTAGCATAACCCGTCCCTGCGGCAGGCGTGAGGCTCGCCTGCTCGAAACCGCCATGTCTTGGAAGAAGCGGCCGTCCGCACCCTGAGCGCGTAGGGATGTCTAATTGGTGGAGTTCTGTCCGCCGGCCCGCGGCCAGATCTTGGATTGCTTGACCGACTCGATGCTGCTCTTGATCGAGGCCTTCAATTCCTTGCCCTGGGGCCAGAGCTTTGGCTGGTGGATGGTGTCCATGGTGTCGCGCACGGAGGATTGCAGCTTGCCCAGCTTGCCTCGGGCGTGCAGCTCGGCTTCCCGGTAGCAATCGCGCTCCTGGGACAGCGCATCGAGCGCCTCAATGGCATCGTCACTGGCCACCGTGCCCTTCGAGGTCTTGTCGATATAGTTGTCGCGCGCCGGGCCACGATTGGGATTCTCGGTGTAAGGCGACCAGTTATCCTGCTTTCTTTCCTGTTTCTCCTCGCGCTGTTCGCTCCCCTCCGGAATCTCTTCGGGCGCGCCGAAGTCACAAGCAGGCCTGTTATGCCTTGCCAGCAGGTAGGGCGAGGGCGATGGAATGTCGAAAGCTTCCGCGATGGTCCACGGGCGGCGCTCGCAGCCAGCACCCCAGCTGCAAGCGGCCAATACAAGGCCGGCAATCGCGAAGCGAAACACTTGATGCCGGCGCGAGGACCCGCGGACGGCGTTTGACCCGAAAAGACGCAAAACCAACAACCCTGGCCAACCGCTAAACTATGGCGACCGATGTTAAGAGCACCAGCCGTCGCTTGAATCTGGTCCGGTTGATCGTGGTCCGCCTTCGGCCCACGGAGATCGGTCCCTTCAAGCCCTTGCAGTGTCGTCTATGCTGGTTAATGAACCGTTGTGCTCAACGCGGGTGCCGAAGGAAAATTTTCGCAGCCAGCAAAAACCAAATCGATACTGGCGATTTGGGCATGAAGGCATTAGGTTTGGGCACGCTTCGGCAAAGTTGAATCTAGGGCAAGCTGGAGCCGCGCAAGTGGTGTGCGCAGTTGCCGGGTGGGAGTTCAGTCGATGTTCGGGCGTCGGCGCCGCGTAGCGGAAGTCTTCGAGAGGGCAAGAGCTGCGGGCGATTGGGCCGGTGAGGCCTTGTCATCCGCCTTCTTCAGAATGTGGTATTGGCTCAAACATGTCTGGCGGGTACCGGCCCGCGAGCCGGCATTCCTTGCCAAGCGCCGCAAGGATCTGGCCCGTAATTGGCCGCGAACCGCCCAGGACAGCGATGCCGAGCTGCTTGGCGGGCGGTATTACGCCCCATGGCTCAAGATAGGCGCGCTCGTCGCCGTGGTCCTGATCGCAGCTTATGCCGTTGTGAGCCCGCGCATTGGCGGCCGCTTCACCGAAGAGGTGACGGTCAACACCCAACAGGCCATGACCAACTGGCTGAACCGGATGCGGGCCTCGCTGTCGGATCGGGGATACGGCGCCGATGACCGCAAGACGGCCGAATTGGCACGCGACGATGTCGCTCCGGCTGCTGAAAAGACGGCTGAGCCGACGGGTCAGGCAACGGATCCCAGGCCCACCGGGTCGATCGCGGAGACGTCCGGCCCTGGCGAGCCGGTGCCCGCGCCCCAGCGGCCACCTGAGGGCATGAAGATGACGGCGTTGGCGCCTGCGGAAATCGCGCTGCCGGCGACCAAGCCGAAATCGGCCAAGAGAAACAACCAACAGGCGGGCGCCGATCTGACGAAGCTGCTTAAAATGTCGCGAGAGGCGCCGCCTCTTCGAGAACCGCGGACCGCCCTGTTGCTGGCTCTCGAGGCCTATATGCATCCGGAGGCCTCGGCCCTGCCGCGTGCGCAACGGGCCAAGCTGAAGCAACGGCTCTACGGCGCCGCTGGGAAGTCCGCCAAGCCACGCAGCTTCCCCACCCATGACAGCACCGTCTATTCGGCAGCGTTCAGCCCCAACGGAGCCCACGTGGTCTCAGCCTCGGCGGATGGAACCGCCCGAATCTGGGACATTCGCGATGGCAGCGAGCTCAAGCTCCTGGACGACCACAGCGACCAGGTCTTCGGCGCCTTTTATAGCCCCGACGGCTCGCGGCTGATCACCACCTCCAAGGACCGGACCGGTCGGATCTGGGACACCAGATCCGGGAGCGGCGGCATCGTATTGCGCGGCCATCAAGGCCCTGTACATCGGCCCTCGTTCGATGCGGTCGGCGGTCGCGTCGTGACTCCCTCCGCTGATGGAACCGCGATCGTCTGGGATGCCAATACGGGCCGAAAATTAGTGACCATTGCGGGCCATGACGGCCCGGTTTGGAGCGCAACGTTTAGCCCAGACGGCCGCTTTGTGGTCACGACTTCCAAGGACGGCACCGCCCGGATCTGGCAATCGGTCTCAGGCGACCCTGTCGCCAGTCTCGAAGGCCATCGATCGGATGTGGTGAGCGCCGCCTTCAGCCCCGATGGCTCGGCGCTGGCGACCGGGTCCAGGGACGGCTCCGTCCGGCTTTGGGATCCGGAAACTGGAAAGCAGTCTGGCGTGCTGCGGGCGCACAAACAGACGGTCATCAATGCCCTCTTCAGCCGGGACGGCGCGCATCTGGTCACGGCGTCGTTCGATGAGACCGCGAAGATTTGGGAACTTGCCACCGGACAAATGCTGTTCGAATTCAAGGTCGGTGGCAAAGAGGTTCGCAGCGCGGAGCTGTCACCGGATGGTCGGTCCTTGCTGACGGTATCGAGCAACGGCACGGTTTCGATCTGGCCGGTGACGTTGCGGAAGGCCGACTTGGCAGGTTCCATCCTCGGGGCGGCTGGCGGTTGCCTCAGCGAGTCCGAACGCCGCGAGCTCGGCATCTCGCTTGACCGGCCCGCATGGTGCGGCCCGGAGGCCGGAGATCAAGTCGGCGGATTGACCGCAAGCGACTAGGCCGCTCGCCGGCAAGTCTCATCCCGCTGGGTGGGACATGTCGCCGCTGGCAACCATATCGGCAATCTCTACTGGCGATCTGGACAGCTAATGATTAGGCTTCACTGGGCTGCAGATATAGGCGCCGCCAGCGGCCTGGGGCAGGTGCAAAATAGGCGTTGCGAACAAATAGGAGACAGGGACGATGTTTGAGCGTCGGCACCATGTGACGGTGATCGCAGAAGGATTGAATATTGCAGGTGACGTAACGGCCGAGGGAATGGTCGAGATGCACGGCCAGATCGAGGGCGAGTTGAAATGCACGGCACTGCGCGTCTCGCAGCGGGGCCGCGTCAAGGGCAAGATTATCTCGGAGGATGTGGTGGTGAACGGGATCGTTGACGGCCCCATCTACGGCACCAATGTGGCCCTTGAATCCAAGGCCAACGTGACCGGCAATATCCATCATGAATCGCTTTCGATTGAGCGGGGCGCCTCCTTCGATGGCCGCTCGCTGCAAAAGAACAAGCCCGCCAAGGTCACATCCACAAAATCGGCCGCCAAGAAGACGTCCGATGATGAGGAATCCGATATGCCGGCACCTAAATCCGGGTCGGATGCCGAGGACGAGGCAACCGTTCGAGCCAGCGAAGCGAGCTAATATCCACGACAGGATGATGTGGGACTGGGCAGTCTGCCGGCGCATCGCGCCGGCGGCACCCCGGTTGAGCTAGGCGGCAGCGCTTTCTTCGAGTTTGTCGAGAAAGCACGTCACGCCCTTCTTCTTGCACTTCTTGCGATAAGCGCGCGCCCAGGAATCGTATTTTCCGAAGTCCCGCAGCTGCTCCACCAGCTCGTGCAAAAAGGCCTTCCGCCTGGAGCTGCTCTTCATTTTCTTGAATTCGGCCTTTTGCCGGCGCGTCATCGTGCAACCGATGCAGCGGCCAGCCTTCTTGTAGGTGCAAACGTCAATGCAGGCCGAAACCACCAGCTGCTTGTTCTTGCTGCCCATGCAATGAGCCCCAGACCCGGTTAAGACTCTCGCGGCGCGCCCGCTGGCGGCCCGCGACCGCGGCAACATAGCAGCACCGCGCCGACGCTTCCCGTCCTATTTTCGTAGCACACAGGAGATACGTGATTGGCAATTGCCCCGTCTCTCATTCGCCGTTCTGGCGCGGTTGAGATCGGTCCAACGCAATCTCTGCCAAGCGCTCGAAAATCACCTTGCGCATGCCGTGATAGGGCGCGGCCTCGCCCTTACTCCACATTTCGACCGTGGGACGGGCGCACTTGCAAAGCCGCGCGATATCCCCAAACGACATGTCCAATATGGACTGGGCCTCGACGATCGCGCGCTGGAAGGTTGCGCGGTCGTCGAGATCCGCCGCCAACAGGAACGCCCGGTAATCCTCCAACTGACCCAGTTCCGCACTCATCGCACCCCCGCAAACGGCGATCCGCCCGCGGTCCATTGGATTCCGCCCTCAAACGCGGCGCGCATCCTGTGATCGGCCCGGTCGCATTGCAAGGGGATTTGCAATTGCCTACGATCCTGTCTTGAGACGCTGCATCGCCCGTGGGAGCCCCTCCGCCCATGTCTCCGCACCGCCCGCCGGTTATCAAGGATGGCGACGCCATCGAATTCGGGATCACGACTGAAGCCGAATTCCGGATTCCCTATACCTTCGCAGAGGCCCTCAACGAGGGCACGCTGTGCGACCGGCAGCCAGGCTCGTTCGAGCGCGCGGCCCACGAGCAGCGCTTGTTCCAGGTGGTGAACGCGGCAAACCAGAACATGATTGCCACGGCAATGATTCAAGATTACGCGCGGGGCGCCGACGGCACCCATCACGAAGGGCAGTTTGGCGGCATTATCGTGCATCCCTCAGCGCGCGGCTTCGGCATCGCCTCGCTGCTCAGCAAGATCGTGATGGTTCACGAGTTCGGCGCCAACCGCTACGACGCCGGGGAAGAGGAATATGTGGCCCATGTGATGGACGGCAATAAGGGTCCGATCCACGCCCTGGTCCATGCGGGCTTCAGGCCCGAGGGCTACATTCACGTTCATCTAGACGACTTCAGTGGCTCCATGGGTCATATGGTCGAAGAGGGCGAGAGCGATATCGTGATGCATCGCTACGTGTTCGACCCTACAGCCCTTGACGGCCTGATCTTCGATCTGTGGAAATTTCAAACAGAGGATGGCGGAGTCATCCAAAATCACCATGATGGCGTTAGGGTCGCGGTCGATTTCGCAGACGTGGTCGATCCCGCCTATGTGGAGGCCCATGTTGATTACCTGAAGGAGCAGGATCGGCTTCCTAATCGGTAGGTTCGCGCATGAGTATGGGACGCATTTTGAGCAGCCAGGTTCCCGGGAGGATCCAATGAAAACGCTTACTGGCTTGATTGCCGTTGCCGTGTTTTGCCTGGTGACCGTCTCCACCACCACCAATGCCGAAGCCTGGGGCAACAAGCGCTACTGGCGCTGTTATTATGGCGGTTGCGGTTCGGCCTATCGTTATGCCTATCCTGGCTATCGCCGGGTCTATGAGCGGTATCGTCACCGCTGGCAGACCTATCCGCGCTATTACTGGCAAGGCTATCCCACCTATGGCCGCAGATACGGCTACGGTTACTGAGACTGATTCGCCGCAAATATTGGGCAGTCAGGATTGGGCAGACCGGATCAGACCGGGCAAGTCTTGCGGCCTATCCGGCACATCTTTCTAGCCAGACGTTCTGTTGGGCTCCAGCAGACCGGTCCAATGGGTGAGAAAATCCGCAAGCCAGCGGCGCACATCGGGCCCATGCTCCAAATGATCGTCGAGTTGTTGCAGCCTCGGTTTCGCGCCCGGTAGCGCCAACCGCTGGGCCGCCTTGGTAGTCCAGCGGTTGATCATGATGTGCGAGGTCTCGGGATGGAATTGCACGCCGAAGTGCTTTTCGCCATACCGGAATGCCTGGTTCTCAAAGGTCTCACCGCGGGCGAGCTGAACCGCGTCTGAAGGCAGGGAGTGGCCCTCCCGGTGCCAGTGGAACATATGGGAGGGCCAATTCATCAGCCGCGCACCCTCCTGGGTGGGCTGGATCGGGTGGTAACCGATTTCGACACGGCCTTCGGGGTGGAACCGCACCTCGCCACCCAGATGAACAGCGAGCATCTGGGCGCCCAGACAAATCCCGAAAGTCGGCTTCTCCTCCTCGAGCGGCACCTTGAGCCACTCGACTTCCTGCTTCATGTAGTCCTCTGGTTCGGTGGCGCTCATGGGCCCGCCGAAGATCACCACCGCCGAATGGTTTTCCATGGTTTCGGGGAGCAGCCCACCAAGGCGTGGAATCCGGATGTCCAGCTCGAACCCACGGTCCATGAGCCATCGACCCACATGGGATGGATTGGCTCCCGCATGATGGCCGATTACCAGCACCGGCAAATGGCCGTCGCGACTATCGGTCCCGGGTCCGCTGCTTCTCTTTGCCAACTCGTTGTCAGCCTTCATCGCCAGCCTTCGCCTTGGCCGCGTCCTTGCGCCCGGTGAGCTTTGACATCCAGTTGACCAGGATGCCCCAAGTTCCCGGCCGCCCCGGATCTTCGCGCGCCTTGAGCAGCCAGCCGGTGAATGGAACCGTGAGGAAATGCGGCGCAACCCGCAGGGTCGCCGCACTGATCATGGTCATCAAGCCCGGCACGATGATCTGCTGGCCGCACATGAAATTGGTATAGGCGATCCGAGCGACCGTTTCCGTGTTCATGGCGCCCATCAAATACATATAGAATCGGTGTTGCATGCCGGAGCGCTCGTGGAATTCCGTCGCCACGGGCCCCGGCGCCAGCACCGCTATCTTGACGTTTTTGGCGTCAATCTCACAGGCCAGCGCTTCGGTCAGCGACATTACGTAGGCCTTGGTGGCGTAATAGACCGCCATATTGGGGCCAGGAATGAAGCCGCCCAGCGACGAGACATTCATGACGCCTCCACGATTCCGCTCGATCATGCCGGGCAGAAACTGCCAGGTGAGATCGGTGACCGCACGCATATTGACGTCGACCTGCCGCAGCAAGTCGGCGCGGTCCGCTTCGTGAAAAAGCGCGCCCGATGCGATGCCCGCATTGTTCACCAGATAGTCGATTTTGATTCCTGCCCGCCTGACCGCGTTACCAACCCGCTGGCATCCAGCATTGGTCGCCAGATCCGCCGCCTGGGCGTGGACCGTAATAGAGAAGTCCGCGCAAAGTTGATCTGCCCGTTTCCGGAGATTGGATTCGCTGCGCGCCACCATGACGATGGTGTGGCCGGCCCGGGCAAACTCCCGCGCCAGCGCGTATCCGATACCCTCGGTGGCGCCCGTAATCAGCGCAACCGGCGGCGCTTCTTGTGGTTTTTTCTGTCCCTCGGCCTCGGACTCTGGGGCGGTGCCACCCGCCGCGGCGTCGTTAGCCATCGCTCCCAACCGATTTCATCTGATTCTGTTCAACCTTCTTGCGCAGCCGGATCCGGTCCCGGGACGAGACGCCCAGCAGTTCCGCCACCCGCCAGATCAAATTGGACTCGAATTCGTGGACTTTCCCGTCCGCCATGACAATTTCCCAAAGCATTTCAACGATCTTCTGCCGCCCCTCATTGTCGAGCTTGCTGGTGATGACGCTGGTGAAGCTATAGAGATCGACCGCATCGTGTTCGCGTTCTTCGGCCTGGGACACCAATTGTTTGGTTTGTCCGGCATCCAATCCGAAGCGCTGCTCCAGCACCCGCTTGATGGCTTCGCGCTCGCGCTTATCAATTTCCCCGTCGATAACCATGGCCCTGACCAGCAAGGCGGCCGCGGCAAGCCGCAACTCCTCTTCTTCCAGGTCTTTTACGTCGTCTTCGTTCTGGACCAGATGATCCATGAAGTCTTTTACGGTGTTCCACAGCGCCATTTTTTCTCGCACCAAGAGAGCTTTAACCTAAGGCGCGCTAACATACGCGCTAGAAGGATTGAGCGCGAGCCCTTGGGACCAAACCAATCGGTTTTGGCCGAAGCTGGATCGACTGCAGCGGTGACGGGTCGCCGCTGCCCCACGGGCCAAATGCGTGAATGGTATATAGTGGCCCAGGAGGCGACCATCAGCCTGCCCCGGCAAGTATGAGGCCGGCGCCGATGGCATGAGCCCGCATCGCCCCCTACGGCAACAGGTCTCGAGATGAACCCCGACGAGCAAGTCACAGAAACCGGGCCGACCGCCGCCTCAGCAGAAACCGTCCCGGCCGATCCCGCCATGAGCTGGCAGGAGGCCATCGACGCGTTTTGGACCGACTTCATCGCGGCGCTCGAAATCCTCACCACGCCCTGGGCCCTGGTCCAGATCGCGGTGATTCTGGCCTGCTACCTGCTGGCGCGTTTCGGCGCCCGGTACCTCACGCCGATCCTCGAAAAGCCGATCCGGCGGATCGAGCAGCAGCCCCAGCTGATGCGGGTGCTGGTAGTTCTTCTGCGCCGCTTGAATTGGATTCTGTTTGCGCTGGCGCTGTGGATCTCCGCAGAGTTCATGCAGCTCGTGACCTGGCCGAGCCGCAGCTATTACGTGATGATCGCTTCAACGCTCGCCGCCGCGGGCGTCGTGATCTCGATCGCCTCGCGCTTCATCCGCAACCGCTCCATCGGCAATATCTTCACCATTGCCGCCATCGCGATCGCGGCGCTGATCATTTTCGGCCTGTTCGATGAGACCGTGGCAGCGCTGGACGCGCTTGCCTTTTCGTTCGGAACTTTTCGGGTTTCGCTACTGCTGGTGCTCAAGGCCGCGCTGTTCTTCGCAGCCCTATTTTGGCTCGCCCTAGCGCTCGGAAAGTTCTCCGAACGCCGGATCCGGCGGAATACCGAACTGGCGCCTGCCCTTCAGGTGCTGCTCTCCAAGGTCATCAGATTTGGCCTCCTGACCCTGGCGGCGGTGGCCGCTGTTTCGGCGCTGGGGATCGATCTCACCGCGCTCACGGTCTTTTCCGGCGCGCTCGGCATCGGCCTTGGTTTCGGTCTGCGCAGTGTCGCTTCCAATCTCATCAGCGGCATCGTCATCCTGATGGATCGTTCGATTAAGCCCGGCGACGTTATTGAGGTCGAGGGTACCTTCGGTTGGATCAACTCGCTGCGGGCCCGCTATGTCTCAATCGTCACCCGTGACGGCATCGAATATCTGGTGCCCAACGAGCACTTCGTGACTGACAGGGTGATCAACTGGTCGTTCTCCAGCCGCAAGGTGCGCATGGAGATCGACTTCGGGGTCGACTATCGGAGCGACCCTCATCAGGTCCGCGAGATCGCAATTCAAGCGGTCTCCGGGCTCGACCGGATCCTGGATGCGCCCGAACCGGTGTGCCACATAAAGGGTTTCGGCGACTCCTCCATAGACTTCCTGCTGCGGTTTTGGATCGAGGACCCCAAGGGCGGCCTCGCTAACGTGAAAGGACAGGCGTTTCTGGCAATCTGGGACGCCTTCGAATCCGCCGGCATCAAGATCCCCTATCCCCACCGTGAGGTGCTTGTGCGCAGCGTGGATGAGGCCGTGCCGGTGCGGGATAAATTCAAACCTGCAAAGACGAAAGCCGCGCGAGCCGCCCGCCAAATCGACCCCGCCATTGAGGGATAAAGACCGGCAGATGAACCGTCGCCGCCCGGGGCGCGGAAGGCTTGGCTCGGCGGGACGTCACTATGCTTCAGTTCACTATTCATGGGGCGGGCTATTCGTTATATTCCGGTCAACCATCGCCCGGTTTCCGCCGTTGAGCGGACCCGAGGCTTCGGGGGACGGCGGATGTTTTCCAATATTAGACGAGCGCTGATCACTTTTTTGCTCGCCTGCGCGGCATTGGCGTCGGGCGAGGCGCTCGCCAAGGTAGGCCTGGAATATCTCTCGAAAGCCGAGCAGAAGCAGGTCTGGACCAGCACCCGCAATATTGCCCGCATCGATGCAATCCTTTCGGCCTGCAACCGCAAGACCAACATCGACCGCCGCATCGTCGCGGCCGTCAGCCCCTGCGTCAAACCAAAGACCATCGGCGCGCTGCGGGCCTATTGGCGCAAGCAGAAGGCCAAATACGCCAAGGAGCTGCCGAAGCTCGATTGCAACAACGACTACATGAAAAAAGAGATCAATAAGGCCGTCCGCCAGTTCAACCAGCTGGTGTCCGAGGTCCGCGACAACTGCCGCAGATGCATCTTCTGCTGATGCGCCAGCAAACGGGGCCATCGCCCCGCCGAAATTGCCTAAGATTTGGGCGATCTCGCAGCCATTCCCGGCCGGCTGATGCCATATTGCAACGCATACGGACAGAATTGCCTGCAATCGAGTGGATTTGATTGAGTTTGCGGCTCCGGCGCAGTTACCATTCAGGTCCATCATGACGCATGGATGGATTCCCCTTATGGGGCCCGGCCTTTGTGCCGGGCCTCGGCGTTTTCGGTCCATGCGGGCCAGCCGCCCGTACCGTCCCCTAATCGTCGGCTCCCAAGCCCGGGTCTTGCACTTTGCGCTGCCTGCGCGAAGGACCGGCACGGCGGGCATGAATCACCTTCGATTCAATGAGTTATCGACTTCTGCTTGCAAGTAGTGTGCAGCGCTAATTTGACGCAACGCCACGAAAAACGAAGCATTTAGGCCGCAAATCCTTGTCCGGTGAAGCGCGGCGGCCCTATACTCGGATCATTGCAGTTGGTTTGGATGATGGTAAAGGCGCAGTTTGACCGCACGCGGCGGTTGAAGCGGAAACGAGTTGTTTGATCACTTCGTCTCGTTGCCGAGCGGCGCGCTGACAAAATTTTAGTGCCGAAATCTCGAAAGCGCCCCTGGCCCTCATCCGGCAGCAATCCGGTTTTTCCGGCACCCATAGGCGGAGAAGGCGGAATCGGCAGGAGGAGAGTTCTGCTTACAATTGAGTCTAGGGAGAAGAAGTAATGAGCACCACATTGAAAGACGCCAATGATGCGATCCTAAATCGGATGGTCTCTGGCGACCCTCGGGTACCCGGCGTGGTCGCGATGGTGACGGACGCGACCAACAACATCTATGAAGGCGCCGCCGGCGAACGGGTCATTGATTCCGGCGACCCGATGACGTTGGATACGGTTTTCTCGATCTATTCGACCTCGAAGGCGATTACCGGAACCACGGTCATGCAGTGCGTTGAGGAGGGCCTGCTCGACCTCGACGCGCCCGCCAAGACCTATGCACCCGATATCGGCGAACTCCAGGTGATTGAAGGGTTCGACGACAATGGCGATCCAATCCTGCGGGCGCCAAAACGCGACATCACCACCCGCATGCTGATGCTGCACACGGCAGGCTTCGCCTACGAATTCTTCGACGAGACATACAACCGCATGGCGGAGGAGCACGGGCAGCCCAGCGTATTGGCGGCCAACAGGGCTGCGATCATGACGCCCCTGTTGTTCGATCCGGGCGACAAGTGGAATTACGGCACCAATCTCGATTGGTGCGGCCAGGTCGTGGAAGGCATTCGCGGCAAGCGTCTTGGAGAGGTCATGAGGGAGCGGATATTCGATCCGCTCGGCATGGTCGACATTGCCTTCACCATGACGCCCTCGATGCGCGAGCGCATGGCGCACATCCATTCGCGCGAAGCCGACGGCTCACTTACGCCGCGGCCCGATGTCGAGCTGCCCGCGGATCCCGAAATCCATATGGGCGGCCACGGCCTCTGGTCGACGGTGGGTGAATATATGAAGTTCATCCGCATGTGGCTGAATGACGGGGACGGGCCCAATGGCCGCGTCCTGAAGCCCGAGACCGTCCAGGCGGCCGTCACCAACGGCTTGCAGCCTCACCAGGAGGTGGTGGTGTTGCCGGGCGTGATCCCCTGGCTTTCCAACGACGCGGAGTTCTTCCCCGGACTGAAGAAGTCCTGGTCCTACTCCTTCATGGTGAATGACGATGAATTCCCGACCGGACGTCCGGCGGGCGCGATCGGCTGGGCCGGCCTGCCCAATCTGTTCTTCTGGATCGACCGTGCGAACGGGTTCGGCGGATACTGGGCAACCCAGATCTTCCCATTTGGGGACCCGGTCTCGTTTGTCGGATACATCGATTTCGAGACGGCGATGTATCAAGCCGCGGGGCTGAAAGCCGCCGCCTGAGTTGCCTGGCGCTGGTCTCGAACCGGCGAATTGCGAAAAGATGCGGCGGCGCTCTCCGGGGCGCCGCCGTTATCGTTTGGGTGGTGTATAATCTCGCAGGATGCCAGGAATTGCCCGATTTAGGACCGAAGATTTCTTTGATGCGGCAGATTCCTGGTCGGGCGGGCGCAGAGCGAACACAAAGGTTTTACGGCGAGGCAAAAAAACGCCATGGCATCATTCCTGGAATGGAATTAAGACCTATATGCAATCCGCGGCAACGCAGCAGCGCGATTTCATGGTTCGACGCCGAAGGATGCAGGAATGACAAAGAAAAATGGGAAGTCGGCAGATGCGGAGATGCCATGGCTGTCCGATGATGGCGATCTCAAGGGGCTGACCTCGACACTGGTTCGCCAGACCGCCAAAAGCCTCGCTGGCCGGGTTTCCTTTGCGCTCTACTCCAAGCATTTCGAGATTATCCGGGCCGATACCCAGGAGCTGAAGGAGCTCGCCTATCTGCTGCGCTTTCAGGTCTATGTCCAAGAGCACGGTTTCGAGAAGGCCGAGGACCATCCAGGCGACCGCGAGAAGGATGAGTTTGACGACCGCTCGATGCACATTCTCTTGCGCCACCGCACCAGCGGCATCGTCGTCGGAACCGCCAGAATGGTTCTTCCCAACAAGGACAACCTTGCTAACAGCTTTCCAGTACAGACCGTGTCGAGCCATCCGATTATGCAGGATCTGGACGTCGCTGCCCATGCGACCGAGTTCTCGCGGCTGGCGATTTCACGGGAGCGGCTGAAGCGGTGCCATGTTGGTTCCAGCCGAAGCAACAGCAAGATCTCCCAGATGCTTGCCAAGCAATTGACGCCTTATCTTTCGGTTGGATTGATTGGCGGAATATTCGAGATTGCGGCGGAGAATGGCTATCCGACCGTGCTGGCGATCATGGAACCATTCATGGTTCGGAATCTTGGCAAGATCGGTTTGGATCTGCCCTTTGTCGACAGCCCGGTGGAATATCACGGTCTGCGCCACCCATGCGCGATTCCCAGCCTGCACGACACCTGCGCGGCTATGAAGAAGCAGGACCGCGCGGCTTGGGAGATCGTGACCAACAAGGGACGAACCCAGGAGCTTGCGCTAACCGCACAGACCCGGACTGAGGAGGCGCGCCGCGCTGTGGCCCAAGCCTTCCGCCTGGCAAAGCGTCCGGCCACGGTCGCGCTACGGGCGCCTGGATCCAGGTCCAAGCCGAGGGGCGCGCTCCACAAGGTGACGGCCATGGTCAACCGCCCCAGCCGGGAACGAGCTCCGCGGCGACGCTGAGCAGCCGCTGCTGATGCTTACGGCACCGCGCTCGGCGCCCGAGCACGCTCCTGGACCACTGCCTCAGTGTTCAGCCGAAAATTCCCAACCGGTCCACAAGAGCCGCAAGCCACACCAGACCGGCGAGCAACAACGCGAAAAAGACCGCTGCCGATGCCAGGTCCTTGGTGACCCGAATCGCGTCGTGCTTCTCGGGCTGGACGTGATTGCAGAGGCGCTCGATGGCGGTGTTCATGAACTCGACCGAAAGCACGAATAGCAGGCTCGCTATCAGCGCAAGCCAAATCCAGAAATTACCTGCAATGAAAAACGACAAGGGGATCGCGATTGCTGCGATGACGACTTCCTGCTTGATCGCCGACTCGGTCGCAAAGCCCTCTACGAGACCGCGGATTGAATTCTGCGTGGCGGCGACGATCCGGGCCAAGCCGCCCCTCCCAGGCAGCGCGGACTTTTGTTCTGGGGCCCCTTGGCCGGTCTGTTCCGGGGGAGGTACTGCATCGTTTCGCGACATGATCAACGCTTTCGACTGGCAACTTGGTTGCGCGCCCGGTCTCTCCACCGGCTGACTCAAAGCGCCGATGCGGCGTGCCGTGGGGAGCGCAGACGACGCGGCAATGATTCGCCATCATATCGAATCGGACCAATCAATTCAGGCACAGATTGATCATTGCGGGCAGCAGAAATGATCCCTCGCGGAAACCGCCACACAAGAATATTTCCCGGAATCTGGCAAAGCTTTGAATTATGATCTGCCGCAGCTAAGGAGCCTTCGCAGTGCCCAAAGTCGCAGTCATTCAAAAGCCGCCGACTCTCTTAGACCGTAAAGAGACTCTCAAGGGCGCCCTTGAGTCGGTTCAGGAGGCCAGCAGCGAGGGAGCCGATCTGCTGGTATTTCCGGAGGCCTTCATTCCGGGTTATCCGAGTTGGATTTGGCGCCTGGAGCCAGGGCGCGACACGGCCTTGAGCGCCGACATACACCAGCGGCTTCGGGAGAATGCGGTTGACCTGACGAAGGATCACCTGCAGCCGATCCTGGATGCAGCCGCCAAACATCAAGTCACCATTGTTATTGGCATCAACGAGCTGGATAGCACCTTCAGCGGCACGACGTTGTTCAACACGGTCCTGATCATTGGCCCCGATGGGCGCATCCTAAATCGCCACCGCAAGCTTATGCCCACCAATGCGGAGCGCATGGTGTGGGGCATGGGCGACGCCACCGGCCTTCGGGTCGTGGAGACGCCGGTGGGCAGGATCGGCGCGCTGATCTGCTGGGAAAGTTACATGCCGCTGGCCCGCTATGCGCTCTACGCCCAGGGCCTGGACATTTACATCACACCGACTTGGGATAGCGGCGAGAGCTGGATCGCCTCAATGCAGCACATCGCAAAGGAGGGCGGATGTTGGGTTGTCGGAACCGCAACCGCCTTGCAGGGCAGCGATATCCCTCAAGATTTCCCCGAGCGGAACAGGTTGTTTGGTTCCGATGAATGGATCAACGATGGCGACGCCGTGGTCGTGAAGCCGATGGGCGCAATTGTGGCCGGCCCCCTCAACCGCCAAAAGGGAATCCTGTACGCGGAAATCGATATAGAAAAGGCCCGCCGGGCCCGGCGCACATTGGACATCACCGGTCACTATTCCAGGCCGGATGTGTTTAGTTTCGGGGTTGATCGCAAGCCACGCAATCCCGTCGACTTCGATGACCTGGACCGCCCCTAGCAGCCAGTTTGCGGCGTTAGAGCCAAGCCGGACGTGACGGGCCAACAGCTGGCGATAATTGCCATGTTGCCGCCGACCACGTCCGCCTTGGCAGCGGGGTAGTTCGATTCAGCACCCAACCCGGACACCGGTACTTCGAATCCGGGTTTGGGCAGCCGTCTTCGCCGAAGACGGCTGCTGCTTTGATCAGGCCTCGACTTCGGCGATGAAGTCGTCCTTCTCGCCGAGATGCGGAATTCCGCGGTTGTGGCCGCCATAGGCCTCGGTCCCCTTCAGCACGGCTGTCCTGCGCTTGAAGTCGACCCAGAGCTCGCCGGCGAGCACCTTACCAATCGCGTCATACTGCCATTCGCTCACCTTCTGGGCGGCCGGCCGTTCTGACATTTTTGCGAACCACGCCGTGAGCTTGGGATGCTTGTCCCAGACCTTGTCCGGAATGATCTTGCCGGCGTGATGCGAAACCAGCTCATGGAAGGCGGCCAGATCCGCATAGGTGACCTCGTCGCCACACACATAGGGGCTGTCCTTGAGCCAGTAGCTCTCCATAAGGCCTATCGACTCGTAGAGAACATGTTTGCCCTTCCGTTGCTCCGCGGAAAAGTCCTTGTCTTTCCCGTAAATCATCGGGGCGAAGATCGTCCAATGGAACGCGCCACCGCCAAGGCGGAGGGTATAGGCATACCATTGCACGAACATGTTGACTTCGGTTCTTGCCTTCAGGTCGGCGCCGAACCAGTGGGCAGGACAATCAAACTTTTCGTTCAGGTAGCGTCCAATCGCCACATTCTCCCAGACGCAATAGTCGCCATCGACGAGAATTGGGACCTGCCCAGTTGGGTTATAGGTGTCCCGGAATTCCTTGGTCTCGTTGATGTCTGTGGTGATATCGACAATCTCGTCCTCAACGGGAATGTCGTTCTCAACCATAAACTGGAACGCTGTGCGGCATGGCTGGGACGCCGGATGGTGAAGGTAACGTAGTTTGCTCATGGGGGTTTCCTCACTACTTACGGGTGGATTTTCGTAGCCATCGATCCACGCAAATTGTCGTCTACGCCTGTTTGGTTGGGATTGACCGGCAGGACGCGGATTCACCGCCTCCGTTACGGCTTTCAATTCCATATATAGGCTAACAATGCTGGACATATAATGTCAAACATAATAGAGGATAATACATCATAGTTTAGGAATGTAACTACTGAGCGAACAGCGGCTATCTGGCCATTTCTATCAACAACAGAATGCTCTCCGGTTGAGATGCGGCCTTATCCAATGACGCTGTTTGCTGTATGCCCTGGTAAATGTCGTCGCCCTCTGATTCGCTCGGATGGCCCACGGCTTGGGAAAGATAAGGCGAAGACAAAATGGCGACGACCCAGTCTGACCCGAACTCGGATCTGCTGAACATCAAGGAGGCCGCAGCCATGCTGAAAGTCAGCGAGGCCTCCCTGCGGCGTTGGACCAATGCGGGCCGGCTCGCCTGCCTGCGCCTCGGCGCGAAGGGCGAACGCCGGTTCCGGCGCGAAGACCTGATGTCCTTTCTCGAAGACCGCGCGGCGACGAGCCCCTTGGAGTCCGCGCCAGCCGGAGGGACGGCCGAGGTCTTGCTGGAAGGCATCACCATCAACCACGGCAGCCATATCTGCACCCTCTATGAGAACGACCTAGGCCGGCTCAAATGGTCGGTCCCCTTCCTGTCTGACGGATTGCGCAATGGCGATGCCTGCTTTCTGATCGCAGAGAAGCCGGTCCGAGATGAAATCATCGACCAAATCTCCGAGACCTATGACGGCGTCGGCGAAGCCATCGACCAAGGTCAAATCATTCTGAGCGATGGTGTGGCCGGTGGCGAAGCCATGTGCGACTTCGTCAAACACAGCCTCGTCATGGCAACCGGTTCGGGTAAGCAGTCTTTTAGGCTGCTGGGCGACATGAGCTGGTGTTTGCGGCTGGGGATGAACTATGACGAACTGATCCATTATGAGGCCCTTTACGACCACACCATCGCCCACCGTTTCCCGGTGGTTAGTCTTTGCCAATATGATGTGCGCGACTTTTCCGGCGCCGCCATCTTGGGCGCGCTGAAGTGTCACGAGGACACCTTTAACTATCCGCTTTCCCGGTTTCTGGGCCCATAGGCTGGACGACGCCGGCTAATCCCGCTCTCGAGTTGCACCGGTCCGATTGACTCTGCCCAGACCCGTGCCGACAATCGCTCTCATCACTCCTGTTGTGCCGCGCCGGACCCGCCTCCAGCCCGCGCCGATTCGAGCTGGCGCCTCCAGCTACCGAGACCACCGCCGATGAAACAGAGCCTTCTCCGCTGGTTCGCTCCGCTGACCCCATGCCTGGCGCTAGCGTTGGCCTTGTTGTCCGCTGGGGCAGTGGCTCAAGAAAAGGAATTCAGAATCGGCGTGCTCTACGATTTGACCGGTCCCAATGGGGATAGCGGAGGCCGCGCCGCCGCGATTGGCACGCAGCTGGCGATTGACCTGGTCAACGCAAGGGGCGGCGTCGAAGGTTACAAAATCGTACCGGTCAACGCCGACGCGAAGTCCGATACGCAAACCGCTGTCGCCGAAGCCAGGCGCCTCCTCGACAAGGAAAATGTGCAGATGGTCATGGGCTTGAATACGTCCGCGCAGTGCATGGCCTTGGCGCCCGAATTGAATGCCCAGAAACAGTTTCTCTGGCTGAACGTCTGCATCGCCTCGGCAGTCTTCAGAGACAGGGGGTTGAGCTATGTCTTTCGGCCAACCAATGACAGCGACCAGGTCGGCGCGGTCTCTTGCGAGTTCTTGGCGGCTCACTCCGAAGACAGTTTGGGCTTCAAGCCAGGGGCGCTGCGGGTAGCAATCATCTATGAAGAGGGGATCTACGGCAGCGAGGTGGCGCAAGCGAACCAACGCGTCTGCCAGGCGCTTGGCGTTCAGATCGTACTCAAGGAAGGATTTCCAAACGGAGCCAGCGATCTGTCGGGGTTGATCCAAGACATGAAGGCGGCCCGGCCACATGTGGTGCTGCACACGGCTTACAGGCCTGAGGTCGAGTTGTTTCTGCGTCAGGCGGCTGAATTTGACCTGAATTTCGATGCTCTGATCGGCCAGGGCGCCGGATATGCCCAGGTTGATGCTCTGATCGAAAAGTTCGGCGACGCCATCAGCCACGTCTACAATGTCGATACCGCCCCGGCCCAAGCGATTGATCCCGGCACCCTGGCACCCAGCCTGGGCGAGCTCACCAAACAGCTGGTAGAGCACTACAAAGCCGAGACCGGGGCTAGCGACGTGCCTTCACATGCCTCGCAAGGCTTCAACAACACCTGGATATTTCTCACCAACGTGCTGCCGCGGGCCATCGAGGACCATGACGGTATTGGCGCGGACGCGTTGAGAAAATCGGCCGCAGAGACCGACATCCCCGAGGGCGGCACGATCCAGGGTTTCGGCGTCAAGTTCTATGGGACCGGCCAACCGATGGAAGGTCAAAATGCCCGCGCGGTGCCGACCATCATGCAATATCGTGACGGCAAAACCGAAATCGTCTGGCCGGAAGCGCTGAGGAGTAGCGCGCCCATCCTGCCCCTGCCTGCGGGCCACCCCTATGCGCGCTAACGGGGCCGGTCTATCGCCATCTTGGCGGTCGCGCAGCTGGCACGCCGAAATAGCGCGTGGCGCTGCAAGCCGTTAAGCTTGTTTCTTCAACATATGTGCTAAGGCCCGGGCATCTTGCGAATAATCGACGAAACCAAACGGCCCAAGCAGTCAGGGAGACCCGTCATGCCGTCACGATTCCGCACCTCATTGGTCTACGTCTTCACCATGGCGCTCTTTCTATTGGGCGCCATGGACTCCGCTTCCGCCCAACAATGCACCATCAACGTATTCGTGCAGAATGTGGGCAATCACAGAATTTGGGTAAGAAACGAGGCTAGAGGCATCGAGGGCTCCGCCGTACGCACACCCCTGGGCGGCTGGCGCGCCTTGCGTTTGGGCGGCTGGCAGCCGGCCGGCATCCCGGATTCCACCGGCGGCCCCTATTTCGGCTTGAACAAGGGTCAGCACATTGGCGACGGCTACGATACCGCGCTCGCCTGCAATATGAGGCGCCGCTTCCGCGTCGAATTCGTATGCGACACGGGACCAAGCAAGGGATCGCGTTTCGTCAGATACTACCCATCGGTCGATAGCTGGACGCCGCAATTGGGGGTGGACAACGTTACTTTCCAAATTGGAAAAAAGTGCAACTAGGCCGCCCCTACACCTAGGCGCGGTCGAAACCGGCGCGCCGGCGGCAGGATCCAGGGCCGCGGCGCTCAGTCGGCGGTGCCGAAGCGGTCCGCGATGGCGCCGAAGCCGCTGGTGTAGATGCTGGAGACAATCTCTGCGACTTCGTCATCCGGCGCCCCGGCAGGTTCGAATGTCCCCGTCCACTCGATGATGGAAGTGTCCGCGTCGCCTTCGCTCACGGTGATGGTCGCCTGATAGGTGGCCAACGGCATCGGACCGACCTCGGTCATGGAATAGGTCGAACTGCGCCGGTCGTGGCTGTGGTCATCCATGGATTCGATGATCACCGCGCCATCGCCAAGCGTCAGCTTGCGGTACACCACGCCGCCCTCCTCATACTGCTCGGACTTGGCGACGGCTGGGTGCCAGGTATTGAGACCATTGAATTCGCCGATCATCTCCCAAACTTTATCGGGCGTAGCATTGATGCGGATTGTCTCGGTGACCGTGGCCATATTCTCTCCTCCCTGACTTACAACGCGACCTTGCCGCCACGGGCTCGGGCGGCGGTCCTTTGGCGATGGTATCCCAATTTTCGCGATCCAACGAGTACGCCCGCAAGTGCCGGAATCAGGCGCGGGCCGACGCCCTGGTGCGTCTTAATGGGGGGCGGTCCGAGGCGGCAAAGATGCTTGGGCGCAGCCACGCGCTGATGTTCCGCGTCAGCGCCGGAGGCCCTTGGATGGCAAGCTCGCCCGCGCGCTTCGCCCCGCGGTAAGACCGATCACCCATCCATACATCTGTCATGGCGCGGAGCGTCGTGGTGACGTAGACGTCGGTCTCCTTGCCTGGGTCCTCGATGCAAATGTCGACCGCGTCGCCCTCCACCACCAGCCACCAGGTCCGTTGCTTGCCCAAATCCGTGAATTCGAAGCGGATTACGGTCGAACCGTTGGGCAGTTTCTGCGGATCGACGCTGCGCTCGAGATAGAGCATCAAGAGAGCGGGGTCGTACTCGTCGTCCATCAGATTGGCCCGCGCCCAATTGAGCCCCCATTCGCCGAGCGCAAATACGATCGGCCGCAGCTCTTGGCACGCCTCGGTCGGGAAATATCCATAGCTCTTGCGGCCGTCGAGCTTGCGCTTTTCGACGAGGCCGCGCTCTTCCAGGCCCTTAAGCCTGCTCGTTAGCAGTGCGGGCGAGATTTGACTCAAGCCCCGCTGCAACTCGCTGAAGCGCCGCCCGCCCATCAGCAGCTCGCGGATTATCAGGATGGACCATCGCTCCCCAATAATCTCCGAGGCTTTCGAGATTGGACAGAATTGGCCGTAATTCATTTGAGGCACCCCCAATTGCGGCGCAGCAGGCCGCCCAAGGACCCGAGTTTATTGGTGTGGAACCTTAAAACAAGTGGACGGTTGCCGCCAAATCTCACCAAGACGCGCGAGACCCGATCACGGCATTCACGCAAGGCCAAGGCTTCCCAGGGTTAGCGGGCCCGCAATGCCATCCGGCGATAGATCATGCTCGGTCTGATAGGCGATCAGTGCCTCCTTGGTGATGGGGCCGAAGACCCCGTCGGCGATAATCTCGAGTTTTTCCTGGAGGCGCCGTACATCGACGCCAATGCTGCCTGGCCGCAGGATTGCGGTGATCGGCAGGCCGGTCTGGTCTTCGCCCAGCAGGGCCAGAACATTGGTCCGTTTGCCGCTCGACCAAATCACGCGGCCCCGCCTGTCGGCCCTGAACACGGTCGCGTAGCCGCCGCTCGTATAGGTACCATCGCGAAACAGCGCCTGTTCCTTGCGGCGGCGCTGAATGATTTCCGGCGGCCTGCGCCAGTTCATGATGGCGGAGGCGGCGCCCCTGCGGTTTCCAGCGTTCAGCCTCTTGACCCAGGTGGCGCGCCCGATGCCGCCGGTGTTGAAGTGAAAGGAAACGGCGGCGTCGAATTCGTGCTGCGCCACCGGGACCTTAATTGCTCGGTCCACGTCGCGTGCGAACCGGGCGAGGTCCCGGGCAAACACCTCGAACACCGTCTCCAGTGATTGGGCGACACCCCTTGGAAGGTCCCGCGGATCGGGCGGAAGGCCGGCTTGATTGGTGTGGCCGATTCCAAAGGTCAAAACGCCCACCGAATCGAAATAGGGCATGGGCACGATACCCTCATGGCTGGCGATCTCGACTTGCCCCTTGAGGCTGACATCCATTGGCGTCTCCATCTATGGAAGCCGCCTGCACGTCGGCTCGTTTTCGGGAGTTCAGATTGATTCCGGCGGGAGTAGCCGGGCCTCCTGCGGCGACCCGTCGCTTCGAGCGATTTGCTCAAGCGCTTCCCTCGGCTCCCCCAGGCATTCTCCAGGCACAAAGACGGCGATTGTTCGACGCGAGCCCGCGCCATGACGTCGGGCGCCCGTCAGATGTGCTTCGTAAACACCGAATAGGCCGGCCTTAGCGCGCCTTGCCAATCCGCTAGCGGCGAGCCCCTGCTCCGCTCACACGCGCAGCGGCAATTCCGGAACGGGCTTCTTTTCTTCGCAAAGGCCCAGCTCCGCCATGCGCTTGCCATACCTGTCAGCCCAGGGCGCGGCCGAGAGACCATGGGCAAAGACGCTGATGGCGACTGTGACGACGGCTATCGCCAGGATGGTCTCAGTCTCGGGCACGTCGAGTTCGGCGACCACGAAGAGCGCGAACAAGAGGGAAGCAAGGCCGCGGGGACCGAACCAGCCAAGAAACAGAATAGTCCGCCATTCCAGCTTGCAGCCTATCAGCGAGAGCCCGATCGCCAACGGCCGCAGCACGGCAAGGCTCAACAGGGCATAAACTATGTGGACCGCCTCGATATGGGGCGCGACCTCCGGCAGGATAGCGGCGCCAAAAATCAGAAACGTAACCAGCACCAGAATCTGACCTTCGGCCTCGGCGAACTCAAAGATAAAGGCGCAGCGGCCGCGTACCGCATTGCCGAAAACAGCGCCGCAGACGAAGGCGGCGATGAAGCCGTTGCCGCCGACCACATCCGCGCCGACATAGGAGAGCAGCGCTACGCCCAGGATGGCTGCGCCCTGGAACGCGCCGCTCATCCAGCCCTTGATCGAGGCGCGATCGATCGCCCAGGCGCCGGCGCCGCCAATCACGGCACCAACCAATGGCCCCAGGGTGAGCTGCTGAAAGGTGATCCAGCCCCAGTCGTCGATCTCGTCGCCGCTGACGGTCATTCCGACGAAGCCGACACACAGCACGATGATCGGCAGAGCGACGCCGTCATTGAGTCCGCTCTCCACGTTGAGGGCCTGCCGGATACGCTGGGGCACCAGCGGCGAGGTGACGACGAACTGACCCAGGGCCGCGTCGGTGGGCGCCAGCACGGCAGCAAGCAGCGCGGCGCCCCAAAACCCCAACCCTAGCGGCATGGACAATGCCATCAGCGTGCCGAAGATGATGACAAACGGCATGCCGACTACCAGCATTCGAAACGGGAGTATGTGATCGGATTTGAGCCCGGCGAGCTCGATGCGGGCGGCATCGGAAAACAGCACCAGCACCAGCGTGATTTCGGCGAGCGTATGAACGAAGGTGTGGTTGAAGCCCAAATCGACAATGCCGAGACCTGCCTCGCCGATCAGCAGACCGAAACAGGTGAAAACGATCGCTGGCGTGACGATTGTGGTTTCGAGGCGCTTGGAAATCAGTGTGAAGGCGATCACGCCGAGCGCGATGATGACGAAGCCAGCGGAGATCATGACGTTCCCTGCGTCCTATTCCGTGGAGGTCTGCGGCAGCTTGAAGGTGGCCATCACCGTATCGCTTTCGGTTCCGCCGGTGGCGCGATAGAGCTCTCTCGCGGCCGCGTTCGCATGTTCGGTCAGAACCCAGGCCTCGTGGCACCCAAGCTCCCGGCCCCGCTCCAGCAGCAGCTCGACCAGCCTGCGGCCGATGCCGCGCCTTTGATGGCTCGGCGCCACGCCGACTTCGTTGATCCAGAGCTCCGCCGGCTTATCCGGGTGCACGTAGTGCACCGCGGATGCAAACCCGACCATCAACCCGCCATCCAGGGCGACCGATATGTGATGCCGCGAGTCGCCCAAGAATTCCACAGCCAACTCCCGATTCACCGAATTGTCGAAGACGTCCTCCGCGACCCGGTTGAACAGTGCCGCGTCGGCCTTGTCCAAGATCCGCACTTCCATATCAGCGGTTTGGTCGGATTTCGTCGATGTTGTGGTCACGGATCGATCAATTCTTCGCCAACACCGGGGCTTGTTTAGGCGGCTGCCTAATTTCGCTTAAGATGCGACCTATATGTAACCAAATCTGTGCGCCGCGACTCTTTTGGCTGAAACGTCAGTTCTTGGCGAAGCTCTCACGAAAGAACCTGGAATGAAAGCATCGGACCTATTCGTAAAATGCCTGGAGGCTGAGAGCGTCGAATATATCTTCGGCGTTCCCGGCGAGGAAAACGCCGATTTCATGATTTCGTTGGAACAATCGGACTCCATTCGCTTCGTGCTGACGCGGCACGAACAGGGGGCGGCCTTCATGGCGGAGGTTTATGGCCGCCTAACCGGCCACACCGCGGGGTGCCTGGGTACCTTGGGGCCAGGCGCCACGAATCTGATCACAGGCGTGGCCGATTCCAACATGGACCGGGCGCCGATGTTGGTGCTGACGGGACAGGGCTCGACCGCCAGGCTGCACAAGGAATCGCACCAGATCATGGACGTGGTCGACATGTTCGGCCCTGTCACCAAATGGGCGACCACGGTCTACAACGCCCGCACGATTCCCGAAATCGTGCGCAAGGCCGTGCGGGTTGCACGCAGCGAAAAGCCGGGCGCAGTCCATATCGAGTTGCCCGAGGACATCGCCAAGCAGGAGGTCGACGCCAAGCCGATGCTGCCACGGCGCTTCCGCCGGCCCGGCCCCGACGACAAGATCGTCGATCAAGCCTTCGATCTAATCTGCAAGGCCAAGAAGCCCGTCATCATCGCCGGCAACGGCACCATCCGCAGGCGGGCATCGAAGCAGCTGCGCGCATTCTGCGATCAGACGGGCGTCGGCGTGCTGAGCACGTTCATGGCCAAGGGTGCGGTCGATATGGATGCCGATTACTGCCTCTATACGATTGGTCTGGGCGCCAAGGACATCCCGACCCTTGCAATCGACCGGGCCGACCTCGTCATCACGCTGGGCTACGACATGGTCGAGTATCACCCGCTGCTGTGGAACCCCAAGGCCGACAAGACCATCATCCATGCCGATTTCCTACCCGCCGAAATCGATGAGTACTATCACCCCGAAATCGAGCTGGTCGGCGATCTGGCCCACACGCTTTGGATGCTGAATGAACGGCTCGCCGTAAAAGGCATCCCCAAATTCGAGACCTCGACCCGCGACGAAGTCCGCAATGCCATGAAGGCCGAGCTCGCGCTTTATGCCGACGACGACACTGTCGGTTCGATCCGCCCGCAAAAGATGCTTTGGGACGCCCGCCAAATCCTCGGCCCCAATGACATTCTTCTATCGGATGTCGGCGCTCACAAAATGTGGATCGCCCGCCAGTACCAGTGTCACGAACCCAACACCTGCCTGATCCCCAATGGCTTTGCTTCCATGGGCTTCGCGCTGCCCGGCGCCATCGCCGCCAACCTGGTCTATCCCGAGCTGAAGATCTTGGGGGTCGCGGGGGACGCCGGGTTCCTGATGAACGTCCAAGAGATGGAGACCGCAAAGCGGATCGGCGCCAATATCGTAATGTTGGTGTGGGAGGACAAGGAATACGGGCTGATCGCCTGGAAGCAGGAAGCTGAATTCGGCCACCACACGGACCTTTCTTTCGGCAATCCCGACTGGATGCAATTAGCCCAGGCCTTTGGCTGGCACGGGCACTTTGTGGACCGCAGCGCGGATTTCGCCGGAACTCTAGAGCAAGCCTTCGCTGAGGAGGGACCGAGTTTGGTGGTGGCACCGGTCGATTACCGCGAGAACATGCTTCTCACCGAGCGCCTGGGCGAGCTTACCCAACCAACTCCGGTGGGTGGCTAGCGGGCGTCGACGGTGCCTTGAGCGGACTGAGATTCGGGCGAACCGGGGCTCCTCGCCTTGACATCATCTGACCAAAAGCTGTTGGTAATGACGATCGAGAACTTCGAGTCTGGAGCGACATGACCGCCCGCCTCAAGAACAGAGAATCGAAGCTCGCGCTGTGGAGCCGCCGGATCGCTCTGTTTTCGGCGCAGCTTCTGATTATCGGAATAATTCTGCACCATTTCTCGGTGCTGGGGTCGCGTGAGGTGACCAATCTGCTGGCGGTCGGCATCGCGTTCGCGCTGCTGGCCCTGGTTATGGCGGGCATTGCCCTTCTTGATATATGGCGCCGGGGAACCCTTGGCGGTGGACTGGCCGGGTGGGCGGTTTTTATCGCTTTGGTGATTCTGGCAGCACCGCTCTGGTATTTCCCAGACCTGCTGTTGAAGCCCAAGATCAACGACATCGTGACCGATCCCAATGCGCCTCCGAGCTTCGTCGAAGTCGCCAAACTTCGCCCGGCTGAAGCGAATAAGGCGCAATATCCGGGTCGCGTGTTTGCGCGCCAGCAGCTCAACGCCTATCCCGATATTGCGCCGATGACGCTGGAGCGATCGCGCGAGGAGACCTACAATTTGGTCCGCCGCACGATCGACGAACTGGGATGGACGGTCGTCGCTGAACAGGAACCGAGCGAGACGGAGCCTGGGCGCATCGAGGCCACCGCCAAGACCCTGATCGTGGGATTTCCCGATGACATCGCCGTGGTAGTCTCGACCGCCCGCAGTGAATCGCGGATCGATATGCGCTCGGCGTCGCGCTATGGTCAGCACGATTTCGGCGCCAATGCTCGCCGAATCCGGCTGTTCTTCAGAAAAGTGAAGACGGGCCTGGAGGAGGGCGAGAAGCAAGCCCTCGAAATCGCGTTGGCCCGCCGCGCCAAGGAGGAGTGGAAGGCGCGCAAGGAACGGGAAAAAATCGAAGCCGCCAAGCGCAAGGCCCAACGGGCCAAGGAAGACCAAGAGCGGCGCGAAGAACTGCAGCGCCAAGCCGAAGCGGCGCTACGCCTACAGCAAGAGCAGGCTCAGGGCCAACAGCCCTTCGTTCAACAGCGCCGGGCGCCGCGCCGCAGATCAAGCGGCCGGGGCTTCTGGTCGCTGTTCTCCCGCTAACTTCCGAAAACTTATCGAGTCAATTCCAACGGCTTGCCGGTAGCCCGGTCCCGTCGGCGAGGCAGCGCCTGCACGTGACAGGCGCCGCGCCGCCAACCGGGTTCAACTCGTCGGCTAGACCGCTTCAGCGGCAGAGTTGCCGCGGTCCGTGATAGGGCTGGAAGGTGCCCGTCGCCGGATCGAATGAGCGGTATTTCGATGTGCAATAGGCATACCACTGCGGGCTCCAGGGCGGCGGGCGGTCGTCGTAAACCACCACCGGCGCCCTCGCGCCGTAATATTGGGCCGGACCGTTGGGGCCCACATAGACGTTTTGCGGCCCATAGGGTGCTGCATAGAACTGCTCGCGCCCGTTGGGTTCGACATAGACGGCTCGGCCGCCATTGCGCGCGCCGTAATAGACCGGCGCCCGCCCGTTAGGTGCACCATAGTAGACTGGCGCCCTCCCATTGGGCGCGACATAGACCTTGGCCTTGCCGTTGGGTGCGGCGTAGGCCCGATCATTTGTGTTTATGATGATCGTGACGTCGGCGCGGGCTTGGATTGGGAAAAATAATGCAACCGCCCCTATCAAGGCAGCGGCGCACAGGCTCAGGGGTACTCTCATACTCGCCTCCCTAGATACGCATGTCCCCGGCGGAGCCAGCCTATATCGCCACAGCCCCGTACTCCAAGCGAAACATTCGTGGGAGGTCTGAATTCGCGCGATTTCACGGCGCGCGCGATGGAAAGTGTTCAGCGCATAGTCTGAATTGCCGCCGGATGTGCCCCGGCGAAACGGCCTCTAGCCTCAGGCGTCTGCCAACAACGATCCAATAAAGCAATTGGCCTCGTCGATCCGTTGCTCCAGGTCCTGGATGATCAGGCCCTGGCGCTCGGAATAGGCGTCGCCCTTCAACCACTCGGCGTCTTCCGCCGTCCTGGCGATCTGCCAGGCGCCGATCTCGAGCGCGGAATCCTTGATGGTATGGGCAGCCTGCTGCCACGCCGTGATGCTAACGGCTTCTTTCAAGCGCTGCAGAAAGAGGTTGGACTGCGTGCGAAACAGGCTCAGGACTTCGCGTTCGATCGAATTGTTGCCGAGCGTGTAGCGGGCTAGGTGGACCAGGTCGACGGGCCTTCCCGTCACCCGGTTTGGTGATTGGCCCACGCCGTCTTGTGGATTGGCAGCGAGGGCTTCGACAGTCATTTCCATGGTCTTAATCCCCGTCTATTGCCGTCTTTTTATAGGCCTCCATCAAGCCATCAAGACGGGCCCAATTGGAAGCTTTTTACGACATTCGCGACTGAATTAGATTATTTCTGTGATGATTCTGCACCACTCTGTTGTGCGAATGCACCAAAATCCGCGAAAAACGAGATTTTGTTGATTTTGCTGGAGCTGTTGGATTAGGCGGCTGCGCGCTGCAGGGTATCGGACGGAAGCTCACCGAAGGCCCGCCGGTAGTCACGCGCAAACTGCCCGACATGCCAAAATCCAAATTGGGAAGCGACGTCGCCAATCAAGGTAGTTCCGCCCCCCGAATGCTTCAGAGCGGTTCTGACTGCTGCCAGGCGCCGGGCCTTCAAGAATGCTCCCGGCGCCAGGCCGAAACGCTCGAGGAATGCGTATTGCAGCGTGCGTTCGCTGACGCCAGCGTGGTCGTATAGGTCGCCGGGGCTGAGCATGGACCAATCTGCGCCTTCCATCCGCTCCAGAACCCTGCGCACGGAGATCTCCCGGGCGCGCGCATCGGCGATCTCCGGCGCTGAACCCGGAGCTGCCCTAATCCACGCGGTGACCAAACTTGCTGCCACGGCATGGCTAACGGCAACGGGCGGAGACGTGTCTGAATCCCGCAATAGCCGCAACGATGATCGAAGCGAGGTCAGGTAGGGTTTGGGCGGCCGAAAGAACTGAGGCGCGGCTACCGTTGAGGGACTGCGCAGCCCTCGAACCTCGCAGACTTGATCGCAATAGGCCTCCGTAACCGACACCGTGTGAATGTTGAAATCACTTCCCGATAAGCTACGGAAATCGCTAGCCGCCGGCAGCACCGAGATCTCATCGCAGCCGGCATCATGGCCCCGCAGCCAAAGGTGTCGCATATCGTCTTCCAGCACGACAAATGTCAGCCGACCTTGAGGGGGAGCGCCGCGTTGTTCAAGATTGAGCGCAAAGCGAGCGTGGCCAAGTATCACATCGCCGCTGATGGACTGAACGACGCGGCCAATCGAAGCCCTATCTTGGGTTAGGTCCAAAGCGGAGAATTCGAGCTCCCAGTCCCTCACCGCGGAACATAGGGCGTCGACATCCGAGAATTCTGATTCCAGCAGGCGCCAAGGCGCGTGGTCAAATCCATCCGGCATGCCGCACTTTTGCGGTTTTTCGATCACGCTTCAAGCTAGCTCAACCTATAGACTGGCAGATGCCTATAGACTGGCAGTCGCGTTGCCAGATTTCGGAGGCGGATGAAAACGTTTCCCGGAAAAATATGAGACCAAGCCGTCGCGATCATCCGTTCGGCACACATTGTCGTACCAGTAGGCCACGCAATTCTCACCACTCTCAGAGCAATTCAACCTTCTTCGAAGTCTGAGAATATCGCCGCTAAGGAGGCTCACATGAAACGAATGCGAATTCGGGCTCTCAGTATTGGCTTTGGCACCGCGACCGCCATGGCGCTATTGCAAGCTGGCGGAATTACCGCTGCCGGCGCCCAATCGGACGGCATTATTCACGACGCCGAGTTCTATGTTCTGCAAGCTCAGCACGAAAAGACCTGGGCCGAGCAGGACAAGGAAATCAACGCCAAGCTTGCGGAATTGGAAAAGAAATTCGGCCGCAAGCCCAACATCATTCACATCATGTGGGACGACACTGCGGTGGGCGAAGTTGGTATCCCCGAGATCCAGTCGGTGCGCGGCTTCACTACACCGAACATGAACCGGATGGCCAAGGAAGGCATCAACTTCATGCGCATGTATACGGAGCCCTCCTGCACGCCGAGCCGGGCAGCGGTGCTCACCGGCCGACACGCGGTCAGGAGCGGTATGCACACGGTCGCGTTCCCAGTCGAATATTCCGGCATGGACGGGGACGAGGTAACCATCGCCGAGGTGTTAGGACAGGCGGGCTATGCGACCGCGTTTTATGGCAAGTGGCACTTGGGAGACACGGATTTCAGCTACGCCCACAATCAGGGCTTCGACGATGCGCTTTTCACTCCCTACAACCAGGTGCCGAGCATGTGGATCCCGCCGGCCGAGTCGGCGAATGTAATTACCGGCCTCTATCCCGACATCTACGCGAAGGACCACTATGACATTGACAATTCCTGGCAACCCCGGGGCTTCGTCTGGACGCTGGAGGGGCAGAAAGGCGGTGAGACCAAGGAGTGGGGCCCGCCGCCCAATGTCGAGAATTACTGGGATATCGAGACCGAAGCCCAGCAGCGCACACTCGATTTCGTCGAAAAGCACGCCAAGGGCGACAAGCCGTTTTATGTAGCCTATTGGCCGATCATGACGGCCTTTTTCCCCGATCCCCGAAATCCCAACAAGGTTTCCGCCAACAAGAACGTGGCCCAGGAAGCCCTGACCAAGATCGACGCCTTTATCGGTGACCTGCGCAACAAGCTGGAGGAGCTTGAGATCGCCGAGAACACACTTGTGGTGCTGATGGCGGATAACGGTCCCTTCATCCATCATGGGCCGCGTGGCATGGTCCAAACGCTATACCGTGGCGGCAAAGGCGACTTCACCGAAGGCGGCGTCCGGGTCCCGGCGATCGCCTGGTGGCCTGGAACGCTGAGTGGTGGCGAGGGCGAGATCGTGGGCGATATCATCCACGAGACCGACCTCTTCACCACATTTGCCCGGCTAGGCGGGGCCACCAAATACATCCCCCGCGACCGCGTGATAGACGGCGTCGATCAGTCCGCGCTGTTCCTCAAGGGCGATACCCATAGCCGCCGCGACTACGTCTTCATCTATCAGGGGACCAAACTCGCCGCCGCCGTAAAGGGGCGCTTCAAGCGCGATTGGGCCAATGCGACCGAGGGCCTCTCAGGCGCCGAGTTCTACGACCTCTATAGCGACCCGCGCGAGGAGCATCCCGAAATGATCGAGCAGTTCCACGTGAAAAGCATGTTCAACCGGCAGCGCCGCCGCCACGAGTTATGGATCAAGAAGTATCCCAACCGTCCCGATGCCACGGTCGGACCGGCGTTAACCGGCATCGTCAATGAGCGCCCCGAAACCAAGCAGATCTACACGGCCCCGGTCGATCCCAAGAAGCTGCCCTTCGACGTAAGGGAAGTTTGGAAGCAGAAGCTCCCCTATACGGGCAGCGATATGTGAGGCTGCGCCGGCTTTTTCGCAATGGATAGGTTGACGGTTGCCGGCTTGGCTTCGGGCGACACGGTTCGGGCGGATTCCAGGGCTAGCGTGCCTGGACCGCCTCAGCCGAGGTTGGAAGAAAGACCTGAACAAATGAGAGTATCGTGCCGGAACCTGGCTGGCCTCCTGGCCGCGGCAATGATCGTTGCGGCGGGACCGTTGAACGCCCAGGAAAACCTGGCCAAGCAGTCGCAAAACCCGCTGGCATCCGTGATCAGCGTGCCCTTTGAGAACAATACGTTTTACGGCGTGGGTCCGTCGGACGCGACAGTCAATGTGCTCAACCTGAAGCCGGTGGTTCCGATCGCCATGGGCCCCGTCAACCTGATCAACCGGGTAATCGCACCCATCATCTATACGGAAGGGCAATCGGCCCAGGATCTGTTCGGCCTATTGCCTGCCGAAGTCGAACTTGGCGCCGCGGGCGTCGAGTTCACGCCATTCGTGGGCAGCGAGTTTGGCCTCGGCGATACCACCTATCAGCTCTTCATCACGCCGGCGGCGGCCAGTCCGATCATATTCGGCGCCGGTCCAGCCCTCGTGCTGCCCACTGCGACCGCAGACAGGTTCGCCTCGGACAAATGGTCCGCCGGACCTACGGCGGTCGCGCTCGCCATGCCCGGCAATTGGGTACTCGGCGTGCTGGCGCAAAACGTCTGGTCCTTTGCAGGCGATTCCGACGCGCCCGAAGTGAACCAGTTCCTGTTGCAGTATTTCCTGAACTACAACCTCGACCAAGGCTGGTATTTGACGTCGGCCCCGAACATCACCGCCGATTGGACGGCCGACAGCGAGCAGCGCTGGACCGTGCCCTTCGGCGGCGGCGTCGGCAGGCTGGTCACAATCGGAACCCAGCCCGTCGACTTCAAGCTGGCGGGCTATTGGAATGCGGAAAAACCTGACAACGCGCCGGATTGGAGCACGCAGTTCACGGTGAAGTTTCTATTCCCACAGAATTAGGCCGCCAGAGGCGGCTTGGGTTTTCGCTGCCCGGTGGGCTACAAGCGCACCATGCCACGCACAAGCATCAGTTTGTCGGCCGCGGTCGGATTGATTTTCGTTGTCCTGGGCCCCGCTCTGAGTCCGGCCGCGCCCAGTTCAGCTGCTCAGAGGTGCAAGCCTCCTGTCCATCAATCTTCGGAAAACAAGGGACCAGCGGGAATGGTTTGGGTCCCGGGCGGCAGCTTCGCGATGGGAACGGAGAAGGCCTATCGCGACGAGCGGCCGGTTCGCCAGGTGACCGTCGATGGCTTTTGGATCGATACCCATGAGGTGACCAACGCCCAGTTCGCCCGCTTTGTCGAGGAAACCGGATACCGCACCGTCGCCGAAAAGCCGCCGGAGCCGATCCCGGGCGCCCCGGCGGAAATGCTGAAGCCGGGATCGGCCGTATTCGTGCAGCCCGGGAATGTGGTGTCGGGCGACATCAGGCAGTGGTGGAAATATCTGCCTGGCGCCAACTGGCGGCATCCGGAAGGCCCGGGCAGCAGCATCGAGGGCCGTGAACACTATCCCGTAGTTCAGATCGCGCTCGCCGATGCCCAGGCCTACGCAAAATGGGCGGGCCGGGAACTGCCCACCGAAGCGCAATGGGAGTTCGCCGCCCGCGGTGGCGCCGCCTCCAAATTCCCTTGGGGTGAGGAACTCGCGCCCGAGGGCAAGCAAATGGCCAACACCTGGACCGGCACCTTCCCGATCGAGAACTCCAAGGCCGATGGCTACGTACTGACGGCCCCGGTCCAGTGCTTTCCGCCCAATGGCTATGGTCTCTACGACATGATCGGCAATGTCTGGGAGTGGACCGCGGACTGGTACGCGCCGGGCCACGATGCGGGCAATACCGACAACCCCAAGGGTCCGGCGCAGGAGGCCAGCCACGACCGGCGCAATCCGGGGTTCCCGGTCAAGGTGATCAAGGGCGGCTCATACCTATGCGCGCCCAACTATTGCATGCGCTACCGGCCCGCCGCGCGCCATGCGCAAGACACCGGCCTCGGCACCAACCATATCGGCTTTCGGACCGTGTCGAACAAAGCTGGACCCTCCCGCTAGTCCAGGAGGCCGCAGCCAGAATAATCGAGAGCTAGAAGCTGTAGTTGGCCCCGATCACCGGGCCGTGGATCAGCATGTCAAAGGCGAATTCGTTGGCGCCCGATCCCGTGCTGTAATCCGTGTCGAGCGCCCGGTAGCCCACCGCCCAGGACAGGTTTTCGTTGCACCGGCACTGGCCCGCAAGTCCAGCCATCGCCTGCCAAACGAATTCGGAATTGACGCCAAAGCCGCCGACGTCGCCACGGGCAATGAAACCATACCCCCGCGGGCTATCTATCCGAAGCCGCAGGCCGACAAATGGGTCGACCCATTGTTCATCGACTTGGATTTGGGCTCTAATCTGTCCGGTCTCGGTGAAACTGATGGGCACGATTTCAGGGGTCAAAGTCGCGGTGGCATTCAACACAATGTCGGTAGTGGCGTCGATCGAATTGTATCTTCCGCCCGCAAGCGCATCGAGCGCCGCGAAGCCGCCGGGCTCGCCGAAGGGCGTCTTGAATATCTCGTAAGTAGCGCTGAGCTCCGAAAGGATCAGCTCAAAATCCAGTTCGACGCTTGCGTCGAAGTCGATGTCGAGTTGTGGCACCGGCTGCACACTGCCGATGACGTTCCCGGAAAACGTGGCATTGAAGTAATCCGAGATCGAGACCAGCGAAAACTTGCCCTTTCGCGCCTCCATCCGCCCTTCGAGCGCCGCGATGGAATCTGCGTTTTCAACGATGTCGATGAAGGTGACGTCGACGGAAGCCTTGACGCCGTCGACGGTCGTGCTGCCATTCAAATTGATTGCCCAGCCATAGGCGGTGGCGTCGATCTGCCAAGGGTCAGCAGGCGGCGCATAGGCAGCAGCGCTGGGCGTTGGACCCAGATCCGTCGCCCGGGCGGTACCCGCCGGGCATAGCAAGAGTGCCGCCAGCAATGCGATTGCCGCGGTCTGTGCCGCCGAACACCCGCTCTTCCCCGGAGCGCGGCCATATACTGCTTGGCATCCGTCCATTGCTCACAATTCTAGCAACCGGAAGCCGGGCTTGTGGTGGCGCATCTGCCACAAGGCAAGGAAAACTAACGTGGCCGGGAACGCAGTCGCGGCGCCCGAATGTAGGCCTCGAATTGCCGGATTGACTGTCAGACGCTTAACGCTAGCGGCCCCAGCGACGCTGCCGGTGCGCCGCTGGCCGTGACAGGGCAAGCGCGGTTTGGGGGCTCTTAAGAGCCGAGCAATGCTCGCTCGATGGCGGTATCCGCCGCGCCGAGCTTCATCGGCTTATGGACGACCTGTTGGGCGTGATGCCCGTGAAGGCACCCGGCCAAAGTCGCGGCGAGCGCCAGGATGACGGACGCAGAAACTATTCGCTTGATAGCTTGCATGTTGATCCCCGTGATAATGAATCCGCTCGATCGGCGCGGCACGGACTTATCGGGAATCCATACCCTGGGTCCAGGGCGGCAGTTATCGATGGTTAAATTTCGAGAAGCCGAAGTGGCGGGCTTAGCGGTCGAAGTCGAAGCGCTTGCGCAGTCCCAGTGTTACGACATTGGTACCGCTTCTAACCCCGTTGAAAACGCCGAATACGCCCGACCGGTGATGCAGCCGTAACACGCCTTCCAGGTTCTTGTTGTTCGGGCTGGCAAAGGTGATCTCGGGCGCGAGATAATGCAGCAGCTTGGAGTTGTTGTCGTCATATTCGATTTCCGAGACCCGGGTCGCGTAGTTCAGCCCCGTGCTGATGGCGATCGATGTGTAGACCGTGTCATTCCAGGGAAACCGGTCGTAACGGGCAAACAGGGCGCCCCAGATTTCGCCCGCATCCTCGTTGGAGAAGCGGTAGCCGGCGCCGCCTTCGAGCTCGAAGGAGAAGCCCTTGCGCCATTGGCCGATCCGTCTGGAAAGCGAGCCGCCGGCAAATGCGGTGTCGGTTTCAAGGGTGGCTTGATGCTGCTTGTAGAGCAGGGTGGTCATGCGTTCCTTGGAGACCACGCCGCCATAAAGCGTCGCAGCCCATGGATCGCCGCGGTCCTGCCGTTCGATGTAGCCATCCTCGGGCACGACCGCCCATCCGGTCGCCAGGGCCGCTGGCGCCGCGAGCAGAAGTATCGCAATGAAAGCGGTTGCCGCCACTATCAACGGCGCAACGCGCTGGCTCATACCGCCCCACTTTCTGTCGCACCCGTCTGCCGAATTCGCATGCACGCATGCATCCGAATCGAGCCTCGAACGGGTTCACGCTTCAATTGATCGGCCAAAATGGCGTCAAACCCAAGGCATTTGGCCGGGTAATTGCGCTTTTTTTGCGCAATGTTGCCGAATTGCAACGAATTCCCCGCAATCTCAGAGCTTTCTGCGTGCTTGGATGCCCGACTGGGTCTCAGATGCCGAGCTTTGGCGGACACTGCGCAATCCACTGGCTCATGGGGCCTCGAGTTAGGTCTTGCGCGCCGGCGGGTTGCTTGCACCATGGCCGGCTCATAGTCTCCCGGCCGGATCCTCGGCCGCCCCGGACCTCAGACGATGTGCAACCTCTATAGCCAAACCCGCGCCCAAGACGCCGTGAGAGAGCTCTTCAGGGTCCAGCACGAGTTCGATCTCACCGGCAATCTGCCTTCGATGCCCGCAATCTTTCCGGCCTATGACGCACCGGTCGTTCGGCTGAACGATTCCGGCCAACGCTCCATGATGATCATGAATTGGGGATTCGTGATGCCGCAAAAGGAGAAGGCGGCGCGGCGAATTACCAATGCCAGGGACGACAAGGTGCGGGCGAGCCCGTTCTGGCGGGGCTCATTCGAAGAGCGGCGGTGCCTGGTTCCGGCCACCAGCTTCGCCGAGCCCAAAGGCAAAAAACCTGCCGTGTGGCACTGGTTTGCGCTGAAGGGCGATGAACCAAGGCCGCTTTTCTCATTTGCCGGCCTGTGGCAGCCCTGGAAGGGGCGGCTGAAGCCCGGTGGCGATTTTGTCGAGCGCCAAGTCTTCGCAATTCTGACAACCAAACCCAATGAGATCGTCGCCCCGATTCACCCGACCCGGATGCCGGTCATGCTGGCAGGCGACGAGGCCTACGACACCTGGCTGAACGGCACGGCCGACGAAGCCTTTGCGCTCGCCAAACCATTTCCGGCTGATGGGATGCAAATCGTGGCGCGCGGCGAGAAGGAGGATGCGGGCGAGGATATGCTGGCCTAGAGGCGTTTGTTGTTCGCCCCAGTACGCGCCCAGCCGCAATCAGGCCTTGGCGGGGCCGCCTGCCACACTTTCCTCCAGCAGCAAGGGCGTCACCGAATCGATCATACCGTCGACGTCGATGGCACCGCTGACCGTATCGAAATTCTCATCGATCAAGAGTGACGCCGCGCCGTGAACGAAGGTCCAAAGCTTCAGGGCAATATCGTGGGGATCGCCTTCAATGCCGCGTGACTCACAGTATCCGGCAATCTGATTGCTCACGTAACCGAAGCACGTGTTCGCCGATTCTCTGACCAGCGGGTTCTGGGAAAGCGCCGGATGCTGACCGAACATCAGGCGAAACATACCCTGTTGTTCGACGGCGAAGCTGACATAGATCTTCGCCATCTCTGTGATGGTTTTGAGCGTGTATTTGCCGTGGCGCTCGATCACCTCGGCAGCCATCACGTTGAGCGTCTCGTAGCCACGAACCGCCACCTCGGCCAAGATCTCGTCCCGGTCGCGAAAGTGCCGATAGGGTGCCGCCGTCGAGACGCCGGCGTGCCGACAGGCGACCGCGAGCGAGACATTGTCCCCGCCCTCATCGATCACAAGCCTGTGGACCGCAGAAATCAGCGCTTCGCGCAGATCGCCATGGTGGTATTTAGCCTTCGCCTGCGCGTCGGCCCTGTTGGCGTCGTCCGTTGATGGCATCGCCTGTCCCAATCCGCCGAATAACAGATGTTAGCGTATCTAACTTTTTGTTGCAAAGTTAGCTATTCTAACATATGTTAGCGCCGGTAACATGCAAGCCTAGCCGTAGGGAGGCGGGAACCATGGCAGAATCTTCATGCGCGTTTCGCGGTGTCATCGCGGAAAAGACCAACTGCTACAGCATCTTGATGGTGCTCACCACGTTGGGATTCTTGGCTTTCATGGTAGCTGGCACGGCCGCACTCCAGGTCAAGATTAACGCCGAGGCCCCCGCTCAAGACAATCCCTCGGTGAGTTCGCTGGTTCGCAACGCCTGAATTTCGCTGGCTCTCGCGAGGCGGGGCTGATTCGCAGCCTCAGCTAAGGCCAGCAGGGGCGCATCCTTTTCCACAATCGTTCCAACTAGAACGGTCGCGTTCGCTACGCCGAACCACGGCAGCTCGCAAGAGCGGAGTTTGCGCCGTCAGCCTCGGGCGTCTCCTGCCGGTTGCTATCTAGGAAAATGGTGCCGCAGGACGGACTCGAACCGCCGACCCATGCATTACGAATGCATTGCTCTACCATCTGAGCTACTGCGGCTTTGCCAGGCGATTTTGGCTTAGCCCTTGGGGGCTGCGATTGCAAGGATCGCTAGGGGCTAGCGATTGCAGGAAAAGCCAGGCTTCTGCCGACCAAACCTCGACGCCCTTAGGCCGCCCGGTCGGGCGGGCCGCCGAGCGGATCGAGATCCTTTATCTCATCCTCTTTTTCATCGTCGGCTGCTGGGCGATCCGGCGCCGGCGCGGAGGCATACTTCTGACCTCCCGGCGCCGCATCGGCCTCGCCCGTGCCCCCATTCTCATCAGCTGAAACCGTCGCAGCCTCCAGGTCGATCGCCTTTTCGGGCGGCAGATCGATCGCTTTTTCCGGGGGCAGCTCCGCTTGCTTCTCCGGGGCCAAATCGATCGCCTTTTCCGGGGCCAAATCAATGGCCTTTTCAGGCGGAAGGCCGGCGTCTGCGTTTACGGATAGGCTGGGGCTATCAGCGTCCGCATCGCCGGAGAGATCGGGCGCTTCGGTCTCTGGCGCGGCCAATAGTTCCTCCGGCTTGTCGATCGTCAATGCGGCTTCGACCGGATCGAATACCTGAAGCGGCACCTTCCATTCGAAAGCATCGAGCGCGCCGGTGACGGGCGAAATCGGCGCCCAATGCTTGGAAATCACGCCGTCCGCGGTCCAGGCGGGATCGCGCGGGGCCCTTAAGGCCCGAGACAGCCATTCGCGCGACCGGCCCGTATAGCCCACGCCCTCCTCGATCCGGGCCATTGCGGTGCAGATACGTGCGGGCGGACGGTCCTCGAAATAGGGTGCGAGCGCTTCGCGCGCCGTCTGCCACTCGCGAGCCTCGATTGCCGCATTGGCCACCGCGATCGGGCCCTCGATGCTGTCCTTCGTCATATCTGCCAGCTTTTGCACCCGGCCGAGCCGCTCCTGGGGCGATTCGCCGGGGCGGATATGGGCATAGGCCATGGCAAGCTCGGGGTGGGGGCTGAGCCTCCAGGTCTTGGAGATCACGCGGGTCGCGTGGCGGGGACTGTCCTTGGAAGACAGCAGATGGCCGGCGATCGCGGCGGCTGGAACCAATTCAGGCGCGAGTTTATGGGCCTCGAGCGCCAACTCCTGCGCCTTTTCTGGCGCGCCCCGCTCCGCGGCCATGGCTTGCGCGGTAAGCAGAACCGCGCGCCGGCGGTGCGCGGTCTTCTTGTCGACCTGGCGGTTGCGCTCGGCGGTCGCGAGAGTCTCCAGGGCGCCCGCCCAATCCCCCGTCTTGCATTGGATTTCAAACAGCGCATCGGCGCTCCAGGCGAGCCGTGGATTGGCCTTCATGGCGCGCGCCGCGAATTGCCGGGCGGCTTCGGTCTCGCCATCGCCCTTGGCCTCCAAATAGAGCCCGTGCAGCGCGGCAAGTTCGGTCTCCGGCGATTGGGTCATATCCTCCAAGACCTTGCGCGCGGTCCGGTGGTCGTCGCGGAGTTGGGCGGCCTTTACCTGGAGTAGCGACGTCAGGGGATCGTCGGGCAATGCCTTTTGCGCCGAGCTTGCGAATTCTTGAGCCAAATCGCTGTCGCCGACATCGACGGCGATCATGCCCCGCGTGAGCGCCTGATGGCCGCGATTCTCTGTGCGGCGCTTGAAGTAGCGCCGAATTGCGCGGGGCCGCCCGAGGATGAATGCAAGCAGGACCCCCAGTAATACCGCTAGGAGCAGCACGATCGCGAAGACGAGAACACCTTGATTCGTGATAGTCCATATCGGATTGCCAAGTAGGCTGACAGTGAATTCATCGGACTGCTCAGCCAAGTAGGCGAAGCCGGTGGCGATGCCCGCGATAACCAGCAGAACGATGAGCACACGCCACATCGAAGCGCTATCCCGAGCCTGAAGACTGGGTCCCGCCAATGGCGCCCAGAAGTTTGCGCTCCAACACGTCGACTTCGCGGTCGACTGCTAGACGGCGATCAACGCCATCGATCCAAGGCTGCATCGCCTGGCGCGCCGTCCCTTGCAGCTTTCCGCCCTCCTCCGCGGCTTGGGCAAATTCTCCCGCCTTTACCGAAGTCTCCATGCGGGCGATCACGGCATCGGGTCCATCGCCCTCGGCCTCACCGCCTCTGTGGACGCGGACTAGAGACCTTGCGCCCGCAGTGAGCCGCTCAAGCAAGTCGTCCGATTTCGGGGCGGCAACAGCGTCGAATGTGGCGTTGGCATAACCCTCGAAGCTGTTGGCCAAGTCAGCCTTGGATGGAATTCCGGTAGCGGCGCGGTCTTGCATGGTGGAAAGGTCGACGTCCTTGGGCGCCAACGCGCTCAACGTGTTGAGCTCGTTCTGGTAAGCGCCGCCGCTGTCCACCGCGCGCTGTAGATTGGCGAAGGCAATCGCGAGCGCCGCGCTCCGGCCCTCTTCCTTCTGCTGGCTCTCGCTGTCCGAGAGCCGCTTGACCTCCTGCTCCAGGGCGCTGATGCGCTGCTCGGCGCCGCCAAGCGCCTGGGCGGTCTCGGAGCCGCCGCCGCTCTCCACCTCCTGGCGCAGCTGGGCAATATCCTTGGTAAGACTCTCGGTCTGGGTCTTCAGGGCCTCGACCCCGGCGTTCGTGGCTTCACTGCCGCCTTGCGATGTGTCGGTTTCGAGCTTCTTCACCTGGTCCTGCAGACCCGCGAGCCTAGTGTCGAACCGGGTGGCAAACTCGTTGATCTGCGCCATGACGCCCGCCACCGGCGCAATTGTGTCGCCCTCGGCTTTCGCAGTATCGCCTAGATTCTTCAGCGCAGCCTCGAGGCGGCGCAACCGGTCGGCGTCGTCGGTCTCCTGTTCCGACTGTTCGCTCGCGTCCTTCTCGAGCTTGGCAGTGCGCTCCCGTAAGGAAGCAAGCGTCTTCTGGGTCTCTTCGCTTGGGCCAGCGGGTTGCGCCTTGGCCAGCGCGTCGACCTGGCCCTGCAGCGTCTTTACTTCGGCCTCAAGCCCTGATGTGTCCACCGTCGCGGTTGGCTCGGACCCGCCTAGCTCGCCCAGCAGCAGCCGCTCGACGCCCGCGCCAACAGCGACCACCGCAATCAGGCCGCCAACGAGCCCTGCCGCCAAATGGGTGGCGAAACTCTTGAGCTCGAACATCTTGGTCCTTGGCGGCTCCGAATAGGTTGCCGCAACGCGCTCGGGCGCCGCGGCGCTGTCGGCGGCGATGGCGCCCACAGTGTCACCGGCTTCGGGTTGCTCCGCGCTGGTCCCAGGAAGCTCGGCCGCGGCCGGTTCCTGCTCCGGCGTGGGTTCCGTTTCGCTGGATTTCTCCGGCTCATCAGCCGCGGCCTTAGCCTCAGCCTCTTCCGGCTTCTTCGGCTCCTCTGCGACCTCTTCCGCCTTCAAGTCGAGGGTAGGCGTGCGGCGCTTGGGTCCCCGCGGCGTTCGCTTCGAGGTTCTGGATGCTCTTGGTGATTTCGACGGCTTCTTTTTCACATCGTCGCCATCATCATCGTCGGCCGCCATGGTCACCTCGATCCTGTCTGCGCTGCGGTTTGGCAGTCTGCCGCGTGTTTCGCAATCAAGGCAAGGAGATCGTCCTCCCGCGGACGATTCGCGACCAAATATCGCGCATCTGGAATTTCGGATAATCGGTCCGCGACGGCCTGCGACAGACAGAAATGCATGACCTGGGCAATTGCTCCCTCCAGACTCGACGCCGCCATCAATTGCGCGTAGATCTTTGCGGTCCTGGGCGACATCAGGATGACGCCCGCTAGGCCACCCGACTCGAGCTCGCCCTTCGCGTCGGCGCTCAGCGCCGTCCTCGCGCTCGCGCGGTAGAGCATGGGCTGAAGGACGCCGAAGCCTTGGGCCTCGAGCTCCCCTTCGAGATCGAAGGCCAGCTCCTCGCCCGCCAGGTGAACCAACGGACCGCCGGCGGGCTCGCAAGTTTCGTCAACAACGGCGATCAGATCCTGGGCTCGGCCGGCGCCTTGATGGACATGTTGGAACCCCATTTCGTGGGCCAGCTTCGCGGTCGCGGGCCCCACGGCCAGCACGGGAGTACCGAGCGCCTGACCCATGACCGGCGAGCGCGCCAACGCCCGCAACCCGTTGCGGCTCGTGGCAATCAGTGCTTGCGCCACCGCCACCTTTTCATCGAGGCCATCGACTTCGAGAAACTCTATTTCCAGCACTGGCTCGACCAGGGCATCCAAGTCCATTTGGCCGAGTTTGCGCGCCTGCTCGCTCGCATCGGGCTCCGGCCGCGTCACCAGCAGGCGCATGGCTCAGTCCTCGAAGAAGCCGGGACCCGCCCGGTCTCGCAGCTCGGCGCCCGCGTCCCAGCCCATCGCCGCCGCGTCGCTAGGCACGCCCTCGCGGGCCGTTTCATGGAAGTCTCGACCATCGGGGGTCAGGATTTCGCCGCGAAAGCTGAGCCGCCCGGCCTCGAGCCGCGCGAGTCCCGCAATCGGCGTATGGCACGACCCGTCGAGTGCCGCCAGAAACGCTCGCTCGGCGGCGATGCAAATTGCGGTTTCCTCATCGTGAATAGGCGCCAGCAATTCGCAGATCGCGGCATTGTCTTCGCGCACTTCAATCCCGATTGCCCCTTGGCCGATTGCCGGCAGCATCTCCGCCGGGTCCAGCAGAGCGGTGGCACGGTCCGCCAGCCCCAATCGGCGCAAGCCCGCAAGCGCCAAAAGCGTCGCATCGGCCTCGCCGTTGTCGAGCTTCTTCATCCTAGTTTCCACATTGCCGCGAAACGGCACCACATCGAGGTCCGGGCGCGCCCGCTTCACCTGGGCCTGGCGGCGCAGCGAGGCGGTACCAAGGCGCGCGCCCTCGGGCAGATCGGCGAGCGAAGCGGCCCTTGGGCTCAAAAACGCGTCGCGCACGTCTTCCCGCTCTAACAGTGCGCCAACCACCAGGCCGTCCGGCAGAACCGTCTCCAGATCCTTCATGGAGTGGACCGCCATATCGATCGCGCCCGAGCGCAGCGCCTCTTCGATTTCCTTTGTGAACAGCCCCTTGCCGCCGAACTCGCGCAGGGGCCTATGCTTGATCCTGTCGCCGCTGGTCTTGATGACTTCGATGGCTATCGCCTGATCATCCCAGCCATGGGCCGCGATCAGCCGGTCACGGACCTCGTTTGCCTGGCGAAGCGCCAGGGGCGAACCCCGTGTGCCGATGCGAACAGGTTGGGATTGCACGCGGCTTACTCCAAATGTTAGGCGGGCGGTGTGGGCTGCTGAACGCCGCCAACAATGCCCGGAACTACGCGCCCGCGCAAATGGCAGCCCCGAGAGGCAATTCGCCGATGGCAGGCAAGCAAAAGACGCAGCCCTTGAGGGTACTTGGCATCGAGACCAGTTGCGACGAGACGGCGGCTGCCGTGGTGGTTCGCAAGGCGAACGGCGATGGCGCCATTCTCAGCAATCTGGTGCGCTCGCAGCTCGAGGACCACGCGGCCTTTGGCGGCGTGGTTCCGGAAATCGCGGCCCGCGCCCATGTGGAAATCTTGGACCAGCTTATCGCTGCGGCCCTCGACGAGGCGGGCCTCAGCTTCACCGATCTCGACGGCGTCGCGGCGGCCGCGGGACCGGGCCTGATCGGCGGCCTCATGGTGGGGCTGATGACCGCCAAGGCGATTGCGGCCGTCCGCGATTTGCCGCTGATCGCCGTCAATCATTTGGAAGCCCATGCCCTGACCCCCGGCCTCACCGAAGGAATGCGCCCGCCCTATCTGTTGCTACTGGTCTCCGGCGGCCACACCCAGTTGGTGATCGTGCGCGACATCGGGCGCTACACCCGGCTCGGCACTACCCTGGACGACGCTCTCGGCGAGACCTACGACAAGACCGCCAAGCTACTGGGGCTTGGCTATCCCGGCGGTCCGCAGGTCGAGCGTTGGGCCGCGCGAGGCGATGGGCAGCGCTTCGACTTGCCCGCACCCATGCTCGGGCGCCAGCAACCGGATTTCTCGTTTTCCGGTCTGAAGACGGCGCTCCGCAGGCAAGCTCAGGCGCTCGCACCCTTGAGCGACGAGGACATCGCAGACCTCTGTGCTTCCTTCCAGGCAACCGCAGCGCGCGTCGTGACCGACCGCACCGAACGCGCCATGGCGCTCTACCGCGAGCAGCTGGGGCCCAAGACCCCACAGCGGCTGGTGGTTTCGGGCGGCGTCGCAGCCAACGCCGCACTTCGCCAAGCGCTTGCCTCGCTTTGCGAGCGCGAAGGAATCAGCCTTGTGGTGCCGCCGCCCTCGCTTTGCACCGATAATGCCGCCATGATCGCCTGGGCGGGCGCCGAGCATCTGGCCCAAGGCCGCCGTGACGGTTTCGATGCGCCGGCGCGCGCCCGGTGGCCGCTGGACGAATCTGCGCCACCGGCGATCGGTGCCGGTGTTAAAGCCTGAGCAAGCCCCGATTGGCCTTAACAGATGAGGGAATTGGCGCCATGAGCTTTGACAAGATCGGCGTGGTCGGCGGCGGCGCCTGGGGCACCGCGCTTGCGCAAAGCACGTCTGTCGCCGGGCGCGACGTCCTGCTTTGGGCTTATGAATTCGAGACTATCACCGACATCAATGACCATCACCAAAACCGGACCTATCTGCCGGGCGTCAAACTGGACAGGAAAGTCCGCGCAACCGGCAAACTCACGGAAATCGCCGAATGCGACGCGATTCTGCTGGTGACGCCGGCCCAGCATTTGCGCGCCATTGCGGCGAACTTGAGCCCCCATCTCTCCGAAGGCAAACCCCTGGTGATCTGCGCCAAGGGGATCGAGCAATCGACCCGAAAGCTGCTGTCCGAGGTGTTAGGGGAGGTCACGCCGGAGGCGACCCTGGCGGTTCTCTCGGGCCCGAGCTTCGCGGCCGAAGTGGCGCGCGGGATGCCTGCCGCGGTTACTCTGGCCTGCGCCGATGAGGCGCTGGGTGAGAAACTCGCTCATGCTGTCGGCCACACCACGTTCCGGCCCTATTGGACCGACGATTTAGTCGGCGCCCAGGTTGGCGGCGCGGTAAAAAACGTGCTAGCGATCGGCGCTGGGATCGTTACCGGCAAGGAGCTTGGCGCCAGCGCGCACGCCGCGCTCGTCACGCGGGGCTTTAACGAGATCATCCATCTGGGCGAAGCGCTTGGGGCCCAGATCGAGACCCTGACAGGTCTCTGCGGCATGGGCGATGTGATGCTCACATGTTCGAGCCCGCAGTCCCGCAATATGTCGCTGGGCATCGCGCTCGGCCAGGGCAAGGCTTTGGAAAACGTGCTGGCGTCCAGAAAATCGGTGAGCGAGGGAGTTTTTACCGCGTCCGCCGTTGTCGAGATGGCGAAGCAGCTCGAGCTCGATCTTCCGATTTGTGCGGCGGTCGAAAGCGTGGTCTCGGGCGCAGCTACGGTTGATCAGGCAATCGAAGACCTGCTGGCGCGTCCGCTTCGGGCCGAGGCCTGAAGCCGGTCGCCTCTCAAAGGTAACACCCGCTGCGCTAAGGGCGCCCGTTACCGCGCGAGCAGGATATTCCGGTATTTCGTCCGAAACTGCTCATCCAATTCATCAGCCTTGGACAACTGGTCCGGTTTCAGAATTGGCGCGAGCTCGGTGTGAACCGCGGTGCGGATGTCGTCCATCCTGCCCTGCACCTGGATCAGCGTCGTGATCGGTGGCGGCGGCGGCTCGCCTGGCTTGATGTTGTAGGCCTCGAATACCGCCATCCGCTGGGTGACGGCGCCTTCCAATATCGGCTTTACTTCCGCCTTTTGCGTGGTTGTCAGATTCAGTTGCTCAATGGTCTCTTGTGTGTCCGACTCCATCATCGCGCGAAAATTGATCTTCTCCGCCAGCAGCGGCCCCGCCATGGCAGCCAGAGCCGCGCCGAGCACGAGCGCGACTTTGAAGAGACTTCGTCCAGCCAAATAGCTCATATTTGGACCCCCATATTTCGTTCGCAACGGCAATTGCGCCAAGACAATTACTAACAGCGTGAAATGGCACGGAATTCCCAACCAATATTGAGGGTAATTCGCCCCTGG